>VTLG01007968.1_pt1 | contig 20510 bp, 19 predicted proteins | sample 4694571 | NCBI WGS metagenome assembly VTLG01 (sample SAMN12604809, study PRJNA352737) | marine metagenome | biome: ENVO:00000447; feature: ENVO:00000209|ENVO:00000569|ENVO:01000036; material: ENVO:00002151; isolation source: viral sequences binned using virsorter ... | reverse complement strand
TTCTGAGTCTTGTCAATTTACAAAATATGTAAAAGGTCAATACTATGACTGGCACTGTGATAGTTGGGATAGACCTTATCAACGAAAAGAAGGCGAGCCTGATCATGGAAAAATTAGAAAATTATCCGTAACTGTTACATTATCTGATCCTAAAGAATATAAAGGTGGAGAATTAGAATTTGATTTTAGAAATTTAGATCCTGATAAACCTAGAAAACCTGTTAAATGTAAAGAAATATTACCTAAAGGATCTTTAGTTGTGTTTCCTTCGTTTGTGTGGCACAGAGTATGTCCCGTTAAAAAGGGAGAAAGAAAAAGTTTAGTAATATGGAATTTAGGATGGCCATTTAAATGAAAAAGAAAAAAAATAAAATAAAAAAAAATAAAGATTTAAGTTATCCTAAACAACTACAAAGAGAAGATATTTTTAAATGTCCTATTTGGTTTGCCGATGAACCAGCTTTTGTTGATGACTTAAATAAAGCATCAGATAAATATATTGCAGAATCTAAAAAAACATTAAAACCAACTATTGATAAACGTAACAAAAAATATGGTGACAAGGGTGATATGGGTCATGTATTTCATTCAACATCATTAATAGGAGACCCTAATTTTAATCAATTAATAACTTATATAGGCGCAACATCACATAACTTATTAAATGAAATGGGTTTTGATTTATCTAATTATCAAGTGTTTACTACAGAAATGTGGGTACAAGAGTTTGCTAAAAAAGGTGGTGGACATCATACATTACATACACATTGGAATGGTCACATATCGGGTTTTTATTTTTTAAAAGCTGGTGAAGAAACATCACTTCCAATTTTTGAAGATCCACGACCAGGCAATATAATGAATCTTTTACCAGAAAAAGATAAAACAAAAGTAACTTACGCAAGTTCACAAATAAACTATGGTGTAAAACCTGGAAGAATGATATTTTTTCCTTCTTATATGCCACATCAATATGTGGTAGATATGGGTTATAAACCATTTAGGTTTATACATTGGAACTGCCAAGCAATACCAAAAGGAGTATTAAATGTCGTTCAAAAATAATAAATACACAGTATTAAAAAAAGCTATTTCACCAGAGTTAGCACACTTTGTTTATAAATATTTTTTAAATAAAAGAAATGTTGCAAGAGTATTGTTTGATTCTAAATATATGTCACCATTTACAGAATACTGGGGCATATGGAATGACGATCAAGTACCTAATACTTATTCACATTACGGAGATATTGCAATGGAAACTTTATTACAAGAAGTAAAACCTGTTATGGAAAAACACACTGGCCTTAAATTAAGTCCTACATATTCCTATGCAAGAATTTATAAAAAAGGAGATATTTTAGCTAGACATAAAGATAGATATTCTTGTGAAGTATCTACCACATTAAATTTAGGCGGTGATCCATGGCCTATATATTTAGACCCTACAGGAAAACAAGGTCAAGCTGGTGTTAAAGTAGATCTTAAACCAGGTGATATGTTAATATATTCTGGTTGTGATCTTGAACATTGGCGAGAAGAATTTATGGGTAAAGATTGTGGACAAGTATTTTTACATTATAATAGAGCTAATTCTAAAAATGCTAAAGAAAATTATTTAGATAAAAGACCTTTATTAGGTTTACCTGCCTGGTTTAAAGGCACTCAGTTGACAAAAAATAAAAAATAGTTTATAAAATAAGCTTGCAGGGGGATGATCCACCACAGATTCCCTCTGCTTTAAATCTATTGAAATCACTCACAATCTGATATAACACCTAGTAAACAGGTTTTTTATATGCTACAAAAATTAGGGTTTTTACCAGGATTCAATAAACAAGTTACATCTACCGGCGCCGAATCTCAATGGACAGGCGGTGAGAATGTACGTTTTAGATATGGTACGCCTGAAAAAATAGGTGGTTGGACTCAATTAGGAGAGTCTAAACTTACAGGTGTAGCAAGAGGTTTACATCATTTCGTTAATACAGCTTCTACTAAATTTGCAGCCATAGGAACTAATAGAATTTTATATGTATATTCTGGTGGAGTATACTATGATATTCATCCTTTAGTTAATCCATCAGGCACAGCTATTACAAATGCTTTTAGCACAGTTAATAACGATCCAACGGTTACTATTACATTTCCTACCTCACATAGTTTTGTAGCGGGAGACATAATTTTATTTGGTAATGCTTCTACATTCTCAGCTATTACTAACTCTAATTTTGGAGCTGCTGATTTTGCTGACAAAAAATTTATGGTAACATCTGTACCTACTGCAACCACAATTACTATTACTATGCCAAGTAATGAAACTGGAAGTGGTGCAACTACTTCTGGAGGTATTACTTATTATCAATATTATCACGTAGGACCAGCAGAACAAGTTGGAGCGTTTGGTTGGGGTATAGCATTATGGGGTGGAAGTGTATTAGGATCAGCCACTACAACATTAAATGGAGCATTAGCTGATGATACTAATGGTAATAATTCATCAGCCACAGAAATTACATTAGCTAGTGTTACAGGATTTCCTACAACGGGAACTAATTATGTTCAAGTAGGTGCTGAAGAAATATCTTACACAGGAATAACTGGTTTAAAATTAACAGGAATTACTAGAGCAGTAAGAGGTTCAACTAGATCTTCACATTTAAATGGTGCAACTGTAACTAATACTTCTAGCTGGACTGGATGGGGATCACCAGCAGCTAACACTGATAAAGTAACAGATCCTGGTTTATGGTCATTAGATAATTTAGGTACAACGCTTATTGCTTTAATTCATAATGGAGAGTGTTTTGAATGGGATGGTGATGCAGCTAATGCTACAGCAAATAGAGCTACTATTATATCAGGTGCACCAACAGCATCTCGTGACATGTTAGTATCAACTCCTGATCGTCACTTAGTATTTTTTGGTACAGAAAAAACTATTGGAGATAAATCAACACAAGATGATATGTTTATAAGATTTTCTTCTCAAGAAGATATCAATGACTACACACCTACAGCAACCAATAGTGCTGGTACACAAAGACTGGCCGACGGATCACGGATCATGGGAGCTAAACTTGGTAGAAATGCAATTTATGTTTGGACAGATACTGCATTATTTACCATGCGTTTTGTGGGTGGTGACTTTGTTTTTGCTTTTGAACAAGTAGGAACTAACTGTGGATTAATTGGTATGAATGCAGCCGTAGAGGTAGACGGTGCTGCATACTGGATGTCTGAAAATGGTTTCTTTAGATATACCGGTAAACTAGAGTCTATGGATTGTTTAGTGGAAGATTATGTTTATGATGATTTAAATACAACATCTAATCAATTAATTTACGCAGGTATTAATAATTTGTTTGGTGAAATTACTTGGTTTTATCCAACGTCTACATCTAATATAGTTAATAGAGCCGTTACATATAGTTATTTAGATTCAACAGCTAAAAGACCTATATGGTTTACTAATGCAAATAGTTTATTTCCTAGAAGCACTTGGGAAGATTCTGCTGTATTTGGTTTACCTCATGGAACAAAATACAATCCAGACAATGATACATCTTTTGATGTAACTGGAAACACAGATGGAATTACAATTTATTTTGAACATGAAACAGGAGTTAATCAATTAGAAGCAGGAGCTGTTACAACAGCCATACCGGCTAATATTACTTCTGGAGATTACGATATTACACAAAAAGTTATTAGAGGAGCTGCAACTAATTTAGGTGATCTTAGAGGTGATGGTGAAAATATTATGAGAGTAAGCCGAATTGTTCCGGATTTTATTGCACAACAAGGTAATACAATTGTACAATTAGATTTAAGAAATTATCCTAACAATGCAGCAGCTAGTTCATCACTTGGTCCTTTTACAATAACATCTTCTACAACAAAAGTAGATACAAGAGCAAGAGCAAGAGCTATAGCTCTTACTGTATCTAACACAGCTGTTGATACTAGTTGGAAATTAGGAACTTTTAGATTAGATATAAGTCCAGGAGGAAGAAGATAATGGATCAAGTATATCAATTAGCTTTACAATTTGGACAAGGTAAACTTACTGAATTTGGAATAAAAAAAGCAATGGAAATATTAAATTTAAATCAACCAGACGAAAACATTGTTCCTGAAACTGGAATTAGTATAGGTGGTCTAAATTTAAATCCTAAAGACATGATATTAAGAGCAGGACTTAAAAAAGCTATGACTGGTGGAAGTCTTAGTGGTATAATGGGTCCTGCAGCATTGCTAGGAGGAGCTATTTTTTTAGGTAATGCTTTTAATCCTTTAAATCCAAAGGCAAGAAACTATAGTCCTAATCTTGCAGGTCAAATAGATTATCTATCAGGACAAGGTATGATTGGTAGAAATGTAAAAAGTAATGCATTACAATATGGACCAGAATCAGTCTTAAGAGGTAAAAATGTAATATCAGGTTTTGGAACTAATAACTATCAAATAGCTTTAGACAAATTTATTAATAAACTTCAAGAAAGAAAAGATAAAGGAAAAAAAATAAATGATGAAATGTTAGAGAAAGCATTAAAAGAAAAAGGTGATTTTTTTGAATATAAAGCAGATATAAGAGACAGAGCTAAAACAACTAAACCTAAGTTTGAAATTCCTACAGGCAAAGATATTCACCGTGGTAATGGAAGAGGTTTTGATACTTCTAAATCGAGAAGCGAAGGTGCTTTTGGTAGTTATGATGGAAGCAAAGGAAGAAAAGATTATAGTAGAGGAGGCATCGCAAGTTTATGGCCAAGATAGTACAAACATTAACAAGAGCAAGTGCAGAATACGAAGAAGACGTAGCACAATCTTTAATTAGAGATTTAGATGCTGTGTTAGAAAAATTAAATACATCGTTTCAACAAGAATTAAAACAGGAGATAGAAGCTAAAAGTTTCTTTTTAGAATAATGGCAGTAGTAAACCAATATAAATTTTATGGTAAAGCAACCACAGCAGCTGAAACAGTTAATATGTTGTCTCCAGCAGTTAATGAAACTATAATTATTAAATCATTAAGAGTAACTAATAAATCTGGTTCTAATACTCCTACAATAAGTATTACAAATAATGGATTTTTTATTATTAATACACAACAATTAGCAACGAATACTAGTGTGGAAATACTTACACTTCCTTTAATAGTAGAGGGAGGAACTATTTTAAAATCTATTACAGCTGGCACAATGAGTGACGGTGTAGATATAGGCATTAGTTATTTAAACATTAAAAAAGAGGTAACAACATAATGAACGATATACCAGTGATAACACCAGAAAAAATAATAACTACAATTACAAATAAAAAAACGGGAGAAGTGTATGAGTCTGAAGAAGCTTTAAAAGCTGCAAATATTCCTTTAGAAGATGTAAAAAGAGATGTGACAGTTATCATGCCTCCTCTTGATTTAATAGGAAAAACAAAGTAGTATGAGAAACTCTATAAAATAAGGCAATTATGGCAATAACAGATATATCAATTTCAGAAGAATTAATGACCGACGCACCTTCTATCAAATACAGAGGTAATGAAGGTCCTAAATCTCCAAAAGAAATGGAGATGATGATGACTTCAGTTGATGATTCTTTTTACAGACCAGAATATGCAGATGATCATGCAATGGAAATGTTTGGTAAACCATATAAAGAATTAAATGCAGATGAGTTAGAAGAATTTATGGAAGAAATGATAAGATTAAGGAATAAATTTTCTGGACCTGTATTACCGAGTGACGAAGATCCAATAAATCCTTTTCAACCTAAACCTATAGGCCCCGTGTTGCCTGACAAAATGGCTTTTGATGATACACCTAGATTTGAATTAAAAGATATAGATGAATTAATCAATGAGTTTGAAATGGATAATGGTAGAAGACCAACAAGTATAGATGACCTAAGAAGATATTTTTATATTAAATATGGAGATGAGGGAATTGCTAAAATAGAAGAAATAATATCTGACAGACAAACGGCAGCATATGGTGGTATCATGGGTGCCGATGGTAGAAAACAATATGGTATTGGATCTTACTTTCAAAAATTAAAAGATAAAGTTGTAGATGATATTATTCCAAATGAAATAAAAGATAATCCTTTACTAACAGCTGCACTTGTGGCTGGTGGTGACTATGCATTAAATGAAGGAAAATTATCAAAAGGAGTTCTTAATAGTATATTTGGTAAAGATGTAGTTAGTGGATCAATAGATACTCCTGATGGAACTGTAACTAATAAAGAAGGTGGTTTATTAGAGATTCTCAAACGAGCAGGTAGAGGAGTTGTTGATACAGGAAGACAAATATTTGATTATAAAACAGGAGACGACAGAACTTTAGGTAGTGACATTTTAGGCGGTATAAGTAAAAACATTGTACCAATAGTCGGTGGTCTTACTGCAGGATTATTTACTAAAAATCAACCAGAGCAACCAGGATTACCTGATGATAACACAGCATTACAATTAGCAGATCTTAAAAAATCTGCAAACTTATTAAATCAACAACAAGGATTAGCAACAGGTATGAATTTCTTACCGGCTGTTGCGGCTAGAAAATTTACACCAGAAGAAATGGCTGTTACCTATGCACAAGCAGCTAACGGTGGTAGAATAGGTTTTAGTGAAGGTGGAGAAGATTTATCTAACGATCCTAATTATCAAGGCTGGAAAAAGATATATGAAGTAAATAAAGACGCAGCTTCTATGAATGAAAATCATAAAAAATATGAAAACTATTATATGAGCCAACAAAACATGAAAGCTGAAGGTGGAATCATGGACCTCGGTGGTATGGAAAAAGATTATAGAAACACCGGTGGTTTTGTTGATATTGGAGCTAAAGAAAAAGCAGATGATGTGCCTGCAAGATTAAGTGTAAATGAGTTTGTATTTACTGCAGATGCTGTTAGAAACGCAGGTGGTGGAGATATAGATGAAGGAGCAAAAATTATGGAGAACATGATGAAACATTTAGAACAAGGTGGGCAAATATCAGAAGAGTCACAAGGAATGGCTGGTGCTAGAGATATGTTTGCAACATCGGAAAGATTAAGCGAGGTCTTATAATGGCAATAGAACAAGTACAAAATTTACCACAACAATACGTAACAGATCTTGGTGTTGACTATGGAAAACAATTAGCAGGATTAACATCTATACCATTAGATACAGCTAGACTTGCACCACAAGTAGCTGGTCAAGATCCTTTACAAACACAGGCTTACAACTTAGCAGGATCGGGTGTTGGAGCATATCAACCTTATCTTACACAAGCAGGAGCATATTCAGGACCCACAGGTTATCAAAGTTTTATGTCGCCATATCAAACAGATGTAATCGATGCAACATTAGCAGACTTTGACAAACAAGCAGCAATAGATCAAAGAAACATTGGATTGAACGCCGTAAGAAGCGGTAATCTTGGTGGTGGTAGAGAAGGTGTTCAACTTGCAGAACAAGGAGCACAATCTAATTTAGATAGAGCCGCATTACTTGCAACATTAAGACAACAAGGATTTGACACAGCACAAAATTTAGCTAACAGAGCATTTGGTCAACAAAGAAATTTAGCAGGAGATATAACAGATTTCCAAACAGCAGATATTAACCAGTTGGGTCGATTGGGCGGCGTACAACAAATACAACAACAAGCATTACTTGATGCACAAAGAGAAGCAAATAGATTAGAAGCATTTGAACCTTATGAAAGATTAGGTACGTATGGTTCTGGAGTTGCAAGTCTATTCTCTGGTAATGCACCATTTGGTCAACAATCAACAATAACACCAAATCCAACACCATTACAAACGGCTCTTGGAACAGCTAGTGTATTAAGTGGTATTTTTGGTGGTGGTAATAGAAGAACTCAACAAACTGCAGACACATTTCTCAGAGGAACCCCGTTTAGTACTTAAAAATTATGAATAGAATAATGAGAAGACCAATGTTTAGAAAAGGTGGCAGTGCCGGCGAAGGTATTACTTCAGGCCTAGCTCCTAGACAAGGTTACAACACAAACGAAAACAATACTGTAAAACAAAACGATTTATCTAAAGTAAATTTAGCAGACATGAACATGCAACAGATTAAAGATTTAGCAGACAGCATGGCTTTTCAAGCGCCACCTATGGCACCTGACACATCATTAAGAGATTTTAAAATAGACTTTGGTTTAGATTTAGTAGGTAGATCACCTCAAGGAAATATATTTCAAACAGCTGCCTTAGCCGCAAAAGAACCTTTTCAAAATTTTAGATCAAGCAAAGCAGCTTATAATAAAGCTGCGCAAGATAGAGCAATTAATAAATATAACAGCGAAGCTACTATGTTTAGTGAATTATTAGGTGCTCAATCTAAAGTTCTTGGATCTGAAACAGGTGGTAAAACATATAGAGATTTAGTAATAGCTGAAAAATTAGAAGATATTATTCCACAAATTTATGAGTTACAAACTAAAGTAGATAATAAAACAGCATCTCAAGATGACATTATACAACTAGACGTATTAAAAACACAAAAAAATAATTTTACTAAATCTAATCCTGTAACAGAAGGTGCTATAGATCTATTTGTTAAATCAAGTGCTGGTCAAAATTTATTTAATAGCATATCAGAGACATTATACAAAGAAGATAAAAGAGCGGGCACTAATAAATATGAAAGCGACCAAGATACTCAACTTTATATTGATTCTATTGAGCAAATTAAAATTATACTTGGACAGTTTTCGGGTGGTGGTAGAGCGGGCTACGCTAATGGTGAAATGGTAATGAAAGAACAAGTTACAGAGACCATGGCTCCTGGACCAATGACTCAATCAGATAATCCGATAAGTTACGAACAACTAAGAGCAAGATTACCAAGAGAAATTACAGATGATATTGTGCAACTTATGGCTAATAGTGCAGAAGCACTAGAAGATTTTGCAATGATATCAACACAACAAGACGTAGATCAATTTAACAAAAAATATAACGTTAATTTAGTATTACCAGCGGAGGCGTAACATGGCTGAAACCGCTTACGAACGATTTCTCAAAGATACAGGTAAAGAGGAAGCTGTTGAGATAGATATAAAAGATCAAAAACCAATTGATATAGACGAAATTAAATTTAAAATTCAAGAAACATTAATAGACCAAACAGAACCTAAAAAACCTGTTAAGTGGTTATCACTTCCTGATCCTAAAAATATAATGAGTTTGTACTATACTCTTAATCCTGAAAAAAGGATAATTGATTCAATAGCAATGCCTAAAGAATTTAAAGAAAAAATAGGACGAGACATTAAAGAAGTTATTAAAGAATTACCAACTGAAGAAAAAGATTACATTTCAGGTCTTGATGAAATAGCAACAGGTATTGATACCGGTGTGTATAAACTTCAACATAGCTTAGGTGCTTTATTGTTTGCTGGAACAGATTTGGTAGCCAACACAGATTTTATGTCTAGGTTTGAAAAAATTATGGAAAAAGAAGGAACTCTTGTAAATCGTCCTGAAACATGGAGAGGAGAAGTAACATCTTTAATAACACAATTTGCTGTTCCCGGTATAACTATTACTGGACCGATAACTAAAGCTAATCTTTTAGCTAGAATACCTGTAGTTTCTAAAATTATGAAAGCTGCTGCTGACAAAGGTGGCTTTCTTAAAAAAACAAGTAAGATTGCAACAAGAGCAACAGAAGGTGCAACGATTGTTGGTGTTACAGATTTTTTAGTTTCAGAACCAGGAAGAGAGTCTTTATTTTTTGAACCAGAGTCTACGGAAGGATTGACTGGTAGAAAAAAAGCTGGAGCAGAACTTAGAAATAGAATTAAATATGCACAAGAGGGTGCAATAATTGGTGGTGGTTTTCCATTAATTGGTAAGGCAACACAACTTGGATACAAATATGGGTTAGCTCCTGTTTTAAAAACAACTGCTAGTATTGGTGCAAAAACAATTGATAAAACAATGGTAAGACCAGCAGAATTAATATTAGGAAGTAAAATTGCAAAACCAATAATTTCTAACACATCAAAAGGTATACAAAAAGCCACTAATTTTACAATTAGTAAACTTATGGCACCTTTATTAGTGTCAGGTATGTCTAGAAAAATAGTAACTCAATTACCTCCATTTGAACAATGGAGATTAAAATCTGTAACAGACCCTGATCCTGTAAATAAATCTATAAAAAAATTAGATAATTTTTTATCTTATTTTAGATCTTATGGTAAACAGCCAAAAGATATTGAAGGCGTAGCAGAATCAGTAATGTTGTTTATAAAATCTAGAGCTAGAAAAATAGATAGAACTTACGAAGGTTTAGAAAAAACTGCATACAACTTAGCTAAAAAATTTCAAGATGGCTACAACAAAGCTACCACATCAAGACCAATGGAAAAATATTTTTTAGATCAACTAGATGAATATGTAAAAGGTCAAATTAAATTAACAGATTTACCAAAAGAATTGCAACCAGGTGCAAAAGATTTACTTAAAGACATTCAAAAAATAATGAAAGAGTTTAAAAAAGTTTTACCAACAGGTAAAGAAGCAGATGATTTAGCTAAAGATCTTGCAAACATAGAAATAAAAGATGTAAAAAAATATTTAATTAGATCATTTGAAACATTTAGAAATCCTGAATATGTGCCACCAAAAGATATAGTAAATAAAGCCGTAACATACATTGTAGATAAAGTAATTAAAAAAAATACAAATTTAAAAGAATCAGCAAGATTAACTTTTCCAAAATTAAAACCAGAACAAGCATACAGAGAATCAGCTAAAATGCACGTAGAAGATATACTGCGAACAGGAAAAGCTGAAGGTAAATCACCATTAAAACAATTAAGAGAAATAGGAACTCGTATATTATTAAATGATAAATTTAAATTTTTAAAAACTGGAGAAGAATTACCTGATGCAATAAAAAATTTATTAGGACCTGAAAAAAATTTAAAAGCATCTGTTGCTTACACTACAGCTGAAGCTATCTCATCTATGGCAAATAAAAAAGCTGCAGATTACATTGCACAATCAGGTTTAAAAAATGGTTGGCTGTTTAATAGTTTAGAAGATGCAATTAACGCTGGTTTTATTGGAGCTCAACAAATAACTAAAGTGTCAAGACTCGGAATAATGAAATCTTCTTTATTAAACAAATGGGCATCACCTGAGTATGTGCAAATGTTTCAAGGTATTGGAAATGATTTAGATAAGTTAATACAAATTCCATTATATCGTTTGTTGTTACAAGCTAAGGTCGGTGTACAAATTGGTAAAACATTATACTCACCACAAACACAAGTTAGAAATGTAACATCTGCTTCTTTCTTTTCTTTAATGAATGGTCACATTGGTAACCGAGCCAGTGTTACAGATGCAATGAGAATTGTTGCAAGAGATATATTTAAGGCAGGTCAAAAAGGAAACATTGATGAAGTTGAATTTAATAATTATGTAGAAAAATTAGTACGACTTGGAGTGTGGGATGAAAACGTTGTTGCCGCTGAAATGAAAGCTGTGTTACAAGATTTAAGAAGCGGTGTAATTAATACAACAGATAAATTATTTGATAGACTTATAAAATCTGCACCTACAGATAAAGTTGCAAGACTGTATGCAGGTGGTGATAACCTTTGGAAACAATATGGTTGGGAGTATGGTAAATCACAATTGTCTATGGCTCTTAAAAACGTAGATGAAGTTGCTGAATGGTTTAAATATATGGGTAAACCTTTTGACAAAATTAATACAATTACAGGAGAAAAGAAAACTTACACAGATGCAATAGAAGAAGCTTCTGCGTTCTTGTTAAGAAATACATATCCTACATATAGTAAAGTTCCTCCATTCATACAAAATTTAAGAAAAATTGCTATACTTGGAAACTTCATATCGTTTCCTGCAGAAATATTTAGAACTGGCGCCAACATTATTTCAATTGGTTTAAAAGAAGCAGCTCATCCAAACGCTGCTATTAGACAAATGGGTATTAGAAGATTAACAGGGGCGGCTTTAACTAGTTATGCAATAGGAAAAGGTGTAACTGAACTTGCACAATTTTTAACTAACAGCACAGAATCACAATGGAATGCATATAAAAGATCTTCAGCTGCGTCTTGGGATGCAACGTCTAATCTCGTGGCAATTAAAGGTTGGAAAAATGGTGAAAGTGCTGCAATAAATTTTTCATACTTTAGTCCATACGATAGTTTATACGAGCCATTAGAAGCCGCTATTGCACAAGCACAATCACAAAAATTAAATCCACAAGAAACAGATCAATACGTTATGAATTTAATGTTTGGTGAAAATGGACCCGTTAGAACATTTTTAGAACCTTATTTTTCTGAACCAATTGGTTTTGATAGATTCATAGATGTCACAATTAGAAATGGTAAAAAAGATCAAGGAGGTTCTGTGTATACATTATCGGATGACTTAGGAGACAAGTTTACTAAATCTTTAGCGTACGTAATTGAGGGTATACAACCAGGTGTTACAAAAAGTTTTGAAAAAATAGGAAGTGCTTTGTCAAAAGATTTAACAAAAGGCGGTAAGCCAGTTAATTTAATGGATGAATTAATTGCACTGTTTGCAGGAACTAGAATTATTAGAATTGATGTTAAAAAAGATCTTAGGTATTTTACATCTACTATGAACAGATTACTTAGAGCTGTTGATGAAACAGAAGGTTTTTATAGTGTAGAAAATTTTGCTGATAAACCACCATCAGATATGGTTAAAACATTTGAACAAATGCAAGATGAAGCGTTTAGAATTCAAAAGGATATGTACATTAGAATAAAAGATTTAAAATTGTTAGATTTATCTAATTCTCAAATTAGTGACATATTAAGAAAACAAGGAACGCCAAACAAATTAATTAATAATTTATTATCAGGTAGATTCACACCAATAAATTATTCTAAAGCCAGACTTAACAACAAAGTAGAACTTGTAAAAGATCAAATGAAAAAATTATCAGAAGACTCAGATAGATTTTTGTACTCTGCAAACAGAAGTTTTTTATTTCCACAACGACAATTAGATAGAGTTATTTCTAATTACAGTGGTAAAAAATTTTTTCCAGAAACATTTAACGAAGAAACAAAAGAATTTGAAGGTGGTTATTATCCTGACAAAGAAACATATCAAACAGATGGTGAAGGTAGATTAATTTACGATTCTGAAGGCAATCCAGTTAAAGAACCAGGATTTATTGAAAGACAATTTAAAAAAATTCCTAAATTGTTAGAAAACATAACACTTCCTGGAAGTCCTTTTGCATCTAAACCACAAACACCACCACTAAATGATACACCAATGCCTATAAAAATAGCTAGTAATACACAACAAAAAGATCCAAATACTAACTTGACACGAACAGAGACTGCATTACTATCACCAACAGAACAAGTTATTGCTAGTAGGAGACAAACATAATGGCTAAAAACGCTTTACAAAAAATTGAAGATCATGAAAAACTTTGCAGGATTATGCAAAAGCAAACTCATGATAAAATACATAAGCTTGAACAACAAATTAATCGCGTAGAAAGCATTTTATTAGTGTCTACTGGAGCGTTGATCTCAGGTATGGCCTATGTTATATTTGCTTTAATTATTAGGTAAAAAATTTTCATGCAACTTTCAAAACACTTTAGTTTAAAAGAAATGACCAAGTCAATGACCGCTCAACGTAAAGGCATAGACAACACACCAGGGGCAGGAGAGATTAAAGCTTTAGGTGATCTATGTTATGAGGTGCTCGAACCTTTACGTGCACACTTCGACAAACCTGTTACGATTACCAGCGGATACCGGAGCGAAGCGTTATGTGAAGCAATCGGCAGCAAAAAGACTTCGCAGCATGCCAAGGGCCAAGCCTGTGACCTAGAAATTTTTGGCGTACCAAATATTCAGACAGCTTACTGGCTACAAAATAACGTGGATTTTGACCAGCTCATCATGGAGTACTACGATAAGGATGATCCAGCAGGGGGCTGGGTTCACATAAGTTATCACGAATCAGATTCAAATAGAAAACAAGTTTTAACTTTCGATGGTAAAAAATACACTGAAGGCCTTCCAGAAATGAAATGGTCTGGTGGTAAAGTAACAAATTAAAAATTACAGCGCGCTACGCGTATATATCCTATTAAATCCATGACTTTAATTCTTCTCCTAAAACTTCTGATGCTATGTTTATTTTTTTTCGTAGAGCTTTTACGATTTTTTCATCCACGGTATCGTCCGCCATTAAATCAACATATGTTACCGATTTTTTTTGGCCGATTCTGTGTGCTCTGTCTTCTGATTGTAATCGCTTTTCTAAGTCATATCCGTTAGAATAGTAAATTACGGTGTTTGCAGCCGTCAAAGTAATGCCATAGCCGCCCGTAGAAGGCGTTCCAACGATAAACCGGCACTTAGGGTTAGACTGAAATTTTTTAATATTAGGTTGTCTTTCTTCTTGAGGAGTTAATCCATAATAGTCTACAATAGAGTCTGATCCATACACTTTACTAACTTCTTTAATTATTGCAGTAATATCATATTGATAATGAGCCCAAATAATAACTTTACCTTCCGTTTCTTCTAACACATTCATAAGTTCGGTAATTCTATTGTTAGAAATAGGTTGTGTGCTACCGTCGTCTGCAGTGAAATGACCACAAGTAATTTGTTGTAATCTCATTAATTGAGTTAATGCATTAACGGTTGTTGTTTGTTTACCTTTAAGAATTGCCATAGCTTCTTTTTTCATTTGCTCATACAATTTACGTTGATCTGGTGTAAGAGATATTTGGCGTTTTATAAATATTTTATCCGGTAAATCTAAACAATCTTCTTTTAATACACGATAAGAAAAACTTTTTAATTTGTCTGACAATTCACCTAAATTTTTAAAACCATTTACTACTTGTATTTGTCTACCGTGCATATGTAATGTTTTCATTTCTGCATATCTATTTCTAAATGCATAATAAGATGTAAAATCTAATAACCAAGGACTTAAAAATTTACATTGACTATATAAATCTAGAGGATTTTTAGTAACAGGAGAACCAGTCATAACTCTTCTGTATTTAGCTTTTGTTGATAGATCTAATATATTTTTAGTTCTTTTTGCAGTAGGAGTTTTAATAGTAGTAGACTCATCAATGGCCATTAAAACATTATGACAATTCATAAATTTAGAAGCAAAATTTCTTCCTTTTTCTGTACTAAAGGCTTCAACATTCATAATTAAAATATGTAATGCAGTTTCTATTTCAAATAAAGTTTCTAATTTTTCTTGTTGTTTTTTAGTTATATTTGATTGCCACATAATGGTCACATTTTCTATGTGTTTAGGTAAATGAATAGGAAGTTCATTATTATACCAAGTTCCTATTACGCCTTTAGGTGCAATAATTAAAGCACCGTCTACTTTACCCTTATCATAGAGCATAGCTAAATTATCTATTAATACTTTTGTTTTACCTGTACCCATTTCCATAAAGTACGCATATGTTTCTCTATTCCATGACTTTTCTAAAGCAGTCATTTGATGCTTGTATGGTTTTGTTTTAAATTTATAATTAATCATTTTTCTTCTTTCTAGTTGACAATATAGTATTGATGACCTATATTGTCAAGCATGAAAGAAAATAAAGTTTATGTAATTCAACACATTGCTGGGACTGCTGAAGGTAGGCCTAAAATAAATATTATGGGTGCTAAAGAATATGGTGACTTTGAATTTTTATTACCTGAATTATCACAAATAATATTTTCTCCTGGACCATTAATTTTTAAACTTAGAAAAGCTTTAAAAAATTTTACAACAGAAGATTATTTATTATTAACTGGTGATCCTGCAATTATTGGTGTAGCATGTTCTATAGTTTCTGACATAACAAATGGTAAATACAATTTACTAAAATGGGATAAGCAAGAAAGAAAATATTATCCTATTGAAATTAACTTATATGAAAGAGGAAAGATAGATGAATAAAATAGACTTTGAAAAAGACCAAGAAAATGTTTTGCAAAAAACAACGAGTTTACAATCTTTAGCTGATCAAGTAGAAAGATTAGAGACAATGCAGCATGAACTTGAAATAAGAGAAGATGCTCTTAAAGAACATAAAAAACAAATTGACCACATATCTGGAGAAGTAATTCCAACTATGATGTCTGAGATGGGATTATCACATCTTAAACTATTAGATGGTTCTACGGTCGATGTTAAACCGAATTATAGTGCAAATATTTCTGTTGCAAACAGAGATAAAGCATTTCAATGGCTTCGTGAAAATGGCTTGGGTGATATAATCAAAAACGAGATATCCGTATCATTCGGTCGTAACGAGGATAACAAGGCAGCTGATTATGCTGCTCTTGCAGAGGAACGTGGGTTTCAACCGACACAAAAGTTGAAGGTTGAACCCATGACTCTTAAAGCGTTAGTCCGTGAGCGTTTAGAGGCAGGTAAAACAATGCCAACGGAAATTTTCAACGTGTTTGTTGGAAATAAAACAACAATAAAAAGGAACAAATAAACATGAACCAAGTAACAGAGAAAAAAGAAGGAGCATTGGCAGTCAACTTGTTTGAAGCTGATGCAAATCAAGGTGCTCAAAATATAGCGCAAGAAGATCTTGCGTTACCTTTCCTAAAAATTTTGGGACAACTATCTCCTGAAGTAAATAAAAGAGATGGTAAATATGTCGAAGGCGCAGAGCCTGGCAAGATAATCAACACTGTCACAAACGAATTGTTTGATAAAATTAGTGTTGTCCCTTGTCATTACAAAAGACAATACATAGAATGGCAAGACAGAGGTACCAGCAGTGGTGCACCTGTTGCAATTCATAGTGCTGACAGTGATATCGTTAGTCAAACGACTAGAGATAAATCATACAAAGATAGATTACCAAATGGTAATTATCTTGATAACACTGCAAGTCACTTTGTATTAGTTCTTGGTAAGAATCCATCAACAGCTTTGATTTCTATGAAATCTACGCAACTTAAAGTTAGTAGAAAATGGAACTCATTAATGATGGGTATCAAACTACAAGGTAAAAATGGTTTGTTTACACCGCCAACTTACAGCCACATTTATAATCTATCAACCGTTCAGATGTCTAATGACAAAGGAACATGGTTTGGATGGGAAGTGGAAAAGATGGGACCAGTCGAAGATAAAAATATCTATGGCATGGCAAAGTCTTTTGCACAAAGTGTCGGCAAAGATGAAGTGCAGGTTAAACACGGATCAGACGATACTAAAGAAACATCACCGTACTAATCGAATCCTAGGAGTAGGCGTGGAAGCGAGAGTGGAAGCGCCTATTAAAAAATATGTTTGAACAAATATTTAAAGGATTGGAGCGAGCTCATGGTTGTACTAAAGTAAGTACACCAGCTGAGAATGGTGTCAAATTAAAAGGACAATCATTCGTAGTACGTCAACCAGTGACCACGGAACTGTGGACCATGCATTTAGATGGTACACAGAGTCTTGGTATCATACCAATTAATGAAGATAATCAATGTGTGTGGGGTTGTGTAGACATAGACTCATACGCAGGTTTTGATCACAAAAAATTAATAGATAAAATAAAACAATTTAAACTGCCTTTGGCTGTGTGCAGGTCAAAGAGCGGAGGAGCACACGTCTTTCTTTTCTCTGAACAACCGGTAGCAGCAGAAAGAATGAGAGATAAACTAACGGAAATAAAAACATTACTAGGATACGGCGGCTCAGAAGTTTTTCCAAAACAAATACAATTAAAATCATCAGACGACACAGGAAATTTTTTAAATTTACCATATTTTAATAGTGACAACACAACACGATATGCATTTAAAGAAGATGGATCAGCTGCAACATTACAAGAATTTTATGCAATATATAATAGTATTAAACAAACAGACATTACAAAAATAAAAATAGAAAGACCACAATCAGAATATTCTGATGCACCACCATGTATAGAACTTATGGCTATGAATAAAATACCAGAAGGTGGACGTAACAATTCTATGTTTCATTTTGGTGTATACGCTAAAAAGAAATGGCCAGCAGAATGGAAAAGTAAGATGACTTTGTTTAATGCGACAGCATCAACAACACCATTGAGTGAGTCCGAAGTAGAAATAATAAAACGTCAACATGATAAAAAAGAATGGGGATACAAATGTAATGATACTCCTATGTGTAACTTATGTGATAAAAAATTATGTAGAGAAAGAAAGTTTGGTATTGGTGAAGAGATTGTATTTCCCGCATTGACTGACCTACAAAAAATTAAATTAGAAAAGCCTTATTACTACCTTAATGTTGATGGAGAAAGATTACATTTAGAAAATGTAAAATTTTTAAAACAACAAAGTTTATTTCAAGAAGCGTGTATGGAACAACTAGACTTTAAACCACCAACAGTAAAACCAAAAGATTGGGACATGATAATAAATCCACTGATGAAGAACCACGAACCAATAGATCCACCAGAAGGTGTAACTACTCAAGACCAATTACAAAATCATTTAGAAGAGTTTTGTTTAGATAGACACATAGGTTCTGATATAAAAGATTTAAAACGTGGTGGTGTGTTAACTAAAGATGGTTATCATCATTTTATATTTGATAAGTTTTATAATCAGTTTTTAATTAGAAAACGTTGGGATGTACCATACTCACGTACAGCACAGATGTTAAAAGAAACATGCAACTGTGATGACAAACGTATTGGTAAAGAAAGAATATCTGTATTTGTTGTAAAACAATTTGATAAAAAAACAGAAGATTATACACAAAAAGAACTTAAACCGAAAGACCCTTATTAATGAAAACAATAGTATTAGGACCACCAGGCACAGGTAAGACTACAACTTTGTTAAACAAAGTAGATGATTATTTGAAACAAACTGATCCTGATAAAGTTGGATACTTTGCATTTACACAAAAAGCTGCATACGAAGCAAGGGACAGAGCTATAAAAAAATTTAATCTTACAGAAGATGATTTACCATATTTTAGAACACTACACTCACTAGCATTTAGAAAACTTGGAATTAAAAAAGATCAAGTAATGCAACAAAGACATTACAAAGATTTAGGAAAGAAGTTAGGTTTTCCTGTAACCTATGCCGACTATCAAGAAGATCAAGGTAGTGCATTTAATTCTGACAGTGAGTATTTACGCATTATACAATTAGCACAACTACGAAACATAACACCAGAACAACAATTTGATTTGCACGAACACACACAAGATTTAGAGCGGAGCACCTTAAGAATTATAGACAATGAATTAACAAGATACAAAAAAGAATATAACTTAATAGATTTTAACGACATGATTACAGAATTTACTAAGTCAGATAAATCACCAAAGTTTGATGTAGTGTTTATTGATGAAGCACAAGATTTGTCGTTGATGCAATGGGATATGGCAAAAACTATTTGGAATAAAACTGAAGACTCTTTTATTGCAGGTGATGATGACCAAGCCATATACAAATGGGCTGGTGCAGATGTAGATTCTTTTATAGCTTTAAAAGGGCAATACTTACCCTTAACACAATCATTTAGAATACCAGCTAAAGTACATGGTGTAGCCATGGGTATTATTAATAGAATTAGAAACAGGATAGATAAAACATGGCAACCAAAAACTGTACAAGGTAGTTTACATAGACACTACAGCGTTGACACAATTAATATGTCAACAGGAGAATGGTTGGTATTAGCTAGAACTAAGCATTTATTAAAAGATGTAGAAGAATCGTTATACCAACAAGGATTATATTATTCATCAAGATATAGAAGAGGTACAGAAAAAGATTTACATCAAGCAGCTACGTCATGGGAACATTTAAGACAGGGTCAATTAGTTTCTTACAAAGAAATAGAAAACATATCTAAATACATGGGACCAAAACATTGGCACAAGAAAAAAATAAAAGGTATGGCTAAAGAATCTTTTTATGGACTAGATCAACTTGTAAAAGATTATGGTCTACAAATTAAAACAGTTTGGTATGAAGCGTTTGATGATGCCGGACAAACTAAAGTAGATTATTTAAGAAAGATGAGAGCAAATGGAGAAAAACTAAATGAAAAACCACGAATAGAATTATCTACCATACATGGTGCTAAAGGTGGTGAATCACAAAACGTTGTGTTGTTAACAGATCTAACACAAAATACTATGAAAGGTTATGAAAGAGATCCAGACGATGAAAACAGATTGTTCTACGTTGGTGCAACTAGAACAAAAGAAAACTTACACATAATAGAACCAAAAAAATATGAGAAGGGATACATGATATGAAAAAGAAAAGCGTTTGGGATAAACAACACGGAGGATCTCATTATCAAAAATTTAAAATACAGCCAAGCAAGTTCGTAGTCGAGAATGAATTGCTTTTTCCAGAGGGGTGTGCTATAAAATACATCTGTCGTCACCGACTGAAAGGAAAGAAGCAAGATATATTGAAAG
>VTLG01006194.1_pt1 | contig 20510 bp, 21 predicted proteins | sample 4694571 | NCBI WGS metagenome assembly VTLG01 (sample SAMN12604809, study PRJNA352737) | marine metagenome | biome: ENVO:00000447; feature: ENVO:00000209|ENVO:00000569|ENVO:01000036; material: ENVO:00002151; isolation source: viral sequences binned using virsorter ... | reverse complement strand
AGTAAAGAAGTATATATATTGATTTATGGCATTTGTTCGTAAAAAGACTAAGGTTTATTCTTGGCCTGTTGAAATCTCAAAACCTAGCGAGACTAAAGTAGGCGAATTTGATAAAACAAGTTTTACTGGTAAATTTATACGTTTATCAAGAAAAGAACTTGATGAATTTGAATCTGCAACAGAGTTTGAAGCACTTAAAAAAGTTCTTGTGGGTTGGATTGATATAAACGAAGAGGATGGCACACCTGTAGAGTTTAATGATAAAACTCTAAAAGAATTTGCAGAAGATATTGATTTTGTTGCTGGAGTGCTTGATGCTTTTAAAAAATTCTATGCTAATGCACAAATGGGAAACTAACTGATGCTGCCTTGTATTGGGCTTCGGGTGGCAAACAAGTAATAGATGATACGCAAAAAGATGCTGCTGCATTTGGTGTAGAAATCGAGAAGCAACCAGAGGAAGAGACAGATTTTGAGGTTTTTCAAGAGAATTGGGATATTGTTAATATGTTTTTAAGATGTCAAACACAATGGGATATATCATTTGGAGGTGTTGTAGGATTAAAGTATGAAATATTATTACTTGATGGAGGACTGTTTGACCTCTATCATGTAGATAACCGACAAGAGATGCTAGAGGGCTTACAACTTATGGAATCTGTTGCTCTTAGAGAAATTAATAAGGAGAAGAAATAGTTGTGGCTATTGTTGACAAGGTTACTCTTAAATTACAATTAGAAGGTTTTGCTGGCATAAAAGGTATAGACTCAGATTTTAAAAAATTTACTTCAACATTAAAACTTACTAAACCGCAACTTGATAAATTTATAAGAGGAATAACTAAAGTACATGGAAATACTAAGTTAAGTAAAATTGCGTTTGAAGGACAGATAAGTGCATTAACAAAATTACGAAATAATGTTGGTATTGGCACTGTTGCATACAAAAGACTTGGAGAAGAAATAAATAAAGTAAAAACAAAAATGGATTCCCTTAGTGGGTCAGCTAATAAACAAGGAGGCTTCCTTGGTAAAATGCAGAAAAGATTGGGGAAAGGAGGTACTGCTGCTTTAGCTGGTGCTGCTGGCAGGTTTTTACCAGCATCAGCACAAATAGGTGGGATTGCAGGCTTTGCGGATGGAGGAGGAGTAAAAGGAGCAATAAAAGGTGCTGGAATTGGTCTTGCTGTTGATGCTGTTGCAGGTGGGATAAGTTATGGAAAAGAAGCTGCTGTATATGCTTCTGAAATTGAAAAGCTACGGATTGCATTAAAAGGTGTAACTAAAGACCAAGAAACTTTTGAAAAAGGTCTTGCTGTTATTTCTGAAACATCTAAAAAATTAAATGTACCAATAGCAGCATCCACCAGACAATTTACAACATTGTCTGCGTCTGTTCTTGGTGCAGGTGGAACTATAGAAGATGCTGAGACAGTATTTACTGGCGTATCAAATGCTATTAAAGCAACTGGTGGAAATGCTGAAGACGTACAATCTGCGATACGAGCCATGTCGCAGATCTTCGGTAAAGGTAAGGTATCGGCTGAAGAATTACAAGGCCAACTCGGTGAACGCTTGGCTGGAGCCGTAGTTAAATTTGCTGAAGCTAATGGTAGTAGTTTGCAGAAACTACAAAAAGACTTGAGAGATGGAACTGTTGGTCTAGATCAAGTTATAACATTTGCCGAAAAATTAAATGTAGATTTTGCAGATACAGCAGAAAAAGTAGCAAATTCATCTGCTGATGCAGGGCAAAGATTAAAAGTACAGATGGATGATTTGAAACTTGCAGTGGGTCAGGCGGTATTACCTATAGGTGCTGCTTTCCAAAAAACTTTTGCTGATATTGTCTCAGGGATAACTCAAAACAAAGGTGCGATGGATGCGATAATACTAACTATAAAAGCGATAGGTGTTTCTGTATTTGCAACTTTTGCTGCTGTTAAGTTTTTAGTTAGAGTTTTTGTTGATTTAGCAAAAATTCTTTATCACATAGCTAATCTTGAATTTGGCAAAGCAATGAAAGTTGCGCAAGAGGGACTTAAGGATACAAGGGAAAATTTGATAGATGACGCTAAATCATTAGCTGATATTTCTGGTTCTGATATTTTTAATTTAAATCAGAAACCGGTTGAATTACCAGCGACTTATAAAGTTATGGGTGTTACCTATGACGCAAAAACTGGAGCAGCTATTACAAAACCAAAGGGTTTAGCTACATTAACAGGAGATAGTGATGAAAATGAAATAGCCAAAATAAGTAAAGGTACAAAATTACTTCAACAACAAGAAAGATTATTAGCTTTAAAAGAAATAGAAGATAAATTTGAACAACAAATATTAAAACGTAAACAAGAAGCTGTTATTGAAGCAGAAAAAATTAATCAAATGAAGGTAGGTGAGGGTAAAGACGATGATATTACTGCGGAACAAAAAGCAAAGGCATTAGCTAATAATGAAGAGTTATTACAGAAAGATTTAGCAAAAATTGAATTAGCTAAAGCAGAAGCACAAAGCAAAAAAGAATTAGCTAATGCAAAGATATTATTAGATCTTGGTGAAATTACTGAGAAAGAGTATGAAAATCTAGAAATCAAGAATCAAGCATTAGCTGCATTTAAAGCTCTTGGAGGAGAGGGCAATGAGTTTGGTTTAACTTTAGATCAAATTAAAGAAAAATTAACTGGAGTAAAAACTGAAACTAATACTTTTGCAGAAGGGTTTAAAAAAGTATATGAAGCAGCAACCGATCTTAAAACAAACATAAGCAATCTAGCAGTACAAGGTATTGATAGATTAGGAGATGCGTTTGCTGATTTTGTTGTTACAGGAAAAGCAAGTTTTAAAGAACTTGCAGCTTCTATATTGGCTGATTTGGGTCGTATGATTGCTAAAGCGTTGTTTTTAAAAGCTTTAGTGAATTTTATACCGGGTTTAGGTGGTCTTTTAGGTCTTGAGAAAGGTGGGGTCGTTAAAAAAGGAAAAGTTATAGAAAATGCCACAGGTAATGTATTTGCTAAAAATAAAATTGTTCCTTACGCAAAAGGCGGTATTGTTGATAAGCCAACAATATTTCCAATGGCAAAAGGTATGGGCTTAATGGGAGAAGCAGGTGCGGAGGGAGTGCTTCCGTTGAAGCGTGGTAAAGATGGAAAACTTGGTGTTATATCTCAAGGTGGTGGGGTTAGTAATGTTACTGTGAATGTAGATGCTTCTGGTTCTTCTGTTGAGGGTGATACTAATGGTGCTGAACAATTAGGAGCAGCTATATCACAAGCTATACAAGCAGAGTTGCTTGAGCAAAAAAGACCGGGAGGTTTACTTTATAACTAATGGCACAAAATTTTCCTAATAATTCTGCTGGAAATGCTTTCCAAAATCCTGATTATGGTTTAACAAAGCAAAACAAACCAAATACTAAGATTGTAAAATTTGGCGATGGGTATGAGCATCGGGTTAGTTTTTCGTTGAATCAAAATCCAAAAACATTTAATTTAACTTTTAAAAATATTAGTGAGGCTGATGCTAATATTCTTACTGATTTTTTTGATGAAAGAGCAGTTGATGGCGATAGTATTAATTACACTGTACCAACAGAAAGTTCTGCTATGAAATTTGTCGTTGAGGGTGGATATACAAAAACAGTTAATTATGCAAATATAGCCACTGTAAAGGTTACATTTAGACAAGTGTTCGAACCGTAATGTCTGAATTAAATAAAAATCTTCAATCAAAAAATCCAAATCCAATTATTGAGCTTTTTGAAATACAATTAAAAACTGCTTTACATGGTGCAAATACAACTTATAGATTCCACAACAATACAAATATAACAACAGCACAAGGGAATATAAGCTGGAATAGTAATACATATTATTCAGCACCTATAGAAGCAACTGGATTCAAGTACGAGACTAAACAATTACCAAGACCAAAATTAAGTATTAGTAATTTATCTTTATTAGCTCCCTCAGTACCAATAGGAATTATGTCTTCAATATTGGTAGATGTTAATGCAACAACCGTTGGGAATGATTTAGCAGGTGCTGTTGTTACAAGAATAAGAACGCTTGCGAAATTTTTACCTAATAGTAATTTTACAGGAACAAATCCTTATGGTGATAATAATACTATTGGAGATTTCACACAGGAGTTTCCAAGAGAAATTTTTGAAATTGCTCGTAAATCTGCTGAGACTAGAGATTTTGTAACTTTTGAGTTAGTTGCCTCAATAGATCAATTTGGGGTAAAACTTCCAAAACGACAATTTTTACCAGATGAATTTCCGGGTATTGGTGAGTTTTTTAACTAATGTATTGGAAAGATAAAGCTATAGAACACGCATTAGAAGAAAGTCCAAAAGAATGTTGTGGTTTATTAGTAAATGTAAAAGGTAAACTTGTTTATAAAGAATGTAAAAATTTAGCACATATAAAAACAGATCAATTTATTTTAGATCCACAAGATTATGCTGATATTGAGGATAAGTATGGAAATGAAGCTATAGAGGGCATAGTTCATTCTCACCCTAATTCAAGTCCTATAGCAAGTCCAGCAGATCAGGTTTGTGCAGCAAGAACAAATAAACATTGGTATATAGTTAATCCACAAACAAATGAGTGGTATGATTTTTTTCCTAAAGAGTACAAACAAAGTCTTATAGGCAGACCTTGGACTTGGGATCATACTAATTGCTGGCAACTGGTAAGAGAATATTATAATGCTGAGTTAGGAATAAAATTAATTGACTTTCCAAAACCTGACACACCGGAAGAATTTTGCAAAAATCCTACATTTATTAATTGTTTTGAAGAAGCTGGATTTAGAGAAATAAGTCAAGATGTACCTCTACAAAAATATGATTTATTGTTTATGAATTTAACAGGAGAAGAGTTAAATCATTGTGGAGTTATTTGTGATGATTTTGGAAATGAGCTTTTACATCATATGCAAGGTAGACTATCATGTAAAGAGACTTATACAAGTTGGTTTCGTAAAATTACAGGGAGGATAGTACGTTATGACAACTTGCCTTCGTAAGCTAAAAATATATGGAGACTTGGCAGAACATATAGAAGCAAAAGAAATAGAGATAGACGTACCTACTGTTGCTAAAAGTATTCAATGTCTATTGGCATACTATCCAAAAGCAGAAAGTTATATGATGAACAGATATTATAGAGTTTTTGTTGATGAAAGACCTACTGAATTAGAAGAAATACATTACCCTGCTGGTAAAGGAGATATAAAAATAGTTCCTGTTATATCTGGAGAAGGTGGAAGAGGACTTGGATCTATTCTTTTTGGTGCTGCTTTAATTTTTGGAGGATTTATGTTTACTCCTCTAACCTTTGCAAATTTTGGAACTACGACTCTTTTTGCTGGTGCTGCTGGTTTTGGTAAAGCAGCAGTCTTTCTAGGTGGTGCTTTAATGTTAGGAGGTATTTCACAAATGCTTACCCCCTTACCTGAGACACCAGAAGAAGATCCTGAGAACAGTTTTGCTTTTAACTCTCCTGTTAACACTTCTAGGGCAGGTTTAGCTATACCTTTAATTTATGGAGAAAGACTTGTTGGCTCTGCTGTAATCTCAGCAGGTATCATCACTGAAAGAGTTGTGGAGTAGTAAATGTCAGATAATAATTTAGATCAAATTGGAGGTAGTAAAGGCGGTAAAGGCGGTGGAAATCCGTCAACAGCAAAAGATAATTTAGATAGTATTGCAAAAATTAAAATTTTAGATGCTTTAGGAGAGGGTGATATTGATGGATTTGCAACAGCTAGAAGTATAGGATTATCGCAAAGCGATACACTTTACAATACAGCATTGCTTAAAGATATATTTTTTGATAATACTCCAGTTTTAGCAGAGACAGCTAGTGTTGCTACTCCATCAGATGATGATTTTAATTTTGATGATATAACGATTGGTCACAGAAGAGGTACAGGTACTCAATCAGTGTTACAAGGTTTTGCTGCAACTCAAACTGAAGTATCTGTAAATAGACCAGTTACAAAAACAGGTGCTGATTCTGAACCAACTGAGCAAATAGATGACGCTTCCGATACTATTGATAGGATTAGATTTACAATAAACTTTCCAGCTTTACAAAAATTTGAAAATGATGGAGACATTGTAGGAAGTAAAGCAGAGTACAAGTTTTTAATAAGTTATGATAATGCTGATTTTATTAATATGTCTATTGAGGAACTAGGAGAAGATAAAACTTTTTCTACAAGTGGTCGTAGTGGAGACTTATATCAAAGAAGTTATGGTTTTAAATTACGAGATGCTGGTTATACCAGTAATATAAGAATAAGAATTAAAAGAATAACAAATGACTCGGGTACTAAAACACAAAACGCATTTTCTTGGTTTTCTTACACAAAAATAAAGTTTGATGGTAATAGATACTTAAATACTGCTTTAGTAAGTATTCAAACAACAGCAGAACAATTTAGTTCTATGCCTGTTAGAAATTACAGGGTTAGAGGTTTAAGAACAAGAATACCTAACACTGGAACAGTAGCAACTGGCACAGGCAAGGTCGCAGGTAGAATTACATATTCTGGAACGTGGCCGGGTGCTGGTGCTAATGGGACTTCTAATTTTACAAATACATGGCATAGTGATCCAGCGTGGGTGCTTTGGGATCTTTTGACAGAGGAAAGATACGGATTAGGTATAGATCCCACCACATTAGATGAGTTTAGTTTCCTTGCAATTTCGCAGTATAACAATGAGCTTGTATCAGATAGAGTGCCAGCACCTACCGCTATTTCTGGTACTGGAACTTATGCTCAAAGTTCATCAACTACGATTACCATTACTTCTACAAATCATGGGCTAGCAACTAACTTTTTTGTTAATCTAAATTTTACTTCGGGTGGTCAATCAGATGGAGGTGACGGTGAATATCAAATAACAAAACTTGGTGCTAATGTTTTCACAGTTACAGTTGACACTAGCGGAACAAGCTCTGGTAACGTAAGTTTTAGTACAAATGACTTAAAATTTGGTACATGGACACAGACTGCTAATAAAACTTTCGTTGAGGTTACATCAATAGATGGTAATACACCTCCTAATGAAATAAGTCATAATTTAAGCGGTAGAGATTTTTTGGTTTGTAAATTCAGAGGAGCAAACCCCAGACCTGCTGATGGAACGTATAAAGTCAAAAAAACAGGGAGAAAAACTTTTCAATTATTAAATGTATCTTCTATAGCTTCTACTCAAACTGGTATTGTTTCATTTACAAGAGAAAACACTGAGGTTAGGTTTGCTTTTAACGGTGTTATCAACAAAGAACATAGAGCCTTCGATTTAATAAATGCTGTATGTTCCTCAATGCGTGTTATGCCTTTTTGGAGTGCTGGGACTGTTACTCTTATACAAGATAAACCAGCAACACAAACATCAGGTTCTTATACAGCTAATGGAGAAGTAGCACCTGCCTTCATATTTTCTCAAGCAAATGTAGAAGGAGGTAATTTTACATACGAAGGAAGTGATATTAAAAGTAGAGCAACATTAGTTGCAGTTAAATATTTTGACATGGAGCAACGTAAATTTGCTAGGGTTCAATTTCCTACTAAAGATAATGTTGCATCTGACTCAGCAATTACTAAATATGGAATTGTAAAAAAAGAAATAAATGCTTTTGCTTGTACAAGTCAAGGTCAAGCCATGAGACTAGCAAAGTGGACAAGAGAAAGTGAGCAACTTCTTACTGAAACTGTTACTTTCACAGTATCTATAGATAGTGGAATTTATATCAGGCCGGGTCAAGTTATTGGTATAAGTGACAGAGTACGAAATGGAGATTTTAGAAGAGCAGGGCGTGTAAAGGCTGTTCAAGCAAATACAACTGACAGAATTAATTTAGATAGTGATGTAACTACAAGTCTTTATGGTTACAGAACCATGACAGGCACATATACGCAGTCTGGTACAACTATAACCATTACTAATACAAATAATAGTGGCAATGCTGTTTCACATTTTTACGAAATAGGCGCACCAATTACAGTTGATTTTACAAGTGGTTCTGCTGTAGACGGTAACTTTACTGTGGTTTCTGTACCTTCATCAACAACTTTTACAATAACTGCTTCTTCATCAGCAACTAATAGTGGAAATGTAACTGTGACATATAGAGATACACGAATGGTCTCTGTAGTAATGCCAGATAATTCTGTATCTAGAAAAGAAGTTAACTTTTTAAGAAAATCAGATAATTTGCTTGATGTAGTGGGATCTTTTGAAAATTCTGAAGGTACAAACACATCACCAGAAGTTAATACTGTTTGGATTTTAGAGGTTATAAGTACAGCAGCTAGTAGAAATTTAGAAAGTGATTTATTTAGAGTAGTTTCAATTACAGAGTCTGAAGGTGCGAAATATAAGGTATCAGCACTAACTTATAACCATAGTCTTTATTCTGCTGTTGATGCTGGAACAGATGTTGAATATAGAGATGCAACTAATATAGATGCAAAACCACAACGACCAACAAATTTAACAACTACAGAATCTTTGTACAAAGAGACAATAAATCAAAACGCAGATACAGACACTACTCAAAAGAAAACTAATAAGGCAAAAATAAAGTCGATGTTAGCTTTAAAATGGCAAGCTGCTGATGGAGTTGCTAATTACAAAGTTATGTATAGGTATGCAAATAATAATTTCAGAACAGAAGATGTGCAAGGTACTACATTTGAATTAAAAAACATTAAAGCTAATAGGTTATATGATTTTAGAGTACAAAGTGTATCACAAGGAGGTAAATTATCAAGAAAAGCTGCATTAAATAATGTATTAACTGAAGGAAAAACAGCACCACCAAATCCTGTAACAGGTTTAGCTGTAACTGTTGATCCTAACATGGGTTTAATTATTACTTGGAATGAAAATGAACCAGATCCAGATAGTTTTAACGGCAGTAATCCTGATGTTTTATTTAAAGATTTAGATATAGTTGGCTACGATATACATATAAATAAAAATAATACTGATAACATTCCAGACAGCAATTTTGGAGTTACAACTGGAACCTTTTTAACAAGAGTACAAGCACCAGATGTTGAACTTGGAATAAAAAATACAAAGCTTTTAAATAGTGGTGTTTTAGGAACTGTTGTATTTTTTATCAAGGCTAGAGATGATGGCAAAAGATATAGCGATGGTAGTTTTGTTGAGGGTCAAAATAAAGTTACGTTCACACCTGTAACACCCCACGCACCTGTTATTGACGCTTCAACATCAGGAGTTCAGATTGACACAATAAATATAGACTTTACAACTTTAAGAGATTCAAATGGTAATGCAGATCCTAATGGTACTGAAATACCTGCAAATGGATTTGCTATAAAACACTATGAAGTTTTATTTAACAATAAAACAATAAAAATAGATACTACTGGATATACAAGACCAGCAAATTACAGTGGCACAAAAACTTTTCAGATAAGGACAGTAGATATTGCTGGCAATAAAAGTGCATATTCTTCTATTGATATAGAAGTTAAAGTTGGAGATGTCTCTTTTGACACTCCAGAAATAGATGACGGTTTTGTTCTTTTAAACTGGACATATTCTCCTCCTAGTTCTCCAGTATTGCCAATTCCTGTTAAAGAATTTCATCTAAAAGTAGGAACACCAGGTCAAGGTGGTTTCAGTCAAGCAACTGATTTAGGAAAAATACAAGGAGACTCGTTAAAAGTAAAACAAACTGTTGGAACTGTACGCTATTTTATTAAAGCTATTGATGTAAATGGCAATAAAACTCTTATTGCAGGGACTCAAGATGTAACAATTAATCCTCCAGAACTTCCATCGCCATATTTTGATACACCAGCTATAACAATAGATTCAGAATTATTAACAGTTACAGTTGATTGGTTAGAATACAATCCAGATCTAAATTTTACAGGTGGTTTTTCATTACCTTTAAAACATTTCAGAGTAAAAAGGGCTACAGCATCAAATATTAATAATACTACTGGTACAGTACAAAGCTTTACAAATGCAAAACATAGAGGAAATCATATGGTAACAGAATTTAAAGAGCAAATAAAACGAAGTAATGGAGCAAAAGAAAATACATTTTATAGATATTACATACAACCTAAAGATATTTACAACGCTACAGGCACAGTAAGAAGTGCTGATATAACGATTGAAAGACCTAATAATATAACAAATTTAGAAACAGAGGTAATAGATAACAATGTACTTCTAAGGTTTAGTGATGCAACAAATAGCAATGGTTTACCAATAAAACATTATGAGATAAAAAAATCAAGACAAGCAACTAATGGATCTTATCAAAACTATAATTCTGCTGAATTATTAGGAAGAATACAAGGTACATTCTTTGTTAGTTTTGAAGATACGAGTGGTGATTATAGGTATTATGTTCGTGCTGTTGATGTTTTAGGGATGGAAAGTGATGATGGCTTTGTTGATGCTGTAGTTGATGAGCCACCTGATTTTACTTTAGTAACAGATTTTAAAACTGATTTTGATGCTTCTACAGATCCTCCAAGTGGATTGCCTACTTTTATAAGTTCAAGTAATTTTTATGTTGAAGATGGTGTTGGCTATGCAAATGTTAATACAACAGAAACTATACAAGGACATTTTATAGGTACAGGTTCTTCTTCTAGTCCACAATTTGCAAGCCCACAGGCACAGATAGATGCTGGTTTTGCATATTGGTTGATGCCTACAGAGACAACAGCGCATTTTCAAGAAATATTGAATTTAGGTACAAATATAAAAGCATCATTAATAAAATCTAGAATACAGTTTGATGATATTGGTTCTAGTGATATTAGTCCTACATTAGGATTTGGTTCGTCTATAACTGGATCAGGATCTAATACAAGTATTGTTAATGAGACTAGCAGGCAAGCTAGAAATATATATGGGACAAATTTTCAATATGTAAGGTTTAGATATGATTTTGAACAAACTGGTGGTAATGATTTATTAAAAATAAAACAGATAAGACTAAGAGTAGAAGTAAAACAAAGAAACGATCAAGGCAGAGGCGTTGCTCTTATAGGTACAGCAAATTATACAAGATCAGGAACGACTATCACTATTACAAGAACAAATCATGGATTAGCAGTCGGGGATGGAGTGGGGTTCGATGTTACATCTGGCAATGCTACATCTGGCGATTATCAAGTTGATACAGTACCAAACGCAAATACCTTTACCGTTAAAGACTCTGCATCAGGAACAACAAATGGGGCTGTAGATTTTGATTCTAATGGTAGTAATCAACGTGGTACGCCTGTCTTTTTTAATAAGACTTTTGTAGATATTGAAGCGATTACTGCAACTCCAAATGTAAATGTGACTACTGCATTACCTCTTATAAATACTATCGTAGATTTTGAAGATGTTGCAGACCCTACAAAATTTCATGTATTTTTATTTAACAATTCTGGAGGTAGAATAGAAGGAACATTTACATGGCAATGTAGAGGTAGATAGAATATAAGATATGATTTATACTTTATTTAAAAAGTGCAATAGTTAATGGCAGATTTTAACGAACCACAATTAACCAGTACTTATACGAGTTTTTTAAGCACATTAAAAGCTAGAGATACTGACTTGGCAGCTTTGTTTGCTAATGATGCTGTAAGTGTTAGTAATTGGCCAGCAAGAGCAGTAAGATTTAATACCAACTCAAATAAATTTCAAAGACGTAACTCTGCTAATAGTGGCTTTGAGGACTTAACAAGTAATCATCATTTTCCAGCGATAACTATTGATGGATCTGGAGATTTAACTGTAGGTGGTGATATTACTGGTAATTCTTTAAATGTTACTGGTTTAGTTTCTGGCGGAAGAATAAATGCTACTGGCACCACTCCAACACAAACAGGTTTATATAGACCAGCTACTAATACTTTAGGGATAACAACCAACACAACTTTAAGATGGACAATAGATAATGGAGGCAGGTTATTTAATAACGGACAGGCGACACATCAAGGTAGTGCTGATTCAGACTTGCAAATATACAGCACTGGTGGAGGTAGAATTGATCTTTTAAGAGAAGATGCGAGTGTAGTTGCTGGTAATGGCCTTGGAGCAATAATAGGATATACGAATGAGAATGCTGACTCTTCATTTAGTGACTGTGCAAAAATACAATTTATTGCTGATGGTACTTTTAGTAATACAAGTCATCCAACAAGGATACATTTTAGTACAACTGAAGGTGGAACCACAAGCCCAAGAACTGTAGGTTGTTTTGACGAAAATGGTTTTTTAGCGGTAGGCTCAGATGTTGGTGCGAACCCTGCATATCCTCTTCATGTAAATGGTGGCGGTACTAATGCTGTTGCATTTTTTAAAAGTACTGATGGTAGTGCGTTTATTGGATTAGCTGACAGTGCTTCTGGTGGAGATTTTCATAACAGAATTGCAGCCATAGGAAATGATATACAAATAAGATCAAATGGCAATACAACACCTCATGTCGTTTTTGATGATACTGGTAAAACTTTAATAAGAAAAACAGCACCAGCTTTGACTGCATCAGGCACTAATCAGGCAGCTAACTTGCAAGTTTATGGAACAAGTGGCGATGCTGGAATCTTTGTCAGTAGAGGAAGTGGTAACAGTAGTCCTCCCTATATTAATCTTTATAAATATAGAAGTACCTCTTATGAACGTACTGCATCCGCAGTAGTAGGTGATGCGTTTGGAGACATCAACTGGCACGCAAGTGACGGGGCGAATCTGTTAAATGTTTTCAGATTTAGAGTCAATAGTATTGCTACTGATTTTTCTGGAAATTCAACAGCAGTTTCTACTGGTGCTGTACCGTCAGCATTGAATTTAAGGCTTTTAAATAATGACGGTGGAAATGTTACATTTTTCCAAGTAGATCACAATGGTCATATTAGACTTACACCTCATGCTAATCCGTCAGGTGGCTCGCAAAATGCTTATTGTTTAGACATAAGAGCTAATAACACTAATGGAACAAGTAATTTTCTTAGATTTACTGAAACAGATTCAACAATAGCAGCCGGAAGGTTTATAGGTGGTATTCAATTTGCAAGTGCTGATACCAACGCAGTAAATAGTGGTTTGTTAGGCGAGATTAGAGTAAGTGCAGAAGCTGGTAATCCTGTGCATGGCATCATGGGGATTAGAATGGCTGGCACTGAACATATTACGATTGAAGGTCTTAATAACCATTTAGGAATACATAGAAGTGATCCAGAATTTCCTTTAGATGTAGTTGGTGATGCTTTATTTGATGGAAAGGTTTGTATTTCAACTGCCAGATCTGGTTTTATTGATGCGAATGAAAGTGGTGCATTACAGGTAACTGGAAATACAAACGCTACATCTATGGTTAATATTACGAGATTTGGAAATCAAACTGGTAATTATCCGACTTTAGTGTTTACTAAAAACCACGATTCATCAGCAGGTGGGAATACGGCTTGTGCAGATAATTCAATATTAGGTGCTGTTGAATTTCAAGGTGCAAGAGGTTCTGATTTTGGGGTAGGCTCAAGAATACTCGCAAAAACGGGTGCTGCGTTTGCTTCTGATCCAAGTCCCATTAGAACTACAGATTTACATTTTCAAGTAGCAAGTGCTAATAGTCTTAATACATTAATGGTACTTCATCATGGTGGTGCATTACATCTTGGAGACAATAATAATGTAGATACTGATTATTCAAATTTAAGCGATGCAAGACTTGTTGTAATTGATGGGTCTGGTGCAGATATTGTTTTACATAGAAGAGATGGCACTACGGCTAATGGAGAGGGGTTAGGTGCAATACAATGTAGTGATAGTGATGGTGGAACACCTGCACCACCATCTGCCAAAATTCAATTTTTAGCATCACAAGCTCATAGTTCTACGGCAAAGGGTACTGACATAAGACTTGGAATGTGTGCTAATGGCTCTACTACAATTACTAACAGATTTACATTTAGAGATTCTGGTGCGTTTGCAGTAAACGGTGATACTGTTGGATCTAATGGTGATGTTTTAGTTACAAGAGGAAATGCACCCCCAGAATATGCACCTGCTGGCGCAAGAGCTTGGGTTAGTATAAAAGGTACAGACACTTTTGCAGAACAACAAAGTTATAATATTGATACTGTTACTGATCTAGGGGCTGGTCATTATAGAATTAATTATGATACTAATATGTCAAATGCTGATTATTGTATTTTATGCCAAACAAGTATTAATCCTAGTGGACATGGTACTCATGGTGTTGTACACGTTGCATCTAGGGCTGGAAATACTGCTACAATAATGATTATCCGAAATCAGAATAGTGGTGATAGAATTGACAAAAATTTTGTTGCTATTGCTGTTTTTGATAATTAGTCTTAAAATACAATAAAAACTATGTCTGTATTAGATAAAAGAATTGTATATGTTGAAGATGACGGTGTTTTAGCTATTGTAGTTCCATGTAACGCAAATAAAACTATTGATGAGTTAAAAGCAAAATCTGTGCCTGACGGCAAAACTTCTTATATTGTAGATAAATCTGATATTCCTTCTGATAGAAGTTTTAGAAATGCTTGGACTTATACGGAGTAAAACATGGGATTTGGCATTGACATGGCAAAAGCTAAAGAAATTCACCAAGCAAACATCAGAATAGCAAGAGAGCCAAAACTTGCAGAACTTGATATAGAATTTCAAAGGGCTTTAGAAACTGGTGCTTCGACTACTGATATTGCAGCAAAAAAACAAGCATTAAGAGATGCACCTGCTGATTCTGCAATAGCTTCTGCTTCTGATACAGCAGCATTGAAAGCACAGTGGAATACAAGTATTTTAGGAGCATCACCCTATAGTTAATTATGGCAGTTACTTACACTTGGGATTCACCTCAATGTTTTTCTACTGGTGCGGATCAGTTTATTTACAAGCTAGAAATAGTTATAGTTGCGTCAGATGGCACTAAAGAAGCTGTAGGTAATATTGCTGTTGCACTATTAAGACCTGAGACACTAATTCCCTTTGCTGATATTACAAAAGCGACCACTATACAATGGGCTAAAGATTCGCTTGGTGCAGATGAAATTAAATTTATTGAGGATCAGTTAAAAAAAGAGATAGATAATCAGTATAGTGCTACTACTACTTCACACTCCTTGTAATAGATGTACAATAGGTTAATTAATTTTTTATTTTATGGATTTTGCTGCTAAAAAAGAAGCACTCATCAAAAAAGGCACAGAATTGTCTAACGAAGTATCTCAACTTCAAGCAAAAATGAATGAACTAAACCTAGAGATTATTAAGATAAACGGCAAGATTGAAATGTGTGACGAAGAAATAAATACAGCAGAAGTCTAGACTTTTTAAATCTACTTTAATATAATAAGGCTATTATATAAAATTTAATGGCTATATCTCCCGGTACATATAATATGACTATTCAGAGGAGGTCAGATCATAGTGTAGATTTTCAATTAAAAGATAGTAATTCTGCAAATGTAAATATTACAGGTTATACAGTAGCTTCTCAAGTTTGGAACGAGGAAAGGACTAGCAAGGTTGCAGATGCAACAATTACTGTGACAAGTGCTGCTGGTGGTGCTTTTACTTGGAAGCTAACTGATACACAAACATCTATATTTTTATTGCCAACTTATAAATATGATATTTTGTTAATTAATGGATCTGGAGATAAAGAATATTGGGTTGAGGGTACAATAACAATGTCAGAAGGATATACAACAGTATGACATCAGTTAATGTGACAACACAAAAAAATACAGTTACTGTACAGCAAGGAGATGCTACAACAGTAACTGTTACGACACAAGGTGCGCAAGGTGCTACTGGTGCTGCTGGTGCTGGTATTAGTGCTGGAGATAAAGGAGCATTAACAGTTGCAGCAAACTTAACTGATTGGACATTAAACGATAGTGTTGTTACAAACGTAAAGGTAGCTTCTGATGCAGCAATAGCAGGGTCTAAGATTTCTCCCAACTTTGGTAGTCAGAATATAACAACCACAGGAAATGCAGTATTTGGTGGTAACTTGACTGTTTCTGGAACGACCACAACTATTGATACGACTACCCTTACAGTTGAGGATAAAAATATTGAATTAGGTAAGGTTGGTAGTCCTACAGATATAACAGCTGATGAGGGTGGTATTAGCTTATTAGGAGATACTACTAAAACATTTCAATGGTTAAATGCTACTGATAGCTGGACAAGTAGTGAGCATATCGCTTTACCTGACAATAAAAAATTACAACTTGGAACAGGGCAAGACGTTCAAGTTTATTGGGATGGATCGGCTGGATTTGTAACAAATCAAGGTGGTGGGAATTTACATTTTAACTCTGATACGGTTTTAATTAAAAATGCTGCTAATACAAAAAGTCATATTCGTGCTTATAACAATTCATCTGTGGAACTGTACCACAATAATGTAAAGAAAGCGGAGACATCAGCCGATGGTTTTCTTATTCAAGGTAATGCGGTAGTAGATCAAGTGCAGATACAAGGCTCTAGTCCAAGGCTTGAATTTAATCAGGATGACCATAATACTTCTTTTAGAATTAACTCAGGTGGTGGTACATTACAATTACAAGTAAGTACTAATAATGGTGCTTCTTTTGCAAATGCCATAGGTATAGGTGGTGTTGGTAATATATTTATTCCTGATAATGACAAAGTAAATTTTGGATCATTAAATGATTTAACTATTGTTCATGATGGTACAGACTCAAAAATTACTAACAAAACAGGAAATCTTTTAATAGAAGCAAAAGATACTGAAACAGGTATTAAGGTAATTCCTGATGATGGTATCGAGTTATATTTCGATGCGGTTAAGAAATTATCAACAAGGTCTTTCGGTTGTACAGTACATGGAACCTTACAAGCAAATACTAATTTAAAGGTAAATTCATATACAGGTCAATTATTAGTTGGAGTAAGTAATGAATTTTCAATTCAGCATGACGATACAGATACATTTATAGAAAATACCGCTGGTAATTTACATATAAGACCAAAATCTAGTGAAGAGGGTATAAAGCTTATACCTGACGGGGCTGTGGAACTGTACCATGATGGTGTAAAGCGTTGTGAGACATCAGCCAATGGATTTGATCTACCAGATAACAGCAAGCTTCAATTAGGAGATTCGCAAGATTTAGCTATATTTCATGACGGATCAAACAGCGTCATAAAAGATGCTGGCACTGGAATGTTGAAATTACTAGCTTCAACAATGCAGATTAGAAATAGTGCTGATAGTAAAACTATGGCTCAATTTCTTCCTAATGGTGCAGCCACTTTCTTTTATGATGGTGCTAAGAAATTTGAGACAACTGCCGACGGAACAAAAATATCAAAAGAAATACAGATTGAAGGTGTAACAGTTAACGCCTTTGAATCAGGAAGGATACGTTTTACTGAAACTAATAGTGATTTTAATGGTGGTTATATTCATTATGATGGTTCTGCAAATATATTAAAATTAGGAGTTCACCCTTTTAATGACGCTGTAGTAGGCAACGATGTTGACTGTATAGAAATGAAAAGAACTGCTGGTTCTGAAAATGTCGAATTAAATTTTGCAGGTTCTAAAAAGTGTGAAACAACCAGTTCGGGGATTACAGTTCAAGGCTCAGTAACTACTGAAGATATGAATATGTCTAACCTCAACGGAACTGCTAATGAAGTAGATGGCAGTAAAGGTAGCTGGTCAATACAGGAAGGTGCTGATGATTTATTTATCATCAATCGTGTAAGTGGTAAGAAGTATAAGTTTAATTTGACTGAAATTTCTTAATTACTATAATAGAAGTATTTACTAATTAATTCTTGTGGTAAAAAAGCTATTTTCAACTTTTCTTTTGATCGGGTTATTACTCCCAACAATAACTGAAGCTGGTGTTTCTCCAGAAGGTAATCCAAACAGACCAAGAAATCATTTTCCAGAGGGTAGGCATAAGCGTAGAAAGCCAAGATGCAAACAAGATAGAGGAGTAGTTGTATGTCGTATGCCAAGACCAAGGAAACCTAAAAGATGTGGCATTATGCCTTGTATTCCTCCGGGTTATTACAGACCAATGCCACCTAAAGTAATTCCTATGGGGTAGTTTTTGTATTGAGTTGACGGCTCATTATTCCTAAAGTGACATACAAAGGAGCTAAAGCCATAATTCCTGTGAAGGTTATAATGGTGACAGGTACTAAAGCTCGGACAAAGGCATCTCTCATGTTTACACGCATTTGTAATTATTTATCAATTTTATCTACGATTCTTAGTTTAGCCATTATTGGTACAGGATTTTTTACATATAAGTATGTAACAAGTCCAGAATTTGAACGTAATTTTAAAAATAAAATTATGGGCGATTTAGAAAAAAAAATGCCTAAAGTGTTAGAGAAAAAAATGCCAAAATTTACAGGTAAGTCTTTACCTTTATGAAGGATTTAGAACGCACACCTAGTCGTATAAGGACTCGTTTTATAGCAGTTTCAGCACTTTTTATTTCTGGAGTTACATTTCTATCTGGGTTAACAGTATTTTTCTACATGAAAAGTCCAGCTTTTGAAAATCAGTTATTAGGGCAAGTAATGAAACATATGGATTGGATTGTTGCTGAAGAGTTTGAAAAACAAATAAGAAAACTAAAACCAAGACCTGTTCTTGATCCTAATGATCCTAATGCTTGGTTTTGGGATTATATAGAGCAAAGAAATAAAGATTATATAGAATGGGAAACAAAAGGTAAGTGGGAACAATGAACTGTTGGCATTGTAAAACTGAATTAATTTGGGGTGGCGATCAAGACTTAGAAGAAGACACGCAGTATTCTATGGTTACAAATTTATCTTGTCCAAAATGTCATTCTCTTGTAGAAGTGTATTTACCAAGAAATGCTTATGATTAATGATATTTAAGTTTTTTAAAAAATTAATTCAATATTATATTGACAAATTTGTTCATTGGTTGCGTATGCAAAAGTTTAACTTAGAACTTGATAATGACATAAAAGAATATCACGAAGAGTTAGATAAAAAAATAAAAAAGCCTAAAGTAATAGAAAAAGGTACATTTGGAGAAGATGGGTGGTCTATTTCTATTGGAGATATAGATGATAAAAATACCTGATATATCTATACCAAAAGTAGAAATACCAAAAATTAATATACCAACGCATAATCCGTTTAATGTGTTAAATGTGCCGTTACCATCTTTAAAAATGCCGGGTTGTGTAAGGTATCACAGAGATGCTTCGCCTAAAAATACTGCTTTATATGAAGATGATCCTACAGGTACAGTTATTTCTTGTCCTAGTGGTTCAATGCCATCATTCCAACCAATGTTATATGACAGAAGAAAAATAAAAATTACTGAAGCAAAAAAAGAAGAAAAAAAGATTGATAATGAAGAGCAACCTAAATATGAGCAACAAACTCCTCCCCCACCAAAGAAGAAAGATAAAGAGTTTTTTATAAAATGCCCTGATAATAAAGATCAAAAAATTGGAGATTTTCGTAACTCTCAGAAGTTACAGATCGTTACCGGTCATAAAATAGAAAATAATGAGTGTATAACAATTTATGCTGATACGAAATTTATCGAAAAATATCTCCCTTCAGCTAAAGATGTTACTACTGCTGCTGGTATTGCTTTGGTCGCTGCTACTACTCCACTTCTTATTAATGCTGTAAAACCTTTAGTTAAGCAAATAGTTAAAAAACTTACTTCTCGGAAGTCAAAGAATGTTGATGAGGAATAATTTGACCTTTTTTAGGTACAATTTTTATATCTTTACAAAGATTGTAGTAAGGCGAGTCAGAAGTAAATTCTATCCCAGCAATTTTCTTTTCTCCGCAATGGCGTAATCTTGCCATATGCCAATCAAGTTCAAGGTTCTTGAGCTTTTGTTTGTTTATATCATTTTGTACTTGGGCTGCCTCTTTGCATTGTCTTGTATATTGACGATCTAAGGGAATACTAAAGTTTAATGTGATGCCTGTACCTAACGCAAAACTATCTTTATTAGTACCAGAATAATTTTGTTGATAAAAGAGAATATCACCCGGATTATCAGGTGTGCCATCTCCTATAGGGTTGCCATCATCATCAAAAGCACCTTCTATATCTGTCTCATCATATACAGGGGTATAGTAATAGTCTCGATATGGTTTGCGATAGTTTGTATTAAATGTAGTAAACGGAGTTATAGTCATCATTGAACCTTGACAGACAACACCTCCACCATACTGATTAGTATGAAAACCTCCATTATTCACATTCCAGTTTTGATTAGTTACAGATCCACTATTTGATTGGCTAACAGAATTAGCCAAAACACCTGTAGGCATTAAAGCTATTGAAAGACAGATGTAGAGGTTACTACCGATTCCGTTTCTATGGTGCGATTTATGGTTGTGACGTTCTGAAGACCGGGCGCAGAATAACTTTCTGTAAATTGAAAGGCATC
>VTLG01004471.1_pt1 | contig 20510 bp, 15 predicted proteins | sample 4694571 | NCBI WGS metagenome assembly VTLG01 (sample SAMN12604809, study PRJNA352737) | marine metagenome | biome: ENVO:00000447; feature: ENVO:00000209|ENVO:00000569|ENVO:01000036; material: ENVO:00002151; isolation source: viral sequences binned using virsorter ... | reverse complement strand
TAAAGGTCGCCCCTTGCTCCAAGATGAAATTGTAGGTTCCTGCGCTCATTTTATTTTATTCTCCATTTATATAATTATACCAAAAATTAAGTTGCCTGTCAAGAAATTTTTTTCTACGGTGTGTGGCTAACTTATGATTTTGGGAATTTATCCTTGACTGCTTTTCTACCTAAGTAGAAGTTAGATGTTTTGGCATCTTCTCCTAGTTTTCCAGAGTCTATGTCATGATATAGCTTATCCAATTGGTTTTCCAAAGTTTCATAGTAAGCTGCTCTTTTAGTCGCGTATGTTGCTCCTGATTTTATTAAATTTACATTCATGTTCCATACCTCCTAACTGTTATTTCTCCTATGTAATCTACATAGTATTGTTTTTTTAAACCTATGGCAAAACCTCCTGCTTCTTGTGCTGTAAAAGTTAATGTTGTGTCTGACATAGTTCCTGCAGAAGTACCATCTAAAAATACTTCTGTTCCTGCTGGTACTCCTGTGACGGTGACCGTAGCATCAAGTGCTGGTGTGCTAGTACTAAAACTAGGATTAAAAACTGTTTTTGCTACAATGTCGTCTTTTGCTTCATTTATATAAAATTTATTACCCGATGGAGTTGCTGCACAATCTATAGCAGCATAATCAAGCCCATGAGTACTTTTTTGTTCTGTTTTAATAGCGTCAGTTACTCCTGCAGTACTTGACCACAAAATTTCTCTATCACTATTATAAAATATATTATATATTGTCATAATCCTCTGCCTCCTGTAAAATCTGGCTCGTTAAAAATAATATAACCATAGTATATAAGACCTTGAGCATAAGTAGTAGCCATATTTTGTACTACTATTGCGTTGGTACTACTATGGTACCACCTTAGTCCACCTCTATAAGGTCTATCTGGTCCGAAGTTCTGTTCAACCATATGTTCTGACCAACAAGGACTATACACTTCCGTTGACTTTCCACTTGTAATTGTGTGTGACCATCTAATTGCTACTAAAGGATTATATCCTAAATTATGAGTTATTGTATGATCAGCTTCATTCCATGTATCAAAAGAATCTTCCCCATATGTTGCAATACTCCAACCTGTTCCAGTTCTTGAATCAAATAATAAACTATCAGCAGTTAAAACATTTTCTCCGTCTTTACTAACATATAAGCCATAGCCACCAGATGATCTATTTCCTAATAATACTCTATTTGCCATTAGTATAAAGAACTCCCACTTAAACTTTTAAAAATTGTCATTGTATAATCTCCACCAACTCCTAAATCTGTTGCAACTGTACTATCCGCATCTGTACTCGTAAAACTGATTCCTTTTTTACCATTAGAAGATAAAGAAACTGCAGCTTGAGGGTGTCCTACATAGGCATATACATTATCTCCTAAATCTTGATAAGTAATAGTAGAATCTCCTCCAGCTGAAAGAGTAAAATCATTTACTACATCTGGAGCAGTGTTTCCAGTTCCTCCTGAAAAAGGAACAGTTTGGTGTACTCCTCTAGCTGCAAAAGGAGAACTTGTTGAGTCTAAACTTGAAAAAGTTAAATCATCTACATCACAAGTTAATACATTTGCTCCAGATTTAGATACATATATACCATATCCACCTGACGATCTATTTCCTAGTAATATTCTATTAGCCATAATTAAAAGTAAGTCCCATTCATATATCCATATGCACAAGGTATTTTTAGTACCGTAAAGTGTAAGTTAGTACAAGCTTGGTCTCCTCCAAAGTGTGCTTCAGTAGAGTTTCGTCTATCGTCATAAACATAAGTACCTGTGCTATAATCTAAATATATAGGTGTTATTGCACTAGAAGTTGTTTTCATAACATCTACTCTACTTTGCCAAATTTCATGAGCGGTACCTGATTGAGTATAAGCTGCTCTCCACTCTCCTGCATAATCTTCATTACAAATAACCAAAGGTATGTATCCAAGATTATCTTTACTGCCTGTCGTTAAAAAATCTTGACTTGAACCAGAAGTAATATTTAAAGATCCACCACCTGCATAAACTTGTCCTGTTCCTCTATATTCACTTGAATCAAATAATAGCTCTTTTTTATCACAGTCTAATACATTACTATTTGCTTTGGAGACATACAATCCGTAGCCTCCTGTTGCTCTGTTTCCTAATAGTACTCTATTTGCCATTATGAATCCGCTATTAATATTCTGTTATTACCACCATCTAGTAAAATCTGTGCCGCGCTACCAACTGTTATTGTTGAAGCTGCTTGTATTCTATCACCTGCTAATGTTCCTGTTACAACTAAACTTCCATCTATTTTTGAAGTTACTGACGACCAGCTACTAGAGCCTCGAACATAAGCTGCTGATGCAGAAGCATCACTTGCAACAACTGTACAAGTATCTCCTTGTATTGCATATAACCCACCTGTTCTTCCTGTTGCACTTTGTATTTTTGCATTTGTAATTTTGTCAGATGTTACAGCTGTATTATCACTTGTAACAAAGTAGAATCCTGGCGCATTTTGTCCAGCAGAGCCTCCTGGTCCTGCGGGTCCTGTTGCTCCTGAAGGGCCTGTTGCTCCTGCTGGACCTGCTGGTCCTGTTGGTCCATTAGCTCCTGCTGGTCCTGTACTACCTGTTGGTCCTGTACTACCTGTTGGTCCTGTTGGTCCTGTTATGTCTAAATTACCTGCCATAGATACAGTACCATTACTTGCATCAAATTTTAAATAATGACTAGAATCTCCTAAATGGAAGTTACCTGCAGTATCTAAGAAAAATCCCATATCTGTATCTGTAAAAGCTGTTTTATTTGGAGTATAGAATGTTCCACCACTTCCAAGTATCATTGCACTTCCAACAGTCAAATTATTTGACATAGTAGTATTAGCAGTAAGTTTATCAGCACTTAATGTGCCGTCTACAATTACTGAACCATCAAAATGTTCTACTACAAGAGAGCTCCAATCATTAGCATCTATACCACCTGTTGAACTTGCTGCACTTCCTGTATATATTCTCCAACCTGCTTTTTGCGCGCTATTATCTGTTACTAATACTCTATCGTTGGGCCTTATATAATTATCATCAGCAGAAGTTATAACATAGCCTGCAATTTCTTGCGCTATAACATCTGTTAACGAACCTACCCAAACTAAAACATCTGCAGCACTTAAACCACTTTGAGCAGATTCTTCGTATGAAAATACTCCACCATCACGAACACCACTCGGGCCTGGGGGACCTGGAGGGCCGGGGGTCGTACTGTCTGCTCCAGCATCTACTCTTGAAATAGTTACTGATTCAGTATATGTATTATTTGCTCCAGCATCTCTTTCTGCAGTTGTAGAAGTTACTGTAGCTGTAATAACTACAGAATCATTACTTCCCATATTAGCTTTTGATAGAACTCTAGTATCTCCTGATCCTGTCAAAGTTACACTAGGGCTGCTACTAAATACCGCAGCTGCACTCAAATTCGATCTTTGTGATGTAAAAGTTATATTGTTTGGAGTTTGAATTACGCTACTTGCATTTGCATTAAATACTTGCGCATCTGCACTTAGTTTAACTCCGTATAAGCTACTCGGTATTACAGTAGTCGCATTAGCTGGTCCTGTATACCCAGAGTAAAGAGTCTTTGCCTTATTCGAACCTCCAGAAGTTAATACTACAGATCTTCCATGTCTTATCCAGTAGTATCTTGTTGCATTATCAGCTCCAACAGCATGTTGATAAGTAGTTGCATTACCATTAACAGTAGTTAAAAGAGTTCTATTAGCTGCACTATTTGAAGTATATACATATATTTCGGTTATACGATTAGATTTATCCCCCGATGCATTTGTCCAACTTAAATCTATAGTACCTATATTAGTAGCACTAGCTGCTAAATTAGAAGGAGCTCCTGGACCGCCCGGAACACCTTGTCTATGATCGTCTGTTGATACACTAGGTAATCTAGGCTGTGAAATAGTATAAAAGCTATCATCATATTCAGTAGCTGTAATAGTACAAGTACAGTCTTCGGCATAATTTATATTTTCTATCCTAAATTGTTTAGCACTAAAGCCAAATTTATTATGAGTTATAGATATTGTTTGTCCTGTTAATAATAGTAATCCTTTAGGCCCTATTTTAAAAGTTATTTTCATATTATATCTAGACTTTCTTAAAAAGTTTTCAACATTTATACGAGCATTAAAATAACTAGGAACTGCCGTTTGATTAACATTAGTAGATTTTATAATACCCTTATCTGCTCTTAAAAAATTAGAATCATAAAAAGTTACAGCTTTTCCATTAAATCTTGAACCTGGATCATCAATACTTGCTGATACTGTATTAAAAGATTTAGACGGACCTTGATCTTTTATTGAAATATTACCTATTATATCATCTTCTGTAATATATCTAATATTTAATTCTGATCCTTTAGTATATCCAGTATCACCACTATCTGCTGTATCACTAGTAGGGGCATCTTCCTGAGTAGCTATTCTTAAACTATATTGTCCTGCTTCATAAGATAATTGACCGTTAAATTGTGATAAAAATCCATTTATATTTTGAAATACAGATTGTGATGTTTGTACAGTTCCGCAGGTTTGATGACGAGTTACATATCTTTGATGATGCTTGTCCCAACCTAAATATCTCCAATACCTAACCATATCAGAGTCATATAAACTATAAGTTATTGGATTAGCATAAACACTTCCTGTAGGGTTATTTTTAATATTTATAGAAGTAGAAGTTATTGCTCCTGTAGTATTATTTATTTGAAAGATAGGAAACCCTGCAGTTGTAATTGCAGCAGAAAAACCTGTTCCAGGCGTAGCAACAGTCGGTTTAGTTGATTTAGTACCTGCACCTGTAACTCTAAAATACCCTTGCTCTGTGTGTACTATATCTCCTACAAGATAACTATGACTATTTGGTAAAAATGCTTTTGCAAATTTCCCATAAACTTGTTCAAATACAACAGTAGAAGAATTACTAGTACTAGATTGAACTCGTCCCATAGCAACTACTGTACCACTACTTGTCCCATCAGAAGTTAAAACATACCTATCTCCTGCTGTTAAACTAGCTGCAGATGCTAAAGATAAGGTGTGAGTTCCTCTATCATCGCAGGTTCTAGCTGCTAATAAAACTGAAGCTAAATCTATATCTACATCTTTATCTAAACCTTTTCCGTAAGTTTTTGCAGTTAAATAATCTAATAATTGCATACTAGGATTTATACTTACTCTTTTATCTCGCTGACCTCTTTTTTCTATTATCTCATATTTATACGTTTTACCTGAGTTTGTTCCAATTCTATTATCTGGATCTGGTATATAGTCTGCTGTCCAAGGAGTGTTTACTTGAGCTATTTTATTTCCACCATCATAATCTGTAATAGTTCTTGATTGAACCTTTTTATTACCATCGCTATCTGTAATAGTTAATATAATATCATAATCATTATAAGCATCATCAGTAGAACTAGCATTAGTTGCTAGTTTAATTTGATCTGTTGAAACTATTTTCTTTTTACTATCATCTATACCTACGGTACTAGCTCCGTCACCTTGTACGATTAATTCATCTCCATCAGTAGTTTTTGCAATTATATTACTTAATGCATAAGCAATTTGTTGCTCTATAAAAGCAAAGTTAAATTTACCTGTAAAATCTAAAAATCCTGCATTTGATGATAACCAGTCAACTACACTATCAAATTCTATTTTTAAAGGAGCATCTACACCAAGAGTTCCCGTTGTACTAGTTACAGTACCAGCTTCTACATAAAGAGTTGAAGGAACTGTACTAGTTGTAGGCACATAATTATAAGTAAGCATATGCCATTTATTACTTCCACTAGCTTCCTGCATATAAAAATCAGTAATAGCAGGTACACCATTAGTGTAAGTTAAATTAGGGGCGTCACTAAATCTAAATCTATAATTTGTATTACCCGCTTCATCTACAAAGTCCCACTTATCAATTATTAGTACATTATCATTTAAAACAGAATCATCACTAGTTCTTTTTATATCGACTGCATCTCCTACTTTGAAATTAGCTTGACTTTCTGAATTATAGGTAGCAGCCATATTATGGTTATAACTATAATCATAATTATAACAATCTACTAACTTTCCTCTAACAACAAACTCAAGCTCTGGAACAGTAGTTGCATCTTCTGCTATTTCACAATCTAAAACTACATAAGCTGTATCTAATACTCTATGTTGAGGGCTCCAATACTCTTCATTTCCTGTATAATAATCTACTTGTCTTTTAAATCGATTATCTCCTGAAGAGGCTGCAATAGTTGTTAAAGTATCATCTGATAATTGGTCTATTTTACCATGATGAAAAGTCATTCTCATAGTATTGGGAGCAGAAACACTTAAAGTTTCTCTGTGCTTTATGCCCGAAGAATCTGCAGTATTTGCATTTAATAAAGATTCATTTGGTGTATAATATTCATCAATTTCTGGTTCTATTTCATCATAATAAGGCTGCCAACCTGTCCAACCTCTACCCTGTATGTTATCTCCATAAGGATATTGAGTACGAGTAGAACCACTTGCATTAGCTCCTGACATCTGTACTCCACCTAAAGTATCTCCTAAATCTGCTCTACCTCTGCAAAAAACTTCTGCATTAGTATCAGGAGTTGATGAAGAGTCATCTCTATCATCAGAATCTTCTTTATTTAAACAAATTAAAGGATTATCTTCTATATAAACATCATAGATTCCCCCTACTTCTCCTTCACATAGTGCATAAGCTATAAAAATATTATTTGGATCATTTGCTTTTGTATCTACAAAAAATGGAATTCCTGCAATTCTTTGAACTCCATAGCATATAGGTAAAAATTTAGAAGCAAGAGAAAAGTTTAAATCAACATCTCGTTCAACTTCAACATCTTCCATCCAAGTTTTAACCTTAGTTCTAAGCCCACCCCATTTACTTTTTGATTTAACTCTCATTTCTTGTTCAATTGCAGTATAAGTAGCTAAAATATTTATAGTTTCTTCTGCATGCAAGAAGCCTAAATCATTTGCATATTCGGGACGCAGAGCAACATCTTTTTGTCCCCTTCCATTATTATCTAACGCTCTGTGAACAGCATCATTTGTAAGTCGTCCTTTTACCTGAGCAAAATCTCCCCAATGACTCGTAAGAGTCCATTTTACTCGTATATTTCCTGTAGGATTATCTACTATATCTGCTCCTGTAATAATACCTTTAAATACAAGTACTGGAGAGCCTATTATAGTATAATCGTCGGGGTCAAGAAAAGCTTTATAGATAAAAACATCTCTATTATGATATGATTTAAGTGTCGTAGTACTATTAAGTTCTCCTAATGGGCCTTCTAATTCTGGAGAAACAATTTTTAAAGTAATTTGTACTCCTGAACTTTGATCGCTAATTGTACTAGTAGCTTCTATCCCTGTACTTACATTGGGGAGTAATACGTCCGTTACTGTTAATACAGTATTTGAAGTTTTTATCCCTGTAATTTTACAAGTTTTTGTACTATTAGATCCTCCTGTTATTTCAATAGTATCTCCTTCTCTAAAGCCTTCATTTACTAAATCTATGCTAGAAGGAACAGTAATAGTGCTATTACTATTAGACATAGTAATTGCATTAGAAGTTATAGAATTATTAAGAGTTTCGCCAGCTAATTCTAAAGTCATACCAGTGGCTTTGGCTTGAGTAGTCTCCGAGTAGCTACCTACTTTAAGAATTTTATCAGCTACATAGGTTTGAGCTCCATTACCACTCCCCGCAGAATTTGAACTACCATCATCATATGAAATATTTACTTCTGCGTCAGTATAATAAGAATATCTAGCTGCATTTGTATTTGTTACTCCTCCTGCATTTGGATATTGACTAGGTCGTTCAAATTTTATTAAATGAGCATAGGTAAACGCCTCATTATTTATAAGGCGCTTTTTTAAATCAGTGTGTAGTGATCTTTCTGCCATTATGCTTGTGCTTCCTCTAAGTCTAACGAAAAAGTATATAAGTTATTATTACCGAGACTAAATTGTTGAACATCTCCTTTAAGTATTACACGAAATAGGGGGTGATAATAATTGATTGTTTGACTAGCGGCTACACTGCGTTGAAGGTTGGGGGTAAAATATACTATTCTTTGAGAAGTAGTAGGCTGGGTATGTGAAGTTTTATAAGTACCGTTACTCATAACTCTTGTAACACGATAAGCTTTAGTATGTAAACTATCATTTGTATCTGTAATAGTAAACATATCACCTGGTTGAGGCTGTGTGGTTTCAGTAGTAGAATGGCCTGCCTGAAGCATCCATTCTGCTCCTTTATTTAGAGTACCTGAATTACTTGGATTATTACTTGCAGTATGAGTAGTAAATGCACTATTTCTAGAAGTATATTGCATAGGTAATTGTACATAAAAGGGATTTAATCTACCTTTTTTCTGTAGAAGAAAACTATAGACAGGTTCGAATTGATCTCTAGTCATTGGGTTATAGGTTATTTTTATACCCCATCTATGTCCTGCTATGCTTCGAGTAATTACTCTACCACTATTAGTTCTTGATACTTGTATAGGCGCTTGAGAGTTAAATTGAACACTAGCGAATCCTGGACCTTCGGTCCCTCCACTTCCTGTTGCCAATGCCTGTCCAGCTGTTCCTATTGGATTATTTGGATCAGGTAATGTATTTAAAAAGTTAGTAAATGTTGCCATTATCCGCCTCCTACACTATCAGTATCTATTACTTCTAAAAAGTCTTCGCCGTGCTTATTAGCTGCTTGTCTTATTGTATTAATTATAGAACCTTGATTACTAGATAAGAAATCTTCTACTCCTTGAGAATCAATAGTATTAATTGTAAAGTTTACACTTGTAGTAGACGGTACCATTCCCTCATTTGGAATAACCTCAAATCCTCCAGTAGTTGGAGTTATAACTTCAGGCCCTTGTTCTCCTACAAGTACTGATCCTCCAGCTGCATAGCCTCTTCTTAATCCAGCAGCTCCTCCAGCAGGTATAAAGTTATTAGCATTACTACCTATGCCTCTATCACCTCTCATAAATGCTAGCTCACCTCTTGTTGCTCTTTTCGCAACATCTACTTTTGGATCGCGCTTACCTACATTTATTTTAGAAGGTGCTGCTACTCCTCCACCTTCGCTTCCACCTTCAAATTTTTGTTTTTTAATTATAGCAACTTGAGCTAATCCCATTGCTCCTATAATCATTGCAGGAATGGAAGCAAAAAATCCCATTACAGAAGCTTCTTTGCCAAGTACTCCAACTACAGCTGCAGCTGTACTAGCAATAGCAGAAGCTATCATCATCTTTTTATTCATTTCAAATGCTTTTCTAGCTATAGCTTCTTTTTTCTTTTCCATAGCTTTTATTTTTGCTAAGGATTCTCTTGACTTTCCATCTCGTTTCTTTTCTGCGGCTATCTCTTTATCTATTCCTGCTATTTTTGCTTTTGAAGATGCTGCCATCATTGCTCCCAGTTGTTGAAAGACTGAAGCAACAGCGGCTAATCTATCTGCCATGTCTGCACTTTTATCTGTTATTGTGTCAAAGCTACTAGCCACGATTAAACCACCTTCACCTATTGCTGCAGCTAATTCTCCTTGAGGGCCTAATTTCTTTAAGTCTTCAAACATAGGAGCTAAAACATTTCTAGTTGTCTGTATTTTTTCTTGAAAACCTAAACTAGCAAACCAAGGCTCACCACCTCCTGCATCTAAAGCTTGTTGCATAGCTTCAGATATTTCAATGTTTTGCTCTTTAGCAACTTTTTTAGCTTTCTCAATTTCTTCTGGAGTTAAAACATTTGCTCCCATAGCTTTTGCTCTATCCACTAAACTTCCTTTAGTAGTTGCTCCCGCTCTTTGTGTTATCATAGTACTCTGTACACCTATTAATGCGGCATCTGCAGTTGAATTAATAGCATCTATGCTTCCTTTTTTAGATGCTGCATGTAGTTCCTGTAATCTTTTACCTAATGCAGTCATTTCGGTACCTTCTTTATTCCATAATTCAGTATTTAGCGACAGTTTCAGAGCAAGTAATTCATATTCTAATTCAATTAAATTTAGTTTTATTTTACGCTCATTTTCAATTGCTACTGATTTTATGGCAGCTATCTCATATGCAGACTGCACCTCTTGTTCACCAGTCAGTTTAAACGTACCTGTCTTATCAAGAGTCTCTAATTTCTTTTGATATACAGTCATAGTTTCTAATAATTTATTCATTGATTTATTCGCTTGTTCCATAGCTTTATGCATAGCTTTTTTATGCGCATAAGTTTCTTCTTTATCTGCTAAGGTTTCGAATTGCTCAGCTACAAGTTCAATATTCTGGGCCAAGTCATTAGTATCTTTTCCAACCATTTTTATAATTTTCTTTTCTACTGCTCCTAAACCTGCTTCTGTTTTAATTAAGTGAGCTGCAAAACCTTCTTTATCGTCACCAAATGTTTTAGCTACTTCTCGAACTTGATCTCTTAGAGTATTAAAAGAATCTGAAGCTTCCCTATATTCATTCTTTTTAGCCAGTTTAGTATTTAATTGAGATAATTTTTTTCCTGCTTCTGAGAATGTATCTCCTAAAGATGTTACTGCATTAACTTGCCTATTTACTTCCGTAGAGACAGCTCTGCTAACATTCTTCATAAACAGTTGAGCGTCTGCTAAATCTATACCTTGCTTTTCTGCTAGCTCATAAGCTTTAGCTACATCTCCGCCAGAAGCTTTTAATATAGCTGACCATTCTTTAGATATCTTACCTGAATCAGCTAAGTCTTCCATTGCTTTTGTAGCTGCTCTAGTTTTTATTTCTAGTAAACCAGGTCCAGCCTCCTTTCCTGCTAAGTCCATTATAGACTTTTCAAAATCTTCATTTGCTTGTTGAGTATTTTTAATAACAGTAATATAGTTTGCAGATTCTGTTACATTTTCTGCCCACCAATCTGTAATTCCAAAATCAAAAGCTTCATTAAGCCATGCACCTACTTTTTGTAAAACAGGCCCTAATTTATTCACTATTAATTCCCAAAATTTCTTTACTTTATCTCCTATTATTGTCCATGCCCCTGAGCCTTCCTCTATTAATACATCGTTCATTTTCATTGTAGCTGCCATTAATTCATCATTTATACCAGCCATGTTTTTTAGTTGTTTTTCATATCTTTCCGCTTGTACTAAAGTTTCATCGATCGCTCCAGTTTGAGCATATAAAGCGTCCCTAAAGCCATTTATACTGTCTTCAATTTGCTCTGTTTTTTCGGGTACTCCTTCAAGTATTTTAGTATAGTTTTCTTGAGCTTTTGAAGCTTTTTCACTTGCTGCAAATAGCCATTTAAGTCCTTGTATGAGTAAACTTATTACAAATATAATTTGACCAATAAAAGGAATTGCATTAACAAGAGCTGCTCCAAATATCTTTACAGAAGTACCAGCGAATAAGAATCCCATACCACCCCATCTCATTATTTTCCCCAAAAATCCTTGACCTTTGCCTAAGATTTTCTGGACACCATCAGTAGCCAACATCTCTGCTTTATATTTTCCCATCTCCTCTTTACCAATCTTAAAGCCTTCCCACGCACCTGCTCCACTTATTCGTTCAGACGCTCTAGCAGCAGCATCTCCACCTATAATTCCTCTTTCTGCACTTCCACCAGCTTTTAATAATCTTGCTCTTTTTTCTTCTTGTCTAATAATTGCTTGTAATTCTCTTCTATAGGCTTTTAAATCCTCTAACTCTTGTGCTTTTCTCTTTTTTTGTGCTCCAGACCACTTTTTCATATTAGTTTGTCTGGTATTTTCGTCTCTTTTAACTCTACCCAATTCAGCTCTATATTCTTTTATTCCTGCTGACTCTCCTTTTCCAACTAAATCTCTTCTACCTTTTCTTTTTATGGCTCCCTCTTTTTCCATTTGAGCTCTAGCTGCTATACGAGTAGCTTCTGCTTCTTGTATTTCTAAAGCTGCATTTTGTTTTAATTGCATTGCTCTATCTGCTTGTCTCTGTGCTAGTTGACCTAAAGCAGGAATCATACTTGTTAAAATTCCACTACCTAAAGCTATAAAGGCTCCTAACATTGCTGTTTGACTAGAAGCTATAATATTTAATAAAGGACCAAAAGCCGTAGATATAAAACCTAATACATCATTTGCTAAATCTTGAAAAGTTGCTCCAAGTTTTTCCCAGCTACTTAATTGTACAGATCCTTCCATCATACCAAATTTTTGCTGTCCTTGTGTAATTGATTCGTTTAAGAAAGCCTGTCTTCTTTCAAAGTCTGTAAGAGAACTAGCTGATTTGTTAATTTGTGCCGCATAGTTTTCAACAGCAGTATCTAATCTAACCATAATACCTAATTCATCTAATATTTCTGGTTCTAATTTAGCTACACCTCTAATTAACCTATCAACAGAATCTCCTAAGTTTCTACCTAAGGCTAAAGATGCGTTTGTTGCAACTAAAGTTAGTTCTTCTAATTGTTGAGTTGAAAATCCAGAAGATATAGCTAAAGAACTTGCTCTTAAAGCTTCTTCCATTGATAAAGCATTTTGTGCTATCTCTCTAAGATTTGATGCAATAACTTCAGCTGACCTGCCAGATTCATTAGCAAGTCGTGTAAAACCTTCTGTAAGAGTTTGTACTTGTGCAGCAGTTCTAAGTGCATTGAATGCAGCGGTTGCTGCGAAGACATTAGCCGCTAACGTTGCATAAGCGGCTACTAGACTGGAAGATCCTCCTCCAGTCATAGTTTCTTTCATTTTTGAGAAGCCTTTAGCAGAAGATAAATTAGTTTGGTATAGAGACTTTTCTTGCTTATGAAACTTCTTACCAGCTTCAGTGCCTTTATCTTTAGCACCACTTAAACCTTCAGTAGACTTCTTAAGTTTCTCCGTTTCCTGAATAGAAGCTTTTACACTTCCATCTTGCTGGGTACGGATTCGTAGTATAATTTCGTTTTCTTTTGCCATTATCTAGGGTGTCTTTGTTTTATTTTATCATATTCAGCTTTTAGTTGTTGCTGAGATATCTCTACTGCTCTGCTATCGAGGAATAGTATTAATTCATGAACATATTCTAATTGATGTTCGTCTATGCCGTATAAATCACATAAAAAGTTAAAGTTTGTGAAGTCTTTACCAATATATCCAATCTCTGGATATATCCTATCCCCCATAGAGTGAAAAATATTTAAAATATCAATCACTAAAGAAGGAAAATCTTCTATATCTGGAGGACATTTTTTCCAATCTATCTCCTCTCCAGTTTGCTCACACATCATGAGGTACTGGTCTTTTGTCATTCCGACATCTTTATTGTCCAGATACAACTTTAGGCGCTTTAGGGCTTTCTTTCGGTTCTTGCGAACGAAAATTTTCTAAATCAAAGACTACCTCATTGAGCCAGTTATCAAACTCATTTGAGTTTTCTACTAAAAGTTGAGAATTTTCATCATTAAAGGGTAGTTCCGCACTTGGATCTTCTCCTTTTATATCAACAAGTACTAAGTCTTCTAAGTACTTTAGTTTCAATCCTTTCCAACCTTTTACAGTTGCAGATGTAAATTCTATTACAAATTTATCATCATCAAGTACTTCTTCAAACTGTCTAGTTTTTCTGTTAAATTTATTTTGTGTGCATCTTTTTCTAAGATTCACGAGTTCTTTTCGGGAGAGATTCGCTAGTTCAACTTCAAATCCATCAAGGCCAGGAAACTCAACCCAAGTGGTCTTACTGTCGACCAACAGGTTTTTTAATTCCATATTATTCTCCTATGAATATTGTGTGATTTGAGTACTTACTGCTGTATTTTGTAAAGAACGATAGTCATAGCTTTGAGTATAAACATCGCCAGGATCCATTCTAGCAGTATACATAACTGGATTTAATTGTATCTGAAAAAATGGAGTAGCATCATGTGCTTTTCCAACTTGTACAGCTTTTAAAATCATATCGCTATTAGTACTAAAATCATCAAATTGTGTTATATTATTATCTGTTTGGTATTGTCGTACTTCTCCCGATATTGTACGCTTGTCCAAAGTATATGTTGTAGGAAACATGGCATTACTAGAATTAGTTACTGATAAACTATCATGTAAAGTTTCGAAGGGACTCCAATTTACACTATTTTGAAGTTGTAAGTTTACACTTACTATACTTGTCATATTTAAACTATCAATAGTGATAACTGGGTAAACTATAAGAGGGGTTCTTGTTCTAGAACCTAATTGGTGGTAGGGTTTTGTTGTATCTCCCCAGAAGCTACCTGAAACGGCGCTGCCGGGAATAGTAAAACTTTCATCTCCTGCTCTTGATAATTTTGTTCCTTGTCCTTCTATCCTTACTGTAAATTGATTTCCTGGTATGAAATCAAAATTAGCTGAAGTAATAATTGCACTTTCTAATTTGAATGTAGTGCTTCCTGTTTGTACATAAATATCAAATGATTTTAGTTGCTTTGGTGCTATAACAGTATCATCGTGGTCATGTCTATCCGATGCGCTACTGTCTGGATCACCTGTTTTAGCAACTAAGTCACTTATTAAATCTATTACAATAGACTCTTCTTTCTCTAGTGTTAAGGGAACATCAAAATTAAAGGAAGCAGGATTTGCTTTCGTTATACTTGAGTTCTCAAACATTTTTGATTGATCGTGCAGAGTCTTTACTGAGTACGAATCTTCCGCAAATGTTTGGTTAAAAGTGATGGAGGAAGTAGTATAGATTCTATACTTCTTACCTCCATACACTATATATAGTTTACTCTCACGAAGAAAACTATAAGACATTGTTTTATCTAAGCATCAACTGCTCTTGCACTCGCGGCTGAATAGCCTGTTTGAGTGTGAGTAGTAGATCCTAAATATTTGACCTTCATTTCGTCTCCGGTCAAGAGATCAGTTCCGTGAGCCGCAAATTCGACTGATACTGAAACCAGGTCGCCAACCTCAATAGCTGGTATAGCTAAATGAGCTTTTGGCATATTGAATTCAACACCTGGAGCTGTAAAATCATCTGCTCCCATTGCATCACCATCTGATCCAACAGCACCAGCTACCCCCATAAACAAACGCATATCAAATACGTTTGTAACAAGGTCTGTTGCTCCTGCTAGGTCAGTTAATAATTGGTTAGAACCATTTGATTTAGTATCCAAGTACATAGTTAAAGAACCAGTAATTGTTCTTGCTCCTGTAAAGGATCCAATCGGTTTATCAACAATACCAATTGTTTCTGGTGTTACATAAGTAACATTATTTGCAATTGTTATGCTTCCACCTGTTATATTAATATCATAAGTTTTGTCGTCCAATCCATTGGAAGAAGCTCCTCCACCTTGTGCATCAGCATCAAGATAAAGTGTTGATAGTTTATTTCTCAAGTAATCAGCGTCACTTGGGCCAGTAGTATCTACATAGTTGTAGCCTTCTGCATAAGTGTCCGTATTGCCACTTGTATCTTCTCCCTCTGTAGCATTACAGAGTAGATACTTTGAAGGGTCTTCTATTGCAGTACTTACCTGGTCAATAGTTGTTGCGTTACCACTCCATGTGATTTGCGCAATTCCGTCAATAGAAAAGTCTATTTCAGCCTGATTGACTTGAGCGTCATTCAGTCTATAAGTTGTATTTTCTAATACGAAATATAAATTAAGTTTCATGAGTTCGTGAAGATCTGATTCTTCGAAGTCTATAACTGCTCCGTTTTGAGCAGTAGTTCCTACTACTACACCAGCTCCAGAGGCTGCTGAATCTGCAGGTAATCCTGTACCTGTCATAGCTGCCCACATTATGTTCTCACAAGCATCGTGATCATCGGCAACCCTAAAACTGGCTGCTCCATGAACAAATGGTCGAACATAAGTTCCAAATGACCATTCGGCTGGAGGTAATGCATCATTGAATCGTTTTGATCCACGATTTGGTGCAGAACCTGCTTCATTAATTGTTACATCTGAAGATTCACTTCCCTGAGAGAAGCTGTATCCGTCTAGGACACCTACTCTAAAAGTGTTTGCAGTTGTTTCGTTTCCTTTGAATCTACCTGTTCCTGCTCTTGCACCATCAGTTGTTACTGTAGTTGTTTGAATCGAATCAACTGTAACTACTAGCCCTGCGGCGGAGCCATTATTAACTCCAGCAAAACTTTCTACGGCTGATTCAGTTGCTGTTTCATCTACTACCCAACCATTTCCCCTGAAATTATTTGGAATAGCTATTGTAGTTACAGCGCCTGAGCCTCCGATAGATAGTACAATACATTTAGCATTTGCTCCTGAAGCAGAACTAGTACCTAAGGTAACTATATCCCCAACAGCATATCCAGTACCTGCAGTACTGATATGAGCGGTTAATATTCCGCCACCTGCTGTAGGAGCTCCATTTACTGAACTCACATATACTTTTGTGTTTCTCGAAAGATTTAAAGCCATTGCTTTTCTCCTATCTTATTAGTCTTTGAAAGTACGTAGCTAGATTTTTATCTGCTTTGTAATTTCCATTTTAATACCTACACAATATTACAATCTCTCCAATCCCTAAAGGAGTTAATACTCCTTCATCGGTTGCAATTGTCATTATTGTTAAGGAAGTTGTTTTTAATGCTGGACTTACTGTATCATCGTAAGTCAATACATCATTATTATCTATAACTCTTTCTATGTCCTCACATAATAGAGCTAAGGTTTCTTGAGGTTCTGTTTCGTCACTGATATAACAGCGTACATCTAACTGTAAAAACCTCCATTTAATTCCGCCAGGTTCATAAGTTCTAGTTTCATCTCCTGCTACCACACATACTTGTGGGTATTCTTGGATTGCATCTAAAAACTTTAAATGCCCGTCAGCATTATTAAAAATATTTGAGTTATATGGTGATACACCATTTATACTCGCATTTAATTCTTTTACTAAAGCATCGACAATTTTATTTCTTGCTGTTCTATAGGTCGATGCCACTATATTCTCCTAAGTTGTGTAAATCTTGTTTCTGTATGTCTTAATGCTAAATTTCTGATACTCATTGTTATTAGCTTTCTTGGATCCCATCTATCTTTTCCTTGTGCAAATCCTGGTTCAAATGTTTGGTAAGGAAACTTTTGATAAGTGTATTCTCCACTTATTCCACCTGCTGTATCTCTTAAATTTAATAATTGAGCACTATTTGAAAATCTTCCTGTTCTATTATGAAGCCTACCATCTTTTCCCATATTTCTTCTAACTTCTGCGGGTAAACTTCTTTGTATTTTAGCTCTTAATTTTATAAGATTTTCTTGGCTTCTTCCAGTTCCTTGAGCCGTTCCTCTACGTGATCTTATAGCTCTTCCCTTTTTAGATTGTAGAGCTTTATTTCTTACAGTAGCTCTAGTAGGTCGTCCTTTTTTTAAATTCGCTTTTCTAGTACCAGGTTTAAACTTTTGTGCTGTTTGTCTCTTCTTTTTAACAGTTTTAGCTTTTATAGCTGAATTTACAAGATCATTAATTACATCTTCTGCTACTTGTTTAGATATAGGTTTACTAGCTACAAATCTTGGATCAGTCATTGGATCACTACCTCCACCATGGGGTTTATATTTACCCATACTTTCTGCTAGTTGATCATATATAAACTCTTCTGCTCGTATTTTTATATTTCCAAGATCCGTTCTTAAATTAGGTGGATTTGGTCCCATATGTAACTTTACATAATTGCTTATATGATATTTTGTAAAACCTCTTTTTGCCGTTGTTTGCTGCCAATCAGCTGTTATATTTTCTTCAATATACTTAGCAATATCCAATATTTTAAGTTGAACTCCTGCAGAAGAAATAGTTGGATTAGCTCTTTTTATATCCTCTAATGCAAACATAGCTTCTGTAGTATTTGGATCATGTTCTTTCTTTAAAGGTGTCCTAAATGCTGTAATAGCTTTTTGCTGTCTCTGAGCACCTCTTGTCCCCATTCTTTGTATAACAGTTGTAGCTGATAATCCTATAGCTGTACCTAGTTGTGAGGGATCAATAAGCATCTGTCCCTGTGGAACAGCTCCACCAAAAGATTCACCTACCCATTCATTCCAAACTGCTAAAGTCCATTGTTCCCACATACGATCAATTTTAGTATCTATTCCAGCTGTATTAGGAGCCCAGATTAGGAGCGGCAAAAATAATCTATTAGTAGTATATCCTGGAGCTAGGTAAACACCTGCTGGTGGGTTAGAAACTTGTCCAGCTCTTGAACCCTGAATTATAACGCTACTTCTTGCTTGAGTACCCCAACTTATTGTTTTATTTCTTATTATTCTTCCATTAACTCTCTTTATAACCTTTTCCCAATGTGATGCAGTTGAATGTTGTTGAGCAAATGTATCCCATAGATCTCTATTGGCATCAGTAAGCATTGAGCCCATTTCATCCATAACTCTATCTGCTCCTGTAATAAAATTTCCTGTATCACTACCTAGTATAAATTCACAAAGTACATTAGAGCCTAAAGGACTAACAATATTATTTTTATAATTATTCATAGCAGTAGTAATTCTGCTATCAAAGGCTGATTTAAGATTATCTAAAGCCATTATTTATAGACTTTATACATATCAAGTACTCTTTTAATATGATCTGGAAAGCCTGTATTATTTCTAATACTAGTAGATACGGGATTTTCAACTGTTACTCCCGAAATCTGCATTCTTTCTTTTCTTTCATCTTTAAGATAGTACTTAACTAAATCAAAAATTGCTAGTTTTAAATCTTCTGGACAAGCGCTATATCCAGCGGTATATACCACCTTTACAGCTTTTCGTCCTCTTGGAAATGCTTTATCAGTATCTTCATTAGTACGAATTATACTATCCGTTACAGAGTCTACAATATATTCATATTTACCACTACTGTCAGAATTTTCTGTGATTAGTGTAACATATGAGTCTGCTTGTGAGTCTCTCTCTTGTACTGAAGTTACCGTTCTAATTGGCCCTTCATCTAACATAACTCTAGTAGTTACATTATCTTTTATATCAAAATATTCAGTTTTTGCAGAACTATAGTCATCTATAAAACTAGTACCGCAATAGTTTTTAACAAGTTCACTTACGGAATCCACTATAACATTGATACGGGCGTCCATAGTTACCCCCGTCAAACCTGCGAAATCCTTGTACTGTTGTAATGTTATTAAATCTGCCATATTTTTCCTTTAATTTTAGTGAGGGGATAAACTCCCCTCACATAAAATCATTAAGCTATTAAGAAGCTTTATATTGAAGTGTATGCACTGAAGTTGCTGTAGCAATCAGATCGGTAAACCCGATTCTTTGAGAAGCCACTAGGACTCTCCTTTGATTGGCTACTTCGTAGTCAGATTCAATAGTAATTCCACGTAGACGTGGCATTACATAGTTCTGAGCCCAAACTGCAACTGCAAATACTTTATTCACAGCTGGTGTAGCAAACTCATCACAGACTATGACTTTAGAGCCATAAACTGATCCGATTTCACCACTTAACTTAGTTGCCATGTCGGCACCTACTAAATTCACATCTTGGAATTCAGCATCACTAAGTAGGTTGAAATACTCCTGAGAATTTACAATGTAAATAACTTCAGATGGATTCATACCATACTTGCCCATTTTCTTTCTCATATTGAGAAGATCTGCTGCTGTAAGTGATTCTGATGCAAACGCTGTTGCAGATGTTGATTGATGTGACGTACCTGAGTTACCAATCGTAGCAAGTCTTATAAGACCTGATGGAGCAGCTCCGCCAGTACCATAAACACCATCGGCATGATCACCTGCTAATAGTGCATTTTCAACACCACGTGCATGTGATCTAACAATCGATTCCCTTATTAAAGGAAGAATTGGTAGTATAGCATCTTCTTCAGTTTCGTTACCTAAGTAAGATTGTGAAATTAATTTCTTAGTTGAAAGGGTCTTTTCAGTTAGATCGACTCCAGCATATGGTGAACCATATGTGTCGCCTCTTTCTTCCAAGTTACCATGTGGGCTTGAGCCCGATGCTGTTTGGTTAGCTGTAAATTCAGCGTACCCAGCATCTGGTAGGATTGGAATAATTTGCGTAGCTGAACTCATTTGGATTTCTCTAAATAAGGGAGCTAGCACTAATTTTAACTGTATATCTCTTTCGACATTTGTTGATACTGTTTGTTCGAAATCAGCTGAAGAAACACCCACACCTGAATGTGCGTTTACTTTCTCCAGTACTTCTCTACCAAGTTTAGTATCATAACCTTTACCTGTCGCTAAACCCATAGTCCAAGCGTCATCGATGTCGCTTGAAAAGGCTTTTCTCCAGTCAGAGTTCTGTCTATCACCAAAAATTCTTTTAGATTCACGAATTGCTTCGATTTCATCTTTCTTTTCAGTGAGTTCAGTTCTAAGTTCGTTAACTACTTTTTCGAGGTCTTCATGCTTTTCAGAAACACGTTCTTCAACATCTTTCATTAGCCTTTCAGCTCCAGACATTCCAACTT
>VTLG01016684.1_pt1 | contig 20515 bp, 32 predicted proteins | sample 4694571 | NCBI WGS metagenome assembly VTLG01 (sample SAMN12604809, study PRJNA352737) | marine metagenome | biome: ENVO:00000447; feature: ENVO:00000209|ENVO:00000569|ENVO:01000036; material: ENVO:00002151; isolation source: viral sequences binned using virsorter ... | reverse complement strand
CATATTGTAGTTTTAGCCCACTCTCTAATATATACTTCATGAAACCACCTCATTTATATTACATTGAAAAGTAATGATTGCATTTGATATAGTTTCATCATCTTCATCTCGTGTATATTCTACACTTGATACTTGACCACTATACCATTGTGATACATTATCACTTTCCAAGTTTCTGTTATCAAATAAAATTCTTTTTACAATTTCTGCAATCATTGTCAATCTGTTCAACTGATTATCTTTAGTGTATTCACCGCCCCTTCTAAGCTGATAATTTATGACAGTTGAAAACTCTCTTATATGTACATTACTTGCATAGTCAACAAACGAATCAGATTCAGGTATGATCAGGAAACTCTCTTGACCTCTATGTTGATCATACAATACAGGTACAGATGAAAGATTTTCTTTTAATAATTTTTGTATATTATTAATTACACGATTCTTATAAATATTTTCAAATGTTATTGCCATTATCCCTGTCCTCTATATTTCTTCTTATAATATTTTTTGCTAATCTTTGTGCCATACTTTGTTCTCTTGCTTTGCCCTTGTCTTGTTTTCTTTTTACCGTTTCTTCTTACAAAAGTTACTGTATTCCTTTTTGGCATTACTTCTTATAAACCTTTTCTGCCCCTGCAATGCCAAAAGATCCTAATGTTACCCAAACAAAAGAATTGTAGATGTAATCATTTACCATCAACTCGATTCCAATAATTCCCATCACAAGATCTACTATCCCAAATACACACATCAATGCAAAAGAAATAAATCCAATTATTGCTTTTTCGTTATACTCGTTTTCATCTTTAAAGATTGACCACATTGTTTTATCCCCCAAATACTCGTTTTTGTGACTTAGGTGGTTTTTTAGATCTTTTACCAGGACCTGCCCACAAAAATTTATCTGCCCAAAAAGCAGCAGACGATTTACCTTTTGCAATATTTTTTCTATGTCTTGCCTTAAAAGATTTTCTTGCAGCTGCACTATAATTATGCCCCATGCCTTGTTGACCAAATCGTATTAGTTTTAATTTATGTTTACCAGTCTTTGCTAATACAATCGCTTTTTTGGTAGGGTGTTTGGGTGTCATCTTAGGTTTATTGACACCCTTTAACCCATGCTTTTTCAACAATCTTTTTTGTCTATCAATGTGCATTATCTTCTCTTTCTATGAGTTCCATTTTTCATTAATCTTCCATCAGGCATATAATGAAACCCAGCTGGTGCTTTTTTTCTTTTTTTTCTACCCATAGTTTTTTTCTTCTTTTTACCCTTTTTATGATATGGCATCTTTATCTCCTCTTTAGTTGTATTGTATTCAATCCGCTTCCTGATGTATGATCTAATCCTGAAACCTCTACTTCCCATTCGTCACTTGCTGTATAAACTCCCGTAGAAAATCTTACATATATTCCATGCCCTATTGACTGGAAAGATCCGTCTATAACTTCTGAGATTGCAACTTGATCTATTTTCAATCCATTGTCATTACCAACAAATGTATTAAATGTAACAGTAGATGTGCTTCCTGCTGCAAAAGTACCACCGTTAGCAATTACCACTTTGATTCTGTCATATGAAACTGTTGGATAACCAAATGTATCTACTATTGCACCTGTAGATGAATTGTTTACAGAAACCTCTTTTACAATTTTATCTCTTCCATCTTCGTCCTGGTCTAATGAGATTATACCTTTACGAATAAGGTCTAAGAGTCCATTTGATTCTGAAGTATTATATGCAATGTTTTGTAGTTCTTCCCCTCTTTCAATATCGTAAGGCATGATTGCCATACTTGCTGCTAAAAAAGCAGTAGATCTTACGATTACTTCAGGAAAATCTCTACCTAAACTATCCCCAGTTCCAACACCTTTGTTCTTATATATTGGTTTATTAATATACGACCTCACAAAGTCGGAACTTCTTGCAATAAATTCATCAAATAATGTTTTATTGTCCCTACCAGCAGTAACTGCTTCATCAAAGTTAGGATTATTTGTACTTGTTGGTCTGTAATACACTAAGTCAGCATCTTCATCAAAGAAGAACTTTCCGTCTGCATCGATACTTGATACATCACCTACAGATGTTAACTCAATGTCGTTTGCATATAATTGTGTAAACTTTCCAACACTACCTGCTTTGTAGATAGTTGTACTTCCACTACCACTATGACTTACCCAGTTTGATATAGTTCGTTTCCTATCGTAATCAAAGACGAATGGTGCTACTAATTGTATATCCTCAATTGTGCAATATTTTTCAAGATATGTACTCATTACTAAATTCTCCTATTAGTTGAGGAACTTCTAATGAATCGATCAGTCTATGTAGTTCAGGCATATAATGCTCTTTCTCTCTATCCGATATTGTTTTTGCTTGTAGCATCACAGATATTTCTTTGATTCTTTTTATCGTTTTTGCTAAATCCATTAGTTCCCCTTTATTATTTTATTATTCCAAGTTGTCATTCCATCATGTATGTCCAGGGTTATTAAGTTAAACCAACCATCTGTGTAAAAATCTACTATTCCTACATTATGTGTCCAGTTTACTTTTCTTCCTTTCAAAAAATCTTTTTTGATCTTGCATAAGCAACCCATGCTTTGAGCAATATGGACACCTGAAATGTGTTGAACGACACTTCGTTGACAATCATGTGTATGTCCATAAATTATATTACACCCCAAGTTTTGTACTGTTGCTCTACTGTGATTAACACTACCGTAATGTCCTCCATGATAAGCATAAAGCTTACTGTTTTCGACTTTAAATATTTCCCCATAAGGATACCATTTATAGCCCCTCTCTTTTACCTTGAAAAGTTTTTCAGGTTTATATTGTTCTAAATATGGGTTTTCTTCAACAAAAGCATTATACCAATTATCGTGATTACCCATTGCAAGATACTTCTTTTTACACCCTACCTCTTTAAGTGCTGTATCAATTCTGTCCATGTGAAAATTAACTTTATCTGCTTCATCATGAATCAAAGGTAATTGATATTCCAACGGTGGTCTTTTTCTTCTTGACCATCTCCAATGAGATACATATTCACCTTCAGCAAAATCTCCCAAATTAATAAATACATCAGGTTTTACTTTTTTGATTACTTCTAATGCACAGCTAAATGCTTTTTCATCATGAAGAGGAAAGTGCATATCTCCAAAGATAACACCTGTACTCTTTATTTTTCTCATATACTGATTGCCCTTTTAAACCATCCGTAAAAAAATCGTTCTTGATCAGGATCTTCTGAAATAAGTTTACTGTAAAACAGACAACGATATGCTTGTAATCTTCTTTTAGAAACTCTCCCAGCATTATCTATTGTAATCTCACCTATAACTCCATCCTCATCTATTTTATTGATTTTTCTGCTATTAATGGCTTGTTGTAGTATTTTTACAGCTCGTCTTTGTCCCATATTGACACACATATCAAAATAAGTGGATTTTAAATCATTTGGTAAAAAATCTGCTTTGCTCGGTTTCCAGTAATTATTGTAGTAAATATTTACTGCATCACTTTTTGTAAGATTTTTAATATCCAGATCTGGAAACCATCTTTTAGCTATACCAAACTTTGTTTCACCACCCTTATCATAAGGGTCATTAACATACCCACCTTCATGCTCCAGGACATCTCCAATTATTTGTTCAAAAGTAATCATGCTGACCTCTTCACCTTCTCGAAACTCCTCATTCCCCCAAGACCAAGAAGTCCCAGTAGTACAGTCATCAAGGAACTCATATCGAATACTGGTAAATCCACTTGATAGCCAAATGAATGTAACATGAAAACTAAGAATGGTTGCAGCACGAAATGATAACATAATGCTATCCCACAGGTCCAGCCCACAAACGGACGCCAACCTGAAACAAATAAACTATTGCTGTTTGCTTCAACTTTATTGACCTCAATTTGTGCCTTGTTAATCTCTTGTATGAGTTGTGCTTTTTCTGCTTTGTCAAGTGTAAAGTCATCGATTTTGTCTGCTACTTTATCTATGATTCCTGCTACTACATTTAATTTAGGCATCTTTTTCTTCTTTCTTGTCATCTTTTTGTTCAAAAGATTCTGTTAGCATTTTTGCAAAAGCACCTTCTGCTACATTTTCTCTATCAATCTGAAACGCTAATTGTGCTTTTTGCCTTCTACAATTTTCAATATGTTCTACCAACATTTGTTGTTCTTGTGATAGTTCTTCAAAATTGTAGTCTTTTTCATTTATTGTTACTTTTCGTTCTTTACTCATTTTATAACCCTCGTTTGTTAATTTAAATCTTTACTATCTACTATAAGCTTTGGTGCATAGTATATATTGCCTTCTCCTAATAAATACCATTTTATTCTTGCTTTGTCAGGTATTTCTAATTCCACCTGATCGTAAAAGATCCTATCTGATCTACTAAACTGTTGCAAATCCCCCAATGGAACACCCTTCTCAGTTCTGTGCATTGTTTTTACTTCACCACTATACTGAGATTCTTTTTTTAAATAATTATTATACCAGGTCAATATTGTACCAACCTTGCAATGTTCCATAATTTTTGTAGGAAAATATCTTTTGTTTAACATATCACCAAAACCATCGTAAAAGACTCCATCATATTTTTTGTCAGTAGGTATATCTTCGTACCAATCACCTTTTACTGGTATGACATTCGGTTTATCTTTTGCCCACTCAACCAATGCGTCATATATAGTGTCATTGATTTCAATGATAGTGTGTGATTCAATGTCATGTGCTTGTATTAACTCAGCACTTATACCCATACCAAAACCAAACTCTAAAATATGTCCACCATTAGCACACACAATATCTGCGTGTTTCTGCATTATAGGAGTTTCCCAAGTTGACATTACATCCCAACCTGTTGACTCATCAATTATACAGTTTTCTTTAATAGTATAGTTTGCATAATAAGCATACCCCTTCATCGTCCACCTCCACCACCAAGATCAGCGTGTTGTCCACCAAATGTATGACTCATGTTATATGGTGCAGTACCAATATTATTCAAAATAGAAGCATCAGGATTATCTAATGATGTACTTTGTAAAGCATTATTTGTACCACCTACTCTATTAAAAGTATCTGCAGGACCACTGTCATCATTACTTGGAAATGTATTTGTAATACTTCCATCAGTTCCACCACATAAACTTGCTAAGCTAAGGTTTGTAGTTTCATTTACATTTGTGGCTTCACCTAAAGCACTTCCTATTGCTCTCATACCTACATTACTTGTACCTACTGCTGGTCCTGCCATTATTTACCTTTTATACGGTTTATGATCTTTATCAAATATGCTATCATTTTTTGAGATCCTCTATTTCTTGTTTTAACTCTTTTATTGCTTCTATAAGAAGTGGTACAATCTTTTCATATTTGACTGCTTTATAGCCACTATCTCTTGTAGTAACTACTTCAGGTAATACTTCTTCTATTTCTTGTGCTATAACGCCTACATCGTGTCCTGTGTTGCCATGAATAGTTTCTTTTTCTTTTTCTGTAAGTTTTTTCCAATCAAATTCTACACCATTAATTTTATTGATTTTATCAAGTGCATTATCCAATGGTTTTATGTTTTCTTTCAATCTTTTGTCAGATGAAGCAAAAGCAACAACATCATTACTACAATCTAATCTACCTGCTGTTCCATTTGCTGCAACACCAATACCAACAGATTCAGTAATTTTAACATCTCTTGAACTATCTATTTCTATTGCAATATTACTTTTTAAATCATCTGAGTCAGCAAATATAAATTTAGCACTATTGTCAGGTGTACCAAATCGCATAGCCCTTTGCCCTGCTCTTTCTAATTTAACTACTACTGGACTTCCTGTAATATGTAGATTAGCATCAATGCTATCTTCCATAATACCTACTTTACCTGCATTTGTAATTCTAAATAATTCTGCTGCTGTTCCACTATCAAGATCATTATCAGTACCCTTGATAACTCTTACATCTCCAGTTCCATTGTTGGTTTCATCAGGGCATATATAAACATGATTAGCACCTGTCAATGATACTCCGTTTGCTTGTGAAGAATTGGTATCATCATCAAGTATTAATCTGTTATTATTGTTTGCCATGCTGTGAATATCATCAATGTAAAAAATACTATTATTATCTATTCTTGCCATTTGCACAGCTGTACCAGCATCTAAATCATTGTCAGTACCTTTTAAAAATTGTATCTCGCCAGTTCCATTATTTGTTTCATCACAACAAATATAAACTGTATTGACACCAGTAAGTGAAACACCATTTGCTAAACCTGACCTTGTATCATCATCTAATACTAATCTGTTTGTACCATTTGACAAACCTGAAATATCATCTACATATACACCACTTGATGTAATTTTAAACATATCATTATTACTTGTATCGTGAAAGACATGATTAGCCCCAGTAAACAATAATGTATTTGCTTCTGTACCGATTTTTTCATTACCACCACTATACATTACAATCTTATCTGCAGTATGACTTGCTGGAAACTGCATTTTCTTTGCAATCTCTATTGATTCTGCACTTCCATCTAATGTTAAGTATGGTGTAACACCTCCACTACCATCATCTGATCTAAATATAATATCTTTATCGTCTACTTCATTTTGTATGTATAAATCGCCAGTAGTATTTGCAATATATGAATCTGAGCCAGTATGATATAATTCTAAATCTAAACCAGCACCAAGATAAAGTTTCGTGTTGTCCATATGTCTTGATGCTTTATCAAAGTTTACTAATGTTGCACTACCATCTAATGTTAGGTATGCTGTTGTACCACCACTTCCATTATCTGATTTAAATATAATATCTCCATCATCTGTATTATTAATAATGTTTAAAGCTCCAGTATAGTTTTCTACAAATGAATCAGCACCATTGTGATTAAGTTGTAAATCAGAACCTGCACCTATTTTTAATGGATGTGAATCTTGTGGAAACTCAATTCCACTTCCTGCTTCTGTGAGTTTCATTAGTATATCATTACCAACAACAAATTCTAATATGTCATCTGCTTGTTCGTGGATATAAGTATGGCTACCACCATCTAAGTAAAGTTTATTTGTAGCACTAATTTCAATATCACCATGCATATCTAAATCGCCACTTGAATTAAAACTTGATAATGCTGAACTATTACTACCTAATTTTAATAAAGCATTTGGCTCATCTAATGTTATCCAGTTTCTAAATGTAGTGCCATCATAAGAATAAATAATTAAAGTTTGATTATCGTCTCTATGTGATATATGGTATCTAATATGATCACCGTCCATAGTAGATTTATTAAGTCTTACTCCACCTTCAGCACCATCTGCTGATGTAATATCTAAATAATCACTACCATTCCATGTAAGAGTTGATTCTCCATTTAAAGCATCAGAACTGCTAAATGTTGCTATTCTATTATCTGCACCATTGGCTACTGCTGATACTGCACCTGCACTAAATCCTGTGCTATCAAATGTAGTAAGTCTTATTTCATTTATTGCTTTTCGTTTTAAAGTTGTATCACCACTATCAATAATCAATAATTCATCAGCCCCAAGATTATTGTCAGTCTTATCAGTTAAATAACCTTGAAACTCGGTAGCATCTAAACTTATTGTAGCTGAATAATTACCGCTTGTTGTATTGCTTTGTGATATGTCTAAAGGATCGTTAGCTGTGATACTTACACCTGTCATATCTCCAGTATTTGTAGTATATCCAAAAGATTCAATTCTATCATTTACGGCTGCTGCTGTCAATAAGGTAGTATCGTTATCACCAAAAGATGAGCCAATTTCTGCTGAAGTTTGTATTGCACTTCCTGATATATTGCTAAATGAAACACTTGATAGTTCTGCTAAGCTACCTAAACCAAGATCACTTTTTACTTCAGAAGCAGTTCTACCTTCAACAGATGTTCCATCAATTCTTAAAAAATCATCATTTGCTACATTAGAATTTGCAACCAGGACATTTCCATCTGAAATACCTGATGTTAATCCTTTTACAAAAGAAAGATTTGTAACTTCTGAGTCCATTAAAGCACCTGCTGCAGTCACATTTGTTGCATCTGTGACATCTGCACCATCTTCAACATTTAAATCGCTTCTCATCTCAGATGCACTTCTGCCTTCAATAGTGTTTGCATCAGTAAACTTAGCAAAATCATTATCAACTGGACTACCGCTTGTATCTACAGTTCCTGTGTTTGTTGTAAATCCAAAACTTTCAATCTTATCTTGTATTGCAGCAGAAGTCATTAAAGTAGTATCATTATCTGAAAAAGATTCTCCACTTGTTTGAACTGCTGCAGCTGCAATGTTACTAAATGCTACACTTGATAATTGTGCCAAACTTCCTAATCCTAAGTTAGATCTTGCAGTTGTAGTATTAGTCAAATCAGATAAGTTAGATGCTTTTACTAATTTTTCCCCTAATGATGTAGCAGTTGTAGTAGCAAAGTTTGCATCATCTCCCAATGCTGCTGCTAATTCATCTAAAGTATCTAAAGCACTTGGTGCAGAATTGACAATACCTGCTACTTCTGTATCTACATATGCTTTGATTGATTGTTGTGTTGCTAATTTAGAATCGCTGTTTGATGACATAGTATCTTCATCCAGGACAGCTGTACCACTTACTCCTGTATTGATCACAGGGCTTGTAAGTGTTTTATTTGTTAAAGTTTGAGATCCTGCAAGTGTTACCTCTCCTGACGCATTAAGATCTATGTTGTTATTTGCGTCATCGTAAGTGACAGTTACATTAGTTAGTGAATTGCCAGTAGTAAACATTGTTCCTACTGTATCTTGTATAAATTCTGTTAAAGTTTTAGTCCCAATAAATAATTCAGTAGATACTTTTACTTTATCACTTGCAATTTGTAAATCAGCGGCTGTTCCATCTCCGTCATACAATGTGCGAAGTGTACCATCAATTCCACCAGTTTCTCCAGTATGAATTAACTGTACATAGCCCTGGTTGACAGGTGTATTTCCTAAATTGGTATTACTACTCATGAATCAATATTATCTCCAAGTTCCTCTCTTAATTTTTTATCAGACAAATGTCCTAATTTTAAAAGAGTTGGTTTACTGATCAATCTTGTAAGTTCACCTTCTTCACTACATTCGTGAATGTCTTTATTGCATTTTTTAAGTTTTGGCTCATCAAAACCTTGTAATGTTTCAAATCTTGCACCACAAGTGCATTTATATTCGTATATTGGCATCTATATCCCCTTCAAATTACTTTTTAATGTCAATATAGGGCTAACCGAAATTAGCCCCATATTTAATCGATTTTCAATTATGCTTATGAAGCATTCTTGAAATTGACAATTCCACCTAAAGCATTTTCTTCAGGGTGTGATAGTGTTGCACCAAACAACATATCAACCACAACTGAAGTTGCTAAGTGGTCAATGTCATAAGCACTTTGACTTCTTACGCCAAATTGCTCAGCATAGTAAACTGATTCTCTTTTGAATACAGAACCTGAGATGTTTACTCCACCTTCAGACCAGTCGGTTGAAGGATATACTGGCATACCATAGATTTCCATGACATTACCTGAAACGATAGGATTTACTGCATCACCTCTTTTTTGAGATTCTGTGAAATCGCCTTGTCCCATTAAGCCCATATATGCTTTTGGATTAGCATAGAAGAAAGTATCTCCATCTGTGTAATCGTAGTTTTGATCTAATAGTAATTCAAGTCCACTTCTTAGTTCTGCTGGTAAGATGATGTCATCTGTTGCAAGAGTAACTAAGTTTTGTGTGTGTCCTTGGATTTTACCTGCTAAGTATGCTTCTACACCTTTAGCCAAAGAATAACCCATGCTTGAAGCATAAACTTCGAATAAGGATTGATTTGATTGCACATTTGCAATATCTTCAATTCTTTTTGCTTCGTAGATATGCTGATCAAGAGGGATTGTTCTTGATGTATCTGTGTTTGCATCATAAGTTACAGCAGAATCTGCTGACTTATCTCTTTTTGTATCTTCCTTGACTTGTGGAATATTGATTCTGTCAACACCAGTTGCAAGTGCAGAAAAATCAGTAATCTGATTTCTTAATTGCATTCTTTTTTGTGCAAATTCTAAGACAGCATCTGACCACATTTCGCCTAAAAATACATCTGTTGTACTTTTTGTTACATTAGCCATGTTAAGCCCCTTTAATATATTTTAATTAGTCTTTTTTATAGCCCTCTAATATCTGATTCCAAAGTTTAGGATCTCGTTTCATTTTTTTACGATCTTCTTCAGTAATATCAGCAAACTTTGCATTGGTTGCAAACTTACCGCTTGATGTTACTTCTTTGGCATCTGATACTTGCACTTTGTTTTTTCCCAATCTTTCAATGTGCTTTTCCAACTTAATTGTTGGCAGGTCTACATAGATTTCTTGATCTTCATCTGAAAGTTGGGACAGCAGATGTTCTCTTCTTTGCTTTTCTTGGATTTGGAATTGTTCTACTACAGGTTTTAACTGTGAGTTTTCTTCCTTCATTTTTTCATACAAAGATTTAAACTCCTCTTTTTCTTCAAGTTGTTTTTGTTCTTGAAGTTTGAGGTTATCTTTGAGTTCCTTCAACTCCGCTTCTGCTGCTTGGCTTCTTTGTCTGTATTTCTTGCTCTCTGCAATTAAATTACCTACATCTGATTTTGAATCAGTATTTTCCTGTGTAGGAGTTTCTGCTACTGCTTGTTCTTCTACTTTTACATTTTCTTCGGACATCCTGCCCTCCTTATTTTATTATTATGTCTTTAGATACATATTTCTTTATTCTTTTGGAATAAAGATCTTCTAAATCTTTTAAAATAACTTCCTTATTTTCATTGGACAAATCGTAGATGTCATATCCTCTACTACGATTGCCTAAAACTATTTCACCCCTATCGTAGGTGATGATTGCAGTCCCTCTACTTGAACTTGCTCTCATACCTCTCAATGTTCTTCCTGTCAACTTCATGTTGACAAAAGAAGTTTCTGTGTCAGTTGATTGGTTTCTGAACGCTTTCAACTTTTTACCAGTTCTAAAACCAGTCATACTATTTCTTTTATATCTTTTATAAGTATTGCTTTTATACCTTTTATTTCTTGCACCATTTTGAAACTTACCTCTACTTGCATCATGTTGTATTTCGTCAATAGCAAGTTGTGCTAAGGTTTTCATAAAAGCGTTTGTTACTTTAGGTATATCTGGTGCTTTCATCGTACCCTCACAAAATCATGTCTACAGTTATAGCCACCTCTTCTACTAAATCCTTGAAATCCTGGAATAGTCAATGCGTTGATTTCATCAATTGTTAATGGACCTCTTTTTTCTATTTCTGCAAAAACTTTTTTACAAGCATCTCTTGTTTTGTCATCTCTTGGTCCTATGTACTTGAAAGTAAGATCAGGAAACTGCTCATATGCTTTTGCCCTGGTAGCATTGGAGAAAGTAGCAAACGCATCGTTGATTAAAAACGATGTTTCGCTGGAACTAATGAAAGTCCCTACTCCAAAAGATGTTGTTAAATTATTCATTATTTGTATGTTAGTTTGCCCAGTTACGATCCCCCTTAGCATTGCATTTTTTAACTGATCTGCATACTGTCTTACAGATCCTGTCAAATAATTCAATTCAAAATCTTTTAACTGTCGGAGTATTTCTACACTTGCCGCTGGTACTCTTTGCAACTCTCTTCTTGAAAGTTCTGCAAAGATCTTAGCTATCTCATCATCGTATGCTTTACTTGTCCTGGTAAGTAAACTTGAATATCCCAACTGTTCCATCTCTGCAAAGAAATCGATTTGTTTTGCCAGTTGTAGCAATTCAGTATTGTTAAGTGTTTTCAACCCAACAACTACATTATCCAATTTGTCAAATAACTCTTGTTGTATTTTAGCTATTTCTTTATTATAAAAATCTAACTTAGCCAACTTGTTCACCTATTCTATCAATGATAGATTGTGTTTCATCTGCCTGTTGTGGTTGTTCCTGATCTATTTGATCAACGATACCTTGTATCTCTTCTTCCTGTAAGTCAGGGTTTTTCTTTCTCAAATAAGATTGTCTTGTTTCCAGGTCATTAGCAAAAGCCCAAGTGTAGTATGCTATCTCTTCATCTTGGCTCATTGGAACTTCTCTCTCTGCAAAATCAATACTAAATTGATCACCAAGATTTATATTTCCTGACACTTCGCAGATCCTCTTTGCTATTCTAAACTGCTCTTTTTCAAACGGTCTGTAGATCTGCTCTACATCTGATCGTAAAGCATCCATTAGATCTAACTGTGCCATTTTCTTAGAAACACCACTTTCGCCCTGGTTTTGTGTCCAATTAATTCTGACATTGTTTGACTGTGCAATACTATCTACCATGTATCTTGTAGATTCAATCATTGCTTGTACATTAGCATTTGGTGTTCTGTATTGAAAGTCTGCACCTTCAGGTAATACTAATGCTTTGTCTTGTCCCAGGTCAATTCGTTGCTCAGAGTCTAACCCTGTAAATACAGGTTGACCCAATTGAAATCTACCGTGTAAAGCCAATTCTGTTAACATAATATTTATTGATCTCATACCATCTACAAGATCCGAAGCACCCTCTCTAAAAAAATCTCTCGTAAATGCGTGTCTGTGTGCTATATTAAACGGTAGTACATCTCCGTAAGGATTTCTGTCATCAGGTACAATAGAAGTTATTTTACCCTTAGATGAAATCATAAAGTGTTTCCCTTCCATATCATCTGTATCTTTTGACCAAAACATAAACTGTGCATCTTCTGATCTTGCTTGTAATTGAGATTCTGCTTGATACATAATAGCAAATGGCTCATCTTCGTTTGGTAAGAAGAACGGTGTAAAGAAATGGATTGGTCTGTACTTTAGTTTCTTGTTATTATCGTCCCAATGCGTATATAGTGCTTCTGTACCTAATAAAAAAGTAAGTTGTTCAAACTGTTTCATAAATGAATCAAAGTCCCCTAAGACTTCATTGTAAGTATCGTTATATCTGACAGGTGCTTGTTGGTATACTAATGCTCTCCTGGATATAATGTTTCGTACAAGATTGATATACATTGGAGGGATTTGTGAAAGTGACTCACTATCAAAATATTTTCTTATGTCATGTTCAAGGTTGATACCTTCGTAATAGTCAAGCAACTTTTCTCTTTGTTCCATCTGTTTATCATATTGATCTTCAATTGTTTCCATCAATAATCGATGTAACATTCTTTCTGTTAAATTATAAATTATCATGATTTATACCTTTTATAAAATTTTAGTTCATCAGAACTCATTTGTCTGTCAATGTATTTGTCTGTGAACTCTTTGATTAATTCTTTATTCTGCTCATCTTCTTTTATACTTAATCGGTATCCCCATACGATTGCACATATCATACTAACTATAACTCCAATACAAAATCCTAATGTAAACTCTACCATTCAATTGCCTTTGCTTTGTTACCCCAGTTGTATCTAAAATGAAGTGGATAACAAATACCATCTAAAAAGTGTGATAAGGTTTCTGTCTTTAATATCTGTCCATTTTCTAATGTGCATAATTCTAAATCCCTGATCAGGTTTTTACATTTAGGATTTATAAACAGTCTTACTTTGCCTGTAGCATCTTGTAACATCTTATTCAACACATTCAGTCTATCTTTCTGTGTTGGGTTTGCTTTCTTACTAATAACTGTAAACCCTGCTTCCTGTAATATCCTATGATCAGATTTTGTACTGTTACTCGTTCTTGCCTTACCAGCAGGATCTGGATAGACAGGTAGTCCTGGTGCAATCTCTTTCATGATCTTTGATAGTTCAAATGTATTTGAGTTCTGTAGTCCTATTTCATCAAACACATATACTTCACCAGCAGTATTCTCACACATCAGGATAGCAGTCATATAACTTGCTACCCCAAAGTCAACACCCCAAAACATTCGTGGAGATTTGTCCATGACTTTACAATGAACATCTCTACTAAAATTATATGCTGCTCTGTTTGCAGCAGTAAGAAAACTTGCAAGATATTCTTGCTGAAAAGTTCTCTCATCTAAATTCTTCTTTGCATCCTCTATCTCTTCTTCAGAAATAAATCCGCCTTCTAATGTAGTAAACTGCCAGGACTTATAATCGCCACCCTCTGACTGTCCTTTTACAAAAAGATCGTAAAAATGATTTAATCCACTTGGTGTCCCTACAAACAAAGCAGATCCTCTTGTTTCTGCTAAAGTCGGTTGTATGATCTCACCCCATACATTTTCTTTCATAAAAGCATACTCATCCATAACTACCATGGTCGTTGAAACTCCACGAAGTGAATCAGGTTTGTCTGCCCCTTTGAGTTCAATCTTTGCCCCATTACTAAGAGTAATAGATAATTCAGTTTCATTAATACTGACTTCTTTCGTAGCAAAAATATTTTTGAGGATACTCCAAGATACCATTTTAGCTTGTCTATATGTAGGAAATACAATCCACCTTCTCTCACCTGGTTTAAAAGGTTTTGACAGTAAAAATAAAATTGAAAAATAACTTTTTCCCCAACGCCTACCACAGGATAAGATCTTATATCTTGTCTTGTCTTTAAGGATTTTTGTCCTGGTTGCATCAATCGTCCAGTCCATCTATATCGAATACTTTAATTGGCTCATCTGTTGCATCTTTTACTGCTATACTCTGACTTGGTTTACCTAACACTCTATCAGCAAGAAATGAAATGGCAGTCATATTGCCTTTTAATGCTTCTTCATATACCTTCCCAACAACCGCTTCTAACATAGTTTTTTTATCTTCTAACTCTACATTAGCAAGATCTGTGATATACTCGTTTAGGGCAAATCCTGATTTAGGACGCCCCTTAGGGTTTCCTGATTGCCCTTTTTTCCATTGGTGTTTTACCAAATTATCATTTTTCTTTTTACCGCTGTTCTTTCGCTGTTTTACAGCGGATTTCTTTTTGACTGCAGCCAAACTAATCACCCCACTATTTGAAGGTTATGTTCGTTATTAAAACGAAAGGGAAGGTGTTACCCTTCTACTATATAGGGAAAAAGACTACAAAAAAACTCCTGATCAAGACTTAAGATCCTTGTAAGTGTTGATATTGTTGATCAAGATTTTTTTACCAGGACTACAAAAAACCCCTCGTTTGAGGGGCTTTCTGCACTTGACTGATAGTATGAGGTATTACAATTATCCCATAAGATTGTCGTAATAAAAGTCTGATGAATATACATATCCATCAAAGTTTAACCCTTCACGATCAATAATATAAGCATTCCACTCTCCATGTGCTGTAAGTAAATTATGATTTACTTTTCTTGTAAAATCATTCACATAAAAATTAATGGACACATTGTGCATATTATGGTAACCACCAAATACAAACCAAATTAACTGTTCAAGATTGAACTTTCTAATATCTTCTGCATATGTTAATTCTCTGTTGCGATTCTCTAAAGCAATCTTTAAGTAAAACTTTTTTGCTTCACTTGGTGTTCCAATAAATTCATGTGTCATTTCAGCATATTCTTTATTGACTATTACTTCTGTTACTTTAATAACTGTTGAGTTATATTTTTTTAATGTTTCGTTTAAAGTCATTGTACTCTCCTTTTAGTTAACAATAACATAAAGTAGAGGATCTTTTGATCAATGTCAATACTTTTTGTAAAATTATTTTCTACGAAGTAAATGCTTTACTAATGTGGCTTGTTTTGACAGTTTGTTCAATGCTCGGTTATAGTAAGTTTTACAAGCCGATTCTGATATTCTCATATTGAATGCTATATCTGCAAAAGGTTGCCTGTAGATCGTACGATCGTAAAAACATTGATATTCCTGATCTGTAAGTTTTCTACCTGCTACGATCCCAGTCATAACATATTTCAATTGCTTCTTGATCTTCTTATGTTCTTTTTCTACTTCGTCTATTAAGTCCTGGTATGATCTTGATGTGTTCTCAATATTGTTTTTCAAAATATCACCTGTTGTGCTGTTCGTTTACGAATTAGTTTTTCATATTCAGGATTTAACTCTACACCAATCCATTTCCTAAATAAATTTTGTGCTACCATCGCAGTCGTTCCTGATCCCATAAAACAATCTAATACTATACCTGGTTTTGTTTCATCGGTTTCACAATCGCATTGTTTTTTTAGTTCTTGTCCAATTATTTTTTTAGATATAACATCGTCAGTTTTAAGTTCAAAATCAGAAAGTCTTTTATCAATATTATGAAATTCTTGAGAAAAATCATCAAGAAATTCTTTTACTTTATTCCAATCTTCAATCGATGGGTATGAAAATCCATTTTTATCTTTCCTAAACCAATGTTCTATTGTGGATTTTTTTACATAAGTATTTTCTGATAATGTTTTAATATCGGAAGTTTTTTTCATAAAATTTACAAAATCATTTTGACTTGGAAGGTTTGTTCTTACTTTTATAAGTTTTTCTCCTCTACTTTTATTTATACCTTGTCTGTTTTTGGACTCATTTTTTGCATTTTCATATTTACCAAAATTTAAGTTTTTTTCTTTTTTATTTTCTGTCACAAAATCATATTTATTTTCTAAAGCATAAGGTGTTCCACATTCTGCACATATTTTTTCAGGACAACCTGCCTGAATACAAGTTTCGGCTAATTCAGGTGGAAATACTGCAAAGTGTGCTTCTTTATATGATGCTGTTCTCATGTTCCATACTGATCTCTTATTTCTCATATGATCTGCTGCAACAACCCTTGAAGGATCTTGTGCTTCGTCATATACAGTCTTATCAGGGGTTATTTTACGAAAATTCATTTTTCTTTTAGATCTATCAATGCTTACTTGTGTTGCTGGTTCTCTTATTTGGTTAAAGAAGTATTTTGGTTGTTTTGAAAATAAGAAAATATATTCGTGTGATTTAGTAAAGCGATCCTTCACACTTTCAGGCATACAATTCTTTTTTGCCCAAATAATATCTTGCCTAAGTATCCAACCCCAATCTTGCAATGCAAGTGCAACCCTTTGTGGCATGAAAGCCAACTGTTTATTTTTAAGATAGCTATCTCCCAGGTTAAGCCATAAAGTTCCATCATCTCTTAATACTCTATGGACTTCTGCAAATACTCCTACCATATTTTCTACAAATTCTTCAGGAGTATCTTCAAGTCCTAACTGATCTGATTCACCATAATCTCTTAAAGCATAATATGGTGGTGAGGTTACACACATCTGAATAGACTTATCAGGAAGTTCTTTTAACTTCTCTCTTACATCGCCTATGAGTGTGTAATTAGTTTTCATTTTACATAGCCGTGATTTTTAGCTTTTGTAATTATATCCTTAACTGTTACAAACATTTTTAGTTTATGGCAATACAGTTGCATTGACTCTTGAAGATTTGGCTGTAATTCACCAATGGCACTTACATATTCGATGTGAAATAAGTCATTTACCTTGCAATAAACTAATATTGAATTGAGTTCTTTTACTTCCATTCTTCTAAATCTTCTTGCCTTTCTTCTTGTCCTGGTTGTTTTAGTTCAGGAAAATGTTGATCTAACCCTTTTCTTCTAAGTCTTTCAATAATTCGTTTGTGTGTAGAAACATTTTGTTTTAACTCTTTATATTGAAATCTTAGCCAATTTTTTAGTAAGTATTGATTATCATCTACTTTAATCATACCCATTTTTTCTTGAATCTTTTTAGGTATTTCACCCTTATATCCATTGCAATAAAATTGTATAGCTTCATCGTCATATTCAAAGAAACCGTCATATGTACAGCTTGTACTTATGTAGTACCATAATGTTTTTTCCATAGCAGTTAGTTTTCTAAACCAACTCTTATTGTTTATATCAGCATCTAAAAATCTTTTCCTCATCTTTTATTCTCCTGTATTTTTAATAATAACTTAAACATCTTCCATCCCCAATTCAAGTCTGAAATATTATATTTGTATTCTTCAAAGCCAGTTTCTTCTTTATCTAACCTCAATAGTATAGCACCTCTAATATTATGATCAAGATTTTCTCTTATCAATTGTCTATATGCACCCAACTGTATTAAGTATTCTGAATGCACATCATTTGAACTTTTCCAATCACAAACTACTAACTTTCCATTAACTTCACATATAGCATCAAATGTTCCACCAAATTGATATTGTTCTGAAACTAATTTCATTTCAGTTTCAAAAAATTCTACTTTATTTTTTTCAAACCATTTGTAAAATCCATAATAAGCTGTTTTAGCTTGGGATATTTCGTTTGGTTTGTAGTCATCTAAACAAACTGTACCGCCATTTACATATTGTTCGATCATAACATGAGCAAGAGTTCCAACTCTTCCTGCTTCTTTGAGGATCTTCATTGAGTCATCACCGTTCAAACAATGTTTTCTTGTCCAACCAATTAATGCTCCCTTGGACCATCCAAGATTACCATTTATTATAGTGGTAACTGATTTTAACCTTTTGCCTGATTCGTTTTTATATATTGTATGTGCCATGATCTACTCTCCCTTTGCCATAAAAAAATAAAATAAAACTAAAATGAATATAGTTATGAATTTACTTATCATTTATTTGTAATTCCTTCAGCAACATAAAATTGCATTATCCAGTTGTTAGAAGTAACCTTTTGCATTTTATTATCAGTAAACAACCACCAAGCACCATACTTCTTTCTTGATTCCTCTTGTCGTTTTTGTCCTTCTTCGCTATAAGGACAAATTGCTTTTACTTTTTTCATACGATCTTCTAAAGATCCTGCATATTTACCAAACTGATCGTAAGTAGGGTGTGACTGTGCTTTTCTTTTTTTCCAAGCAATCTCTCTCTTTGTTAATTTCATATTATCTCCTATGAATCGTTATCTATTTTATCTTCACTATTTCTGATTTGTAAATCAGTAATTTTTTGTTTCAGTTCTTCCATCTCTGCTAATAACGATAGCCAATCAGTAAATTGCATAGTGGCATAAAACTGTGCATTCATTTTAAATACATTTACTGGTGTTTTTGCTAATGGGCAATCATCATCTATTTGTTCCCACCACTTAGGAATCATTAATTTTTTCTGATCTTTTACTTCAAAGTGAAATTGATATGCAGCAGAGTCAGGGTTTATATCTATAATGTCCCCTTTGATTGACATTCCACCTGATTGAGGTGTTCGTCTTACATTTGTTCCTAAATATCTATTAATTAATTTAGCAACTTCTCGTTCTGCTCTTTTGCCTTTGGCTTGTGAATTAATTTTTCCCATAGTTGTATTCCTCTACACTTTCTAAAAGTTTTTCTATTTTTCTAAATCCTAAAATATGACTATCAGTTGGAAAAAAATAGTCCCAATGTCCGCCTTTGTTATTTTTCCAAAATGCGATTGCCAAAGCAAGTTTGCCTGAACTTTTTTTAAATAATATACCAGCTGTCAATTCACTTACTGGCTTGATCTTGGCTACTGTAAATGTTTCTTTAGTGTGATTAAACTCACGGTCAGGATTGCTAAATGCTTTTGCAATCTCTTGTGCTTTTTTATTTAACTTATTTACTCTATCTTTTGTCACTTATTATCCTGCCATATATCTATAATCGCATTAAGTTGTAAATTACCCATTTGATCAAATAACTCATGGAAAAGATCCTCAGGTATTTTAGATCTTTGATAAGCGTTTGCATAACCCTGTGTTCCTGTACTACTACCTCTTGGTGCTGGTATATGATGACAAAGATGTCTTTCGCTTCTTTTACACATGGGTCTTGGCTTCCAATCCATGTTAGTCCATATATCTGTTGGTTTCATTCTATCATCGCCATATTTGCAATAAGTAATTGTATATCTTGTAAATTCTTCCATCATTTTTTGTTTTCTTAACATACCCCTGGGATTTTCAATAAAATAAAACATTGGATTTAGTTCTTTAATTATTTCAATAGTTTTTTCAATAATTCTAATTCCTTCTTTACAGCGTTCAGTTTTTGGAGTTCTGTCTTTATTCCAATGACGATAACAACTGGCAATTGAAAAAGTAGTACATGGTGGACTTGACCAAATAACATGAGGTTTGCCACCCATTTTTTTTACAACATCATCCAGATCTAAATCAAAAATATTTGCTACCAGGTCAATTTTATCAAATGGCTCTAAGTCAGTTGTAAAAATAGAATGACCTCTTTTCAATGCAACTTTACTAAAACTTCTACTACCAGCAAATAGTTCTAATGTTCTCATAAATCCTTTCTGTAATTTAGGGGGCAACTGCTGTTCGATTGATTCATGTTAACTAAACAAAAGAGAGAGAAGCAGCTACCCCATATTTCTTTACAATAATATTAACCCTACAAACATAAATGTAAGTATTCCAAGCAACAACCAAATAATTGTAAGTAAAAGCAAGAATATAATTTGCTGATTACTCATCATTAAAATGGTAAGTCATCTTCATCTACTACTACTGGATTAGAAGGACTACTTGCATCTATTCTTTGTT
>VTLG01007967.1_pt1 | contig 20521 bp, 33 predicted proteins | sample 4694571 | NCBI WGS metagenome assembly VTLG01 (sample SAMN12604809, study PRJNA352737) | marine metagenome | biome: ENVO:00000447; feature: ENVO:00000209|ENVO:00000569|ENVO:01000036; material: ENVO:00002151; isolation source: viral sequences binned using virsorter ... | reverse complement strand
ATTTTGGTCAATAAATATTCCTGGCTCTGCTTGTGATTGAGTTACTTGAATTCCAATATCTCCAGATTGGACACTATCAATTTGCAATTTTGCACCAGTTGGAGAAGTGGTTCCAATGCCAACATTTCCATCACCTTTTAAATCCATAACTGTTGTTTGTGAGCCAGAACCACTTGCAACTTTAAACCTCATATAAGATGAACCAGCACTTGCCCCATCAAAATTACTATCTATGCTATTTACAAAACCAGTATCAGCATTTAGTCTAAAGTCATGTCCAGTATTATTAGAGGTTATATCTGTTGTCATTGAACCAACAACTTTTAGAGGTGTAGATATTTTTGTTTGAGATGATTGAACCTCTATTCTTTCAGTACCACCAGTTGCAAATCTTAATGTATTAGATGCACCTCTATACATTCCCATATCTGTATTATTAGTAAAAGCATAGGATGGTGCAGATGCAGAACCATCTACACCTTTTATTTGTCCAGAAAAAGTTGTTGATTGGTCTTGCTCAATAGTCATAGCAAGATGGTCATTATGATCTACATCATCTGCATTAGGCTTGACAGAAAATGCCAACTTAGCACCTTTATTGCCAGTTCCAAAATCTTCTGTTGCAATTGCTTCAATTACTGCTGAAGCATCTGCTGTATCAATTCCACCATCTGTTGAGCTAAAAAGTAATCTTCCAAGTGTTTCTCCATTTGTAGTTGTTGTGTCATTTCTAACAATTCTTAAATTACCACCAGATGCACCTTGAACTTGAACTTCTCCAGATTCGTTTATAATCATTCTTGTGGATGCAGCAGTTCCAATATGCAATCCACTTGTGCCACTAAAACCAGTTCCATGGTCATAAACTAAAAATCCATCAACCTTTTGTGCAGTAGTAGATGTTCCCATTGCAAAATACATACTTCCATAGCCAGATGCTGAACTTCTTACAGTTAATCCTCTATTGCCAGAACTATTTCCTATTACTAAATCATCTCCATCTGCATCAAAGTCGCTTGGCGTATCATTTGCAATACCAACTCTTCCAGAGCTGTCTATTCTCATTGCTTCAGTCGCATCAGTTTCAAATACTAAAGTATTTGCAGTATCATAAGGTCTGCCAATAAAAGCTTGAATATCATTTGAATCGCCCTCAATAGTAATACCAGCTCTTCTATCTGTAGATGCTTCTAATATAAGATGTGCTATCTCATCACTTGCAGAATCATTTGTACCTTTTATTCTTAACTCTGCTTTATCTGCTTGAACTTGTAATTGACTTGTTGATGTTATAGAATTTGTACCTATACCTACATTATTCTGAGATGCATCTACAAATAAAGTATTAGAATCAAAGTTAACATCTCCACTTGCTGTAAGCGTAGTAAATGCACCAGTACCACCAGCTATATTTGCACCATCAATAGTTCCTCCATTAATATCAACTGAGGTAATTGTAATACTTGCTATTGTACCACCCTCAACTTTATCTCCAGATATTTGATTATCAGCAAGAGTTAAGGTTCCAGCAGATACGTCTAATGTTTTACCAGAGCCAACTGTTATATTAGTTCCATCAATTGCACCAGAATTTATATCTACATTTGTTATTGCTTGGTTGTTTGCATCTAAAGCACCAGCTAATTGTGAAATAGTTACTGATCCAATAGTACCACCATTAATAGCATCACCAGATATTTGATCGTTTGCAAGTGTTAATGTGCCACCTGAAACATTTAAAGTTTTCCCTGTACCTACTGTAATATCAGATGTTGCTATTGTAGTTCCATCAATATTACCACCATCTATATTTACTGTAGCAGCTTCTAAATTTGCAACTAATGTAGCAACTGTATATCCTGTAGCACTTGTATTAATAGTATTAGTTGTAGATAGATCTTCTTGTGAATCTATAAATAATTTAAACTTACCACTATCATTAGCATCTCTAAATAAACCTGCATATTTATCTGTACCACCTGCATCATATAATCCTACAAAACCTATATCAACTACGTCAGAAGAATTATTATCTCTACCAAGTTGTATTAAACTATCATCAACTTGTAGATTTGTTGTATTGACATTTGTTAAAGTACCTGCAATAGTTAGGTTACCTGATATTTCAACTTCACTTGTAGATACTTTTAATACTGTTGCTGTACCATCACCATCATATAATGCTTTTGCAGTACCAGTTACACCACCATCAACGTGGATAATTTGTGGATAAGTTTGTGATATCTTATTGCCAGTCAAACTTGTAGGCATTATAAATCCTCCCAGTTCTGAGTTTGATCTTCCCATTTAAGATTTGATTGCTCAAATATCTTATCATAAATGGTGCTTAAAAAATTTGCATATTTACGAAATATTGTTATCATGCTTTTAATGCAATCATATTGGTTGCAGTAGTATTAGTTGCTTTTACATGAGTTACTTGTATCGGAAGTAATTGTCCACTTGCTACATTTTTAAATGTAAAATCACTACCACTTGTTGCAAGAGTTACTACAATATCACCACCTACTCCTACATAAATTGATTGATATGTAGATCCTAATGCCTGATCAGAACCTCCATGAACTGCAGTTACAATTAATCCTGTACCATATAGCATTTTATCTATACTGTCATTAGATGTTTTAACAAACCCATTTGAATTAACTTGCAATGGGCCTACATCACCATCAGTAATAGTTTGTGGTGTTGATTGGTATAAACCACCTACAAGCGTATGCTTTGATGTATTATCAGTCCAATCTCCATCATCAACATATACTGATTCTGAATTTGCTACAAATGTAACTCCTGTAGCATCTACAATATCTACCTGTAAAGAAGTATTACTGCTATTGTAGACTTTGTTAAGTATTTCTCTTTCTAAAAATGTTAAGTTTCCCATAGTCTTATCCTGTTACCACATAGCAAAACTTATCACCACTAGCACCTTGACCTTCTATATGCACATGGGTAGCTCCATTTGGTATATAGAATTTTTGCATTTTGCCTGCTTCTATTCTTAATGAGTTATTACCATTAGAATCTCCTGATGTTGTATCAAATCCAATAGAGCTTAACTCATCTGGATATACATACAATAGAGTATGACCTGTTGGTATTGCTATATTTATTTCATCGTTAGTGCCACTACTGCAAGTCTGTCCTCTAGTTGCTTCAGTCCAAGCAGAAGCATATTCAGAGTTCAATGCTTGAGCACCAGCGAACTTTAATAAGTTCTTTTGAACTGACATTATGTTGCCTCCGTATAATCGGTTAATTCAACCATAGTAGTGGCTGATGTTGTTATTTCTGTAAATGTTGCAGAGATTGTATTCACTAGCTCAGTTGTAGACTTACTATAGGAGGACACTTCCGATATTGATGCACTAGCAATCTGATCTTCTGTGTAAGAGGGTTTAGTCAATACAATCTCCGTCATACTTCGTCTTTATCTCTAGTAGAGTAAACAGTAGGTTCAAAGCCTTGTCCTTTTATAACAACCTTTTCCATTCTACCTGTATTAGCGTATCTTTTACCTTCTCTTACTCCTTTTTCAAATTGATCTTGCCAATACTGTGCTGCTGCTAAAGATTCTATATTTAATTCATATCCTCTTTGTATAGCTTTAGCAACTACAGTATGCTGAAATTCTTCTGGTAAATCTGGAGTTTCATTATATCCAGTTGTAGTATTAGCTGCTCCAGAGTCAGCGTTTATAAATAGATTAGGTTTTTTAATCGCAAATATAGTTACAGTCTTTGCTTCACTTGGAGATGAATATGTATTCTCTCCAGAAGATACAGATCTTTTAACTATAGCTATAGCATCTCTATCTACAAAGTATGCAAATGTTCTATTCTCATAACCCATTATGTTAGATCCCTTATCTCTGGTTTACTACCTAGTCTAGGTATATCATAGCCATCATAATCAACAGATATTATTTCTAATATATCATCTGATAATCCATAATATCTTTGATTTGCAACTGTATCAAATTGAAATGCACCAGTCAACATTCTTGTTCTTCTAGCAAACTCAGTCATTGCAGCATTAAGCCATAATCTAATTTGAGTTTCTGTAGTATTAGGGTGATGTTGCCTAACCATTTCTATCATTTGTTTTTGTGTCATTTTTGCTGTGTAACCCTTTGTAATTCTTTTTCATAATCTTGCTTTAACTGCGTAGCAAAAGCTGCAGTATTTGTTGCAAGTTCTATATCTTCATTACTCTGATCTTCAGAAGCTAACTTAAACATAAACTTAGCTGCTGCTCCGAGAACAACCGCATATTCAGCTCCACTAGGAAAATCAGAAATACTTGTATCTCCATGATCAATACTTGATGGATAGTCATATTTAATAACTTCTCCATTTTCACTACTTGTAGGTTCTGGTTGTATAACTAACAATTTACCTTTTAAATAAAACACAGGATCTCTTTTTTGTGCAGTATCTGCAAAGTAAATACTACCAGAATCAGTAGCTCTACCATGCTGACCATAAGGTATTTCAGTAGCATAGTAACTATCTCTACTTACACTTAATATTCTTTTATTGGCAACATTGTAGGAGTTAGATGTAATTGATTGTACAGTTGCATTTCTCAACAATACATCTTTAGGTAAAACGTCAGATATTTCACGAGCTGTTGCATTTAACATATCGTTTAATCCATTTGTATCTGTAATTGTTCTACCTATTAAATCTTCTACTTGTAACTTAAATGTTTGCATTTATTACCTTTAATTACCAGGGCTGCAGGGTGCGTTTACATGCATGCCACAGCCCTTAGTAATCTTATTATTAACTTCCTGCTATAACTGCTACACTTGAAGGTGTGCCAGTTGTAGTCAATAATGCATTGACAGCCCATGCTGCATCATCGATAGCGACTATTTCAACAATATCACCAGCTGCACAACCAGAAGTTGTTGCATCTCCATCAAAAGTCATGACATCATAACTTCCTGGAGAACCTGTTGCTGTTGCATAAGTTACTACCTGCATTGCAGTTTGGTTATCAGTATTATTGTCTTGTACTTGCACTCTTCCAAAGAAAGCATCACCAGCAGTAACAGCAATCTTCATAGCTGCATCAGTTCCACCGACTTTAAAAAGTATCTTATACTCTAAGCCTTTTTGACAAGCTGGTAGAGTTAAGGTAAAGCCAGTAGATGCGTCAACAACTATTACTTTATTGCTATCTGCTTTTGATAATGTAGTCGCACTAGATATTGCTTCTACATTAGCCATAGTTCCGCCTTGAAATGGTCTAGCCATATTAAACCTCCTTAATCAGTTATCTTAAACAACTTATGAGATTCAATCAAGGTTATTCCAAGACCTTCATCAGACATGTATTGATCTTTTACTCCATCAAACGCGTCATCAGTCTTGATGTTAGTTTGGTATACTGGAGGTCTATAAACAGCATGGAATAGGTTCTCTTCAGAAACTACAACCATGTATTTAGAGTAAGGCCCACGTAATACAGGAGTAGGAATTAACATCAACACACCATGAGGTGTTTCTAATTGTCTGTAGTTAAATCCATAACTGCTACGCTCAGAAGGCCCAATATTTACATTCCATCCAGAATTTCCAGCGAATCCAGAAGCACCATCAATCTTAGAGAAGTAGCTCATAGCACCACGTCCAGCAAAAGCCATCTTCATACCTTGCTCTGGTATGTATTGGAATACTTTTTCCATATCATCTACAAAGTTGCTGTAGCTATAACTAGCTTCAGAAATTGTAAATACGTTTTGATCATCACCACTTGTTTCACCATACTTACCTAATGCTGTTACTAATCCCATTGTAGAACGAACTACATTTCCATTAGCATCGGTTATTGCATGCTCAGCAAATGATTCACTAGATGATCCGTCACGAGAATCAGCAAGACCAGTACCAATAGTAGAACCACCAAATAGGAAAGCTCTTTCTTTCTGTATCTTATGTTCTTGTGATTTTTGTAAACGTAGTCTAGCTAATTCAGATGACTCACCACGTAAAGCTGCTGCTTCTAAAGTACCAGTAATTTGTAGTGGTGTTTTAAAGATCTGAGTACTATTATGAACAACTTTAATTTCATCTGACCATGCTTCAGGAGCAACTGTTCCTTCACCATGTGCATTACCAACAACTCTAAATACATCATTATCAGCAACATCTAAAGCTGCAGAACCTAAGTTTTTAAAGTTAATTGTATTAGCATCTTGAACAGCTGTAATTAAAGCTTGACCTTTTAATGTAGTTCTGGTTGTATCCCAAACTTCACATTCTAAGCCAAGATATGATGAATCAGCAGATGCTGCTAATCCAACAATACCATCAATATCCATATTATTAGATTGTGTGTTACCTGCTGCTAATGATGCGACATCAGTTGCAGAAACAAACTCTTGATTTTGCCAAGGATTTCTATGTTCAAACATTTTGAAAAGCGGATCGGTTGGTGTACGCTGTTCCTGATTAGCCACGATTGTAGTAAATGGGGTTACATCAGTCCAAAGTTCCTTGACAACTTGAGGACTGATATAAAAATCTCGTCTATCAGTAAAAAGAACACCTGAGCCGCTAAGGTTTTTAGTAGCCATTTTATTGTTTCCTTATTTTGCTCTGTGAAAGTAAAGCAGCATTAAACAAATCTTCCTCATTCATAGGTGGCTTACTTTGTCCTGTCTGTGCACTAGGCGTAGTAGGATTTTGCAAAGCCTGACCTGCTTGTTGGAATTCTTGTTTCTTCTGTACTGCATTTATTTGTTCTTGTGTTGGAGCTTTCTGTATATCAAATAACTTAGCTAAAACATCAAGCGTTACATTGTTAGGATTAGTAGCCCAGCCAATAAAGTCTGCAGCTTTCATATCATCCCAACCATATTGATTCTTAACTGTGCTATAAGCTTGATTTAACATTTGCTTTTCTTGTTGTTGTGCAAATAATTGATCTTGCTCTTGAATACGAGCATACTCTAGCTTTTTAAGATAATCATATCGTTCATCTTGAAATTTTTCTTTAGCCATTCTGTATTTGAATGAATCGCTCTCAGGATCGTTATAAGCATCTATTTCACTATAAGTGACTGGTCTTTCTGGTGGCAATGGCTCCTTCAATGGATCAGCCTGTGGCTGGGGCTGGGTTCCGTTGGAGACTGGAGCATTGTTCATTGATTCAACAGCTTTCTTATACATATCAAGCTCTTGAGCCATTCTGCTTGCTTCATTCTTGGCCTTGTCTGCCTGTGATTGCCAGTATTGCAACCTATTAGGATCCTCTTTTGCAGATACATCTTGTGTAGGCTCAGCAACTTCATTGCCCTCTGAAGTTTGAGCTTCTTGTTCATCAAACCTAGTTGTTTGGGTAATTGATGGTGCAGGTGGAGCAGTATCTGCAGGTGCATCGAAAACTTGCGTAGTTTCCATTTGCGGTTTGCTTACTTCCTGTACCTCAGCATTACTTATGTTTTCCATTATTCCTCCAATGGTATTGTTAAATCGTTTGTAGCATCTTGCTCAGCAACGACGTTTTTGATCTTTTTAAGTTCATCTTCCGTACGTGCTTGATATAGCTTAGATGCCATACTTGCCCTATTGGAGGATTGTTTTAGATCTGTTTTGAATTTCTCAACTTCGACACGTTGACGTGCATGTACCAGCTCACGTCTAGCTGTTTGCAGGTCACCCTGTAAATCTTTTATTTGTGCTTCCTGACTTTGTACCTGAGTCATTAATTGCTGCATTTGAGATTTTCTATTTAGTACATCTTCAACATTAGCAACCTCTGTCTGCTTAAGCACTTCTAATTGATCTATAATACCATTCTTATATAGATCCATATAGTATTCAAACCTAGCGTATCTATTGGATGGTAAGGTAGAACCTGATACAACCAATACATCATATTTACCAACTGTTACGTCATTAAGTTTACCTAAAAACTCCCCACTTACTTGATCGTAAATAGGTTCATTTATTTTTACTTCTTTTGGTCTATGGTTTGGTTGTAATAATCGCATGACTTTCATAGTGGTATAAGTCGCTTGAATAAATCCTACTACTACTTTAGCAACTTGATTTATACCTTCCTCAATGTCATCTCTTTTAGATTTAATTCTTCTTTGACCATATTCATCTATTGCCAACGTACCTTTATAGGTTTGTGGCATAGCAGATGGATCTCCTTGCATTAATGCATAAATACCTAATATACGCTCTATATCAGCTTTAGCATCAGCTTCGTTTTTGTATAATTCATTAGGTAGAGGTATAGGCCCTGCTACTATAGGTTGACCTAACTCTGGATCAAATTCTATTACTGCAGTACCAGCTCTACCCCACTCTTCTTCTAGCTGTCTTTTATTCATAGAGCCTCTAGGTATTAACAGCTTAACATTTGTAGAAGAAGATGCATGGGCAACAATAAGTGATCTTATCTTATTGATATACGATTGAAGTCCTTTTACCATTCGTACATCACTAAGCGGATAAGGATTACGATTATGATTATTCATAAAAGTAACTATTGGGTATTCTTCTATAGGTAGAACATTGATATATAAAAGTTCTCCACCAACACTTACAACTTGTTTTATTCTTGTAAGTTCTATTTCATTCATTAATATATCACCTGTTTCCATAAGATCTGCAAAAGTAACTCTTTCAATAATAGTTGTACTATTTTTTAATGCATCAGGAGTTTCTTCTCCTTGCATCATTACTTGCTCTTGAGTAACAGGATTTATTAAAAGATGAAATACGTTTCCATACTCTTCTTCTATTTTTTTATAATTTTCTATTTCATTGTCATCGGTTATGATATTTTCTCTTTCTTTGTTAAATACTTTATATCCAATCTTCTGTGAGTATTGTTCGTATTCTGCTGGAGTCAATATCTTTTCATCATTTAACTGTGGATCATAAATTCTATAGTGAGGTACTTTAATCTTTGAAAATCTTTCAATTACCTCTAATTGTCTTTCATCTGGTGTACCATAAATTCGCTGGGCGTTGATATCCTCTTTACTAACAATCTGATCTTCTAAACCATGTCTGATTGATTCTGTTTGAGGAGCAACAGAAGTTGTAGTAGCAGACTTTATTATTTCCTCTAAATCTGGATACATGGAGATCAATTGCATCTCAGAGTAGAGTCTAGCAACAATAATGTTAGAAGCATCTCTAGAATAGGCATCTTGGGAAGAAGGACATACGTATATATCTAAAGGATCTATAGCCTTAACGTATATATCGCCTTTACCGAAGTCAGCTTGTGGATCATGATATACCATCATACAACCCATGCCCTTTACATAGTAGTCATCCACAACTTCTTTTAATTCGGTATTACCTTTGGAGTTTTCCCACACCCAGCTCATTAGGTCAGAAAAAATTTGTCCAGTCTTAACATCACTACCTTCTCTGCCAGCAGACTGAAATCTAGGAGAGTTAGCAGTTAACATAGCTTTTGCTTGTTCAACTGCTGGATAAATTACATTAACAACTAAAGGTTCTTGTGCACGTTTTCTTAGTGCATCAACTTGTTCTTTAGTCCATTGGATTCCATTGCGAAACTCATTATCTTCTGTGGCTTGTCTAGCCCATTTATCACGTACTGATGAATATTCGCTTAGTTTGTCCTCAGATATCTTAACTTCTGGGTGTTTTTCGGGCATATCAAGAACTTAGACATAAAAACTAATAAAAAGTTTCAGGAAATCATCCAATCGTCAGCTTTTTTTACATAATCAGCCTGAGAGTGATAAGACTTATTTCTTTCATTGCTATGATTTGGAGTATAATTATTTTTAGTAGCATAATATAGACCATCTAATAAATCATCGTGTTTTCCTCTAGGAAACATTAATAACTCATCTAATAAATGATTCATATCTTTTTGAATATAGATCTTCTTTTGTGCAAACCATGGCTGCATTGTTTCTAATCTTGCTGACTTACTACTACGTGGTGTTTCTTTTATTTCTAGTCCTGGTATAAACAATCCTTCTTCATCAGCACGAGTTCTTAAATAATCACGTAACATCTCTTGATAACCTACAGATTCTATACGAGTCTTTACAGGTTTGTACTTTTTAAAATATTGTATAATAGTATCTGCCAGATTCATAGGTGTAGACCTTTTTCTATAATAAGGCAGCACATATTTGTTATTCTTATTATCTACAGCAACGCATACAATTGTAGAAAAGTCTGCATGCTTACGAACAGAACTAGCTGGATCTACTCCCATAAATACATTGACAGCTCTCATTTCTTCTGTTTTAGGAAAATGTAAATAAGCATCATCTTCTTTATACACTAGCTCTGCATCATAGTATTGTATATAGCTTTCTTTAAATAACTGATCTTCGTCTCCAATAATTTCACATTGATACTCACGATAAAATGCAGATACTCTACCTATAGAGTCTAATGACTTCTTTTCTGCTTCTAGTTTTTCTTTTGACCACATCTCAGGCCAAAGAGCTGTACCATCATCTTGCAATGCTTTATATCTACGTGACTCCCATCCTTCAGTCTGCATTAAAGTTTCAACTAAACATCTTTGATGCTGTGGTGTACCAATAACTGCAATCCTGCCACGCTTAGCATCTAATGCAGGTACCATTGATTGCAATAACCATCTAAGATTAAATTCCATAGCTTCTGCAGTTTTAGTATTATTCATATCTTCTGGATCATCTAGTACAACTAATGTTGGTCTTTGATTGCCATGTTTTAGTCCTACAACCTGCTGACCTGTACCACGACACATTATCATACTATCATCTCTTAATACTACTTCTGTACGTGACCATTGTCTAGCAGAGTGTTGACCAAAATATCCATAAACACTACGTAATTCCATACTATACTCTAATGCATTTTTAATAGTTTGTAATAATCTTACAGCATGTCCTTCTGTCTTGGAAGATAGTACAACAAACTTAGTACCTTCTTGTGTTAGTATATGCCACAATGGAAATATACATGCAATCAATGATGACTTAGCATGACCACGTGGTGCTATTACATTTAATTTGTTTATATGTGGCTGAACCAAAAGATCTGCAAGTTCATGATGAAAGTTAGGAGATTTACTAGAAAACATACTAGGTAAGCATATCTTACCAAATAGTATTATATCATTTCTAAGCTTTTCTTTTATTTGTTGAATATTTCCCATGGATGCTTTGCGTGTTTTGATTGTTCGTACTTTGACATTTCTTTAGTACACTTAGGTAGATTTTTAACTTTAGTGCCTTCAAAAGCACAGCTAATGATGCCACAATGCAACTCTCCATTTACAGTTGCTGCAAATCCACACATTGATCTTGTGGTAAGAGGACATGGTTCAAACATTAATAACATGTACTTGGTGGTTGATCATCATTTTCTAGCCTTTGTATAAGATCTTCTATATACCATTTAGCTTTCTTAAGATCTTTTACAGTATTGCCTTTATGTGGACAACGTACAATGTATTTAATAATATTACCACGAAACCAATCCATTTGCCAAGATGCAATAAAGTCAGTTACTTCTATGCCTTTAGTGTAGTGATCTGGATGATTTACATCATCAGCCATTCTCATCTCCTGGATCATGGTATTCTATAACATCAGATTCTACTTTTCTACTAGCAACTAACTTCTTTTCTTCTGTTTCTATATTATCCATTATTTGATTAGTCATATCTATTTGTAAAGTATCTGTTGTTACTTTCTTGCTTGGTTTCATTTCTAACATATCTACAAAGTTCTCTACTCCACGTAGCATATTAGATACATCTTGCTTATCTTCTGCTATAGATATTGCTTTTAGTATAGTATCAAGTACATATCCTTTATCAATACCTCTAGAAGATAGTATTTCTTTTAATTTTTCTTCAACCATGTTAGTTATAACCTTTTCTCTAAATAATCTTTTAACTGTAGCCTCTGGTTTTTTCTGATCTGCCCTATAAATATTGCCTATTTGCTGCCAATCTATCTTTTTACCCTCTACAATCTGTGATACGTACGCATTTACTGCGTTTTTTGTACGTTTTTTCTTAGATTCACGATCTTGCCATGCTCTTGGCTTAATCATAGAGTAAATACCTGCTTCTTTGTTGGGTTTATACAGTAATTTACTGTTACCTGTGTTCCATTGTAACCCACAAGTGAGCTTTATGAGCGTTTTTACTCTCCCTGACTTGTCTGTATAGACATTTTTTGCTATACATTCTGCTACATACCCATCATCAGTAGTAGCCCAATCACCTTCTGCTGCTGATTTCCAATATACCATAGTATGTGGACAATCTTCAGTAGTATACACTACACACTCTGTAGTTTTATAATTAATCTTTCTAGTTATTTTTTCCATGAGAGTGGGGATTTATATATATATTACTTAGTAATGGAATACTATTGTTAATTACATTACTTAGTAATGTATCACTTAGTAATGGAATACTAGGGAGTATCTTCGATTCTTTTTTGTACGTGTTGTAATATAATCTTTTCAATGATTTTTCGCTCTGCTTCATAATATTCAAAATCCTTTAAATATATTTCAAATGCACGATCTATTTCATCATCCGTAGTTACATCTCTTTCCCACTTACCTGTTCTGGGGTTAAACACTTCATATATTACTTTTTTAGTCATCTAATAATGTAACTAAACCATTGTTAATATTACTAATTTACAATTTATTAAACAATAAGAGAGTGATGAAGTTTCAAAACTTGATCTACATTGTGTGTGTGAGGTGTTTACGTTACCGTACCCCGTTGCATTACGGGTTTGACTTTGTGATTAGGTTACAATTTTGATTTCAGTATTGCCCACCCTGTATGCCAGCTGGCTCTCCCCTAGCCTTCGGCTAGCCCCCGAGCACAGGGCATATTAACCCCTTGGTATGTTTTACTTTAATCAACTCTTAAGGAGGTCGCATGAACCTTAAACATATTCCTATCAACATCATAGCCTACGTAATAGCAGTACCTTTAACTTTATATAAGCTATCCTCAGCAGTATATAAATCCATACGTCAACGTAGAGTGATGAAGTAACAACAGGTGTGTAGTGTATCGTAATGATGCACTACATTACCCCTTTTTATGATATGTAAGGCATTACTAAAGATTAGTAAACACTACCGTTAAATTGCTAATAATTGCTAAGTGAGTGTTTAAGAGTTTAAGAAACTTGTCTTGTCTTACATATCTTTTTTTAAACTAAATAAAAGAAAGGTTGTACTATGCACGAACTAACTCATCTCATAGATATACCATTCGGTGTAATAATAATGACTTTGTTTCTAATAGTCTTTCTGTTTTGTTTTAATGTATTTCTATTCTATAAGTGGTCTTGTAGTATAGAAGAACTTAAAACAATTAAAGAAGATGTATTAGATACATTTTATAGTAGGCAATGTGAAAGAGGATAATTAGGGATAGTAAGCTACTAGCACACTCGTTTACGGATGATGCTTAACAGAAGAATCTGAGTAGCTTCAATACCCCTTTATATGTATTTTTAACTAACTAACGAAAGGAGTCAGAAATGGCTATATCTCTAGAACAAATTAAAAGTGTATTAACTCGTAATGCTAAAAACTATTGGTTTTCTCGTAATTTAGAAGGTGATATTTATGAAAATGTATCTTCTGATAATGTGAAAGCAGGTGATGTTATATGGTTCAATAGTGATGCTACGATAGAAGATTTAGAGCATGCAAAAAAATCTCTAAATTCTCTTAAGATGCACATGTATACTAAAACTATGGATGAAAACCAGAAAGAATATACAGGGAAACCTATGTATTCTAAGAGTGGTGCATTTAGTTTTCTAGTGTTACCAGATAATCAATAATGAACGGTGGGAGGGGTTACATAAGTAGCCCTTCCCCTTTTTTTGTTCCTTAAAAAAATGATTGGAGTAAAAAACAATGCTAAAAAATAAGGCACGAGAAATAAGTATAATCGCAATAACAATACCCTGGTATATGATACCAGCAACATAGGAGGTAACATGCAAATAAAACGTATATTACAATTAATAGCAGATATTGAATGGGAATATGATAGAATGAGTAAATCAGGAAAAGCAACGTATGATGAATTATGCAATCTTTTAAACATAAAACATCTTCGCCCTTCTTCTGTTCATAATTAAGAGTTAAAGTAATGAATATAATACCAAAAGAAATTGAATTACAAAACTATGCAGAAGAATTTTTATTCCAACATTGTTTAGAAGAGGTAATTAGTTTAGATAAAACTTATCACACTACATGGGATTTACCTTATAAATACAAAGGCAAAAAAAGTTCAGAAAAATATTATGGAAAAGATAGATATAAGGTTTATTATCAATTCTTCTCTTATAATATGCTTCAAGATGAAAGTTCTCCTGGAGATTTTTGGAATGATATAGATTGGAATCCTTTAGATGCTTTTGTTAAAACATTTATAGAACGTCAAGAAAGTGAGGATATATGCCAGATATACATGATATGACACTAGATGCATTACCAGATTGGAATGATGTGTATTCAGATGTATTTTGTGCAGAACATGGTGATGATGAAGTAAGAGAAATAACAGTTTATTATACTGATGTATCAACAAATAAAAAATATTCAAAAGATGTTAGATTTTGCATGAAATGCGTATTTGAATATCCAGGTGAAGATCAAGAAATGTATACATCAATTATAAAAGCACACATAAACCAACAACGAAAGGATAACTATGGGTAAACTACGTTTTGCAGCAATGCTTGGTAAAACTCTAGGTTATGTATCTTTTGGACTAACACAAACACTAAGATTTACAGGTAGTATTGTTAGAAAAATTAGTGATTTAGTTCAAAACAAAGCACAGTTTAACATAACTGTAATTGATAAGAATGGTGCAGTAATTAAAGAATACACAGCAGTAACACAAGTTAAAGTTAACGAGGTTATGACTGCTATGCACCATTTACACGATAACTACAAAGTAACTATAGAGGACTACGATGTCACATTACAAGAACCAAGCTAAACAAAGGTGGGTACGATTTGCAGAGATAGCATTCAATGCAATGCCAAGACACAAGCACAATCATTTCAATCTAATACAACAGATGAATAAGAAAGAATTGATTGAGTTTGTAGATGATCGTAAACATCTTATTAATATAAGAACTAACTCCAAGATGTCAGAAAATCAACGAAAAGAATTGAGTATGCTAACATACGCTAAGAATTTGTTGAGACTAGGAGTTAGTTAGTACAACAAGAGGTGCAGGGTTAAGCTCTCTCCTTTCTCTGCACCTCAAAATTGTTTAATTGGTGGTACTTATCTAAAGCAAACGAAGTCCTGAGTAGATAAGCTAAGTAGATACCAGGAAACTAGACTATAAAATAGATTTGCTAGTCACTCAGTTTGTATGATTAAAAAGCCACCAATAAATTCAAGCCCTAGACATAACGTGTATTGATTTTAAATTGAAGTATAAATGCAAATATAAATCAGTTTAGGGCTTGATAAACTTTAAAGGATAAAAAATGAGTGAATACACACAAGAAGATCTCGCAAGAGATGAAATGGCAGAAGAAGTTATAGAACTACTAGAAGAAGTATATCAAGGTGAAATGCTAAACATGTATCAATTACTTAATGATGTTCTTGTAGAAAAATATGGATTTAGTTTTGATGAAAGTAATAAATACATAGATATGTGGGAGGTTCAGTATGCCAAACGATAAATACTTTGGAGATCATATAACAGCAGACATGAAAGTTGCTCTTAAATGGTTAAATACTAAATTAAAAGAAAAGAATCCGAAATATCAATTTACAAAACCAGATAGTGCAGTAGCATTAAAATGGAAATATTCGGATTGGTGTGATCATATTGATGCTTTGTGGAGACAAGCAGACAATGGTTCAATTAAAACAAAGGAGGAGTAATGCAATTACTTAACGATAAAATAGAATCACTAGCTAAAGAACAATATAAATATGGTTCTAACTTAGAAAAACAAAATGTAGTAGCAAAGTTCTTTAATCCAGTTGGAAACTGGGATTGGTATTTAATGAACATGGAAGATGAAAACTATGCTTGGGGCATTGTAGATGGAGAATATGTAGAAATGGGTTCATTCTCTATCAAAGAGCTGCAAGATATAGAGCTACCATTTGGCTTAGGAATAGAAAGAGATCTTTTATTTAGACCTACTAATGCAAAAAAGCTTTGGGATAAACTTAAGACTAAAAATAATATGTAATTTACTTGTAAAGGGCAGTTAGTATTAATATATTAATTGCCCCTTTTTTTGTTAATCTATGAGGAGATTATGACAACAGATGAATTTCTAGATATACTTGAAGAAAATCAAGTTATCTACAAATACGAGGGATCACATTCTTGGAGAATAAGAGATGAAGAACATCTAATTCCACAAGAATTTACAATATACTTAGAAGAAGAGGAGAACGAAGATGCTTGAAGAATGGCAAAATGATAAACCAAAACACCCCTACCACATACTACGTAAAGATGATTACAAAGTTGCAATAGAGCAAAAAGGTAAATTTGATTATTTATCTTGGGCTATATGTTGGGATAAACTAAAACAAATAGATCCTGATGCTAGGTATGAACTAGTAACTATTATTGATACAGGTCAAAGTAAAATGGTTCATGTAAGATTACATTATGATTTTGATGGACTAGAAAGTACACATGATGAGTATCTTGCAGTAAGAGATTACAGGAATCAAGCAGTAGCTAATCCAGATGCAGCACAAGTAGAAAATACTTTTAGACGTGCTATTGCTAAAGCAATTAGTATGGCTACAGGTTATGGTTTAGATCTTTGGATTAACGAGGACATAAGAGATCTTGATTATATACCAAACTCGATCAATGGCAAAATGCCAGTTAAAGGAGGTATAACACCAGATCAAAGAGTAAAGTTAGATAGATTATCTAGAAGTAATTATCTAAAAGATGGTGGTAAAAAAAGAATATTAGATATTATGAACGATCCTAATACTACTGAAAAAACTGCAAGTCTAAGTATTGCAGAAATTGAAACAGCAATCAAAAAAAGAAAATCGGAGATTAAATAATGGAAAAGAAATACATGGATGGAGTATTCGTTAGCAATGTAACTATTGTTGACGTTACTCCAGTATATGGTGGTAAAGAATGGCAAAATGAAAAATATAAAGATGACATAGGTCTAGATATTAAACTAGAAATAGGTCAAAACTTTCAACCAGTATTCTACCTAGGTGGTAGACTAAAGAAAGATGAGTTTGGAGAAATTAAAGATCCAGGCTCAGTAAGAAGAGTTATGTCATTCTTTGATGCAATAAACATGAATCCAGAGTTTGATGATAATTACAAACTAAAAGATACCGATATTCTTAGAGATTGTGTAGGTCGTGAGTTTATGAGACTATCTTATGTAAGTGGTAAACGTGACAATGGTAAGCTAAAGTATACTGACTTTCAACAAGTTGTATCTGCTTCAAGTCAAAAGCGTGAGATTGTAGATATATTCAAAACTCATGTAACAAATGGTTGGGTAAAGAATTACAAACCAGAAGTTATGGAATCAAACGCACCAGGTAATGATGAGTTATCAGGTTGGTAAAAGAACAGCCAAGCAGATTCTATTAGAATATCTTGGTCAAAAAGTAAAATGGAACAATATTCAAGGTATCAAAGCTATTGAAGTAGCTTCACATGAAATAGAAGAAAATGTAAAGGACTTTGGAATCAAATGGCATAGCATTAGGCATAATGGTTCTACATATTCTAGAGCATGGAGAAAGTTAAAAGAAAATGGCAAGATACCTGAAATTGATGTTATTAACGTATCTGTAGTAGATAATAATAGTGCAGAGAATACATGGCTACTAAAAACAATCTAATCGAAATAGCTACAGGTAGTGTAAGTAATAGAGGTTACGTAGGTACCCTAAGTGATCTACCAGAATACATAAATAAAGAGACAGAAGTCTTTCGTTCTATGTTTCTGTATGATAATACATTTAAGGGTAATATCAAAGAATACAAAGGTACCTATGAAATCGATAAGATAATCCTAGATGTAGATATCAAGAATAAAAGTATGTACAATGTAAGAGATGTACTTGCTCATATACTTGATGATCTTGGAGGATTATATTGTCAACCTTGGTTTAGTGGTACAGGATTTCATATATACATAGCAGACGTATTTAAGCTTGGAGATAGAGAAGATCTACCAATGATTCTTAAAATGACTCTAAAGAAAATGTTTAAGAATTATGATATAGATATTATCTATGATAGAGCTAGACTTATTCGTGCAGAGTATTCATATAATGCAAAGAATAATACATACAAAATACCTGTTACATCTGAAGAGATATACAACTTTAACTATGAACACTTTATAGCTAAAGCTAAAGAACTGCCAGATAACAGAGAAATACCTAATCTATATTCACTTACTGCATATTGGAAAGATGATGGACATATACAATATGTAGAGAATGTAGATACAAAACCTACACAAATAATCACAACAGGAAATGAAACATACACATCTCATGTAACTTGCGTACAGAAGATGTACTACAACGGAGCACAAGAAGGTCAAAGACATCAAACTGTGCTTCGTATGGCATCAGCACTAAAGCGTAGTGGTATTCCATTAGAAACTACAAGAGCACACATTGCTAATTGGGATTCAACATTTGCAGGTAAAGAAGAAGTTGACAGAATATTACAGACTGTATATGGATGGACACACGATGGATATAGCTGCAATGATCCTATCATGGAAATGTATTGCGATGATAAATGTAGATTCTACAAACAGAAAGACTATGCAGTAGATGTGCATAATGCAGATAGTATGTCTGAAGAGTTCATGGAGTTTGTTAATGATGACTTTGAAGGTAAATACTTTGATCTAAATAATTTGTATGATATTGGCAATAGTTACAAGTTTACAGTAGGTGAGCTAGTAACAATGATTGGTGATACTAAGCTAGGTAAAACTGCTTTCATACAAAATATTGTTGCAAGGATGGATCAATTTAAATGCTTGTATTTATCATTAGAAGTTAATCAACAACTAATGTGGAGACGTTTCTGTCAGATTGCATTTGATAAAACTAAACAACAGATTACAGAACACTATCAAACAAAAGATATGAACTTTATCCAACAAGCTAAGGATAAGCTAGGTCATATCAAAATACTTACAGTATCTCCAGAGATTAACAGTATTATAGATGTAATATCTAATCTAGAACCAAAGATAATTGTTATAGACACTATTGATGAGATTAGAGTAGATTATGCTAATGATCCACTTGTTAAGACTCAGAAGATCGTAAGTAAACTAAAAGAAATTGCACAGAGATACGAAGTAATGATATTTGCTATAAGTCATATCAGTAAATCTGCAGCTTATGATGGCTCACTAGATAGACATAGTGCTAAAGGTGACTCATCTATAGAGCAGAAATCTGATAAGCTTATTGGTATTCGTGCACCAAATAAAGAGTCTAAAGGCAGAGTGATCGAATCTATCGTAGCAAGAGATGAATCAGGATTTAAACTAAAATGCTGGTTCAATCATGAAACATTTAGATTTGTTCAAGCTATAGACTAATGGCGTAAAGGGGAGAGTTAAACAATATGGTATGTGTACTTTCCCCTTTATTTGGCATTAACAAAAGGAATATATGAATATATCAATACTAGGATTATCAATATTTAAGTTTATAAATATTGACGACTTAGAAAGAAATATCGTAGGAAATAAAATCGTAGTATTAAGTTTATTTAGCTTTACCATGTCTTATGGAGAATCTGAAGGTAATCATTTACATCTAAGCATTGGGTTTTATAAATTTGAAATATTTGGAGGTCTTACACTATGGTCATGAGTAAAAAGAAAGGCAATAGAGTAGAAAGAGAAATAGTAAATATATTTAAAACTTACAATTGGGAAGCAGAACGAGCATGGGGATCTAATGGAAAAGCCATGGGTGAACATGAAGAAGTAGATATAAAAGCTTATAAAGATGAAATTAAGTTGCTTATTCAAGTCAAAGCTCGTAAAGCTATTGCTGACTACATAAAACCAAACAATGACATTGTAGATATACAAATTGTCAAAGAAAACAGAATGAATCCATTGGTTGTGTTGGATATTGATTTATTCTTACAATTAATAAACACAGAAGATTATTATAGGAAAGAATAATGAGATTAAATAAAGAAGAATCATTAATATATGTATTAAAACAAATACGTAAGTTAATAAACATGGCAATAGGTGATGAAGTTACAGAGTCACACGCATTAGAGCCAAGAAAGGGTAGTTATGGTGCAAAGCAAAATAAACGAAATAACTATGACAATAGAGAAATTACACCACCTCAAGGTAATAATTGCGAAGTCTGTGACTGATGGTGTTAATAAAACTCAATATATAAAATCAGTAGAAGATTCTATTACTTA
>VTLG01001875.1_pt1 | contig 20528 bp, 13 predicted proteins | sample 4694571 | NCBI WGS metagenome assembly VTLG01 (sample SAMN12604809, study PRJNA352737) | marine metagenome | biome: ENVO:00000447; feature: ENVO:00000209|ENVO:00000569|ENVO:01000036; material: ENVO:00002151; isolation source: viral sequences binned using virsorter ... | reverse complement strand
CATGCCAGCTTTTGGTAATACGGTTGTTACCTCTGGAGGGGTAGCAGGAACTCTTGCTGGAACGGTTACAAGCGCAGGTGTTCTAACTATCACAGCTGGAGGAGCTGGTACGACAGCTACAGGGCAATATACTTCAGAAATAAATGTTAAATAGTGCATAAAATATATAAGTTATTACTGCTTATATCTTTTACAGGAACTAGCGTTTCTGCTGTTCCCGTTGTGCCCACATTTTCTACAGGTACTCTAAACAGCAGACAAGAAACTAAAACTGTAGTAACTGAAACTATAACAAGTGTGGATTATAGAAGTGGTTATGAATATGTAGTTTCTGGTCACAATATCGAACCAGTAGGAACAAATGTTATCTCACCAAAAGCTTTACTAAACACACCTCAAACCGTTGACAACATCACCTTTACATGGACATCAGTAGATGTAACTCCAGCAAACAAACCAGACTGGGGAATAAAAACTGCTGGCAACGCTTTTTCATTCACAGAGACACTAGCCAATCCTGGTCTGTCAAATGTAACAACAATAAACCGAACTACTACAACAGAATCCTTAGTAGAATCGGTATCTGTCTTTACTCAATAACATTTAGTCAGCCAACATTTGCAAACTCAACGACTATAGCATCACCTTCAGCTACATCACAGGGGTCAGTAATTAATCAAGGTATTCAGGTTCAAAGTGGTAGCTTTATGTTTCAAGAAGTAGGTGATGGAATACGTTGCAGTGGAACGACTTTAACCATTAATCCTTTTATCTCAAAAGTCAACACTTGGAAAGATCCATTTGAACCAACCTACCTTGAAAATGTGTACGACGATAGTACAGATGATGCTGGTAATTTATTAAATCCTGGTGGTGTTTTATATACAAAACCAGTAAGAACTGGACAAGCAAAAAATAACTTAAGCTTCAATTACGGTATCACTGCCACGGTAGCTGTGCCGTTAGATCGCCGTATGACTAATAACTGCGTAGCTGCGATGAATACCCGTATTAAATATTTAGAACAAGCATATAAAGCTAAAAAATTAGATTACTCTCTTGGACGTTTGAAGGTATGTGCAGAGCAGTTGAAATTAGGTGTTGTTTATGCAAAAGACAGTCCTAGTTATGTTGTTTGTGAAGATGTAAGGCTTGTGAATCCTCCCAATACATTGCCAGATCACACTCATAGTATTGAGGTTACTTCCGAGACAACCTCTGTTCCTTTCTCCTTTCAGCGAGGGACTTTATCTTCTCCTTCTTCCCCCGAATAGCTAGTAACTTCTTAGTAATCTTCTTAGAAAATGATTTGACCTGTCCTTTAACTTGCTTTTGAAAGAACTTTGCTATTGGTTGACCAATTACCGTAACACCAATAACTGACGTGACTGCAATCACAGATGTATTTACTAAAACCGTAGGTTGTGGAGCGTAATTACCTGCAATTTCTATAGGACTTAAACCTTCCCAAACTGTTTCGCATTTATTTGTAACTGGATCTCTTTTCCATCCTTTAATTCTTGCAAGGCCGCCTTTCCCAAGTGAACCAACAGGAGTTTTAGCAAGTGTATCTAATGGTGGGCAAGGAAGTATATCTGCAATAAACTCTCCATCAATCATTGGAGTTTTGAAATCTTGTTGCCCTATATCGGTATCTCCCTTTTGGTCATCTTTGCTATCCTCTTTTTCCACTTTCTTTCTCTTGTTCCCTTTTGAGTTGATTTTTGGAAGAGGTGGAACTATTTCTGGCTCATCTGCTTTTACAGGACCAACAGCAGATAGCCCGTCCCAATCAACAGCCATGCTTTCAAGTGTTGGTACATTTCCATCACAGACATAGAAATTTCCTTTGGGATCTGAAGTTACTAAATTCTTATTTTTTAAATTTCTAGCCCTTACACAACCAGGCATTTGAATAACTGGGAAGCCTATGTTGTTAGGTAATACAGGCTTAGGTGTAGCAATTATCGTTGTATCTATCGAAGCTTCAGGTATCTCCCTAACAGAAATATCTTCTATTTCCATTTAGCAGTCGTTCCATTGACCAGCAAGATCACTAGCTGCATTTCCTACTTGCTTCCTAGCTTGACCAAAGAATATTCCTGCTAATACTGGTCCTACGATTGGAACCCCTGCAAGAGCTGGTGTCACTTGAACAGAACCAGCATCAGCAATCATCTGTCCATTAGAACGACCTTGAGCCATTTTCTCAATACAAGCTATTTGATCTGTTGTAAGTTTTCCTCCTTCTCCTTTTGGATAAACAGCAAACTGAGCTACATCTTGTTTATGTGTATATCTCTTCTTAACTTTGCCATTAAAGGTAGGTTTTTCATCATCAATGATTGTTGTGACTAGCTTTGGATCGTGCTGCTTAGAATTAAACATCCACTCTTCAGCACCATCAGGTTTAGTTTCGCTCCTTATTTGAATTGAACTATAAGGAGTGTTAGAAAGCTTTGCTATATCAGGGATGCCGCTATCTTTACGAGCTAGTAAATTTAAGCTCATAAAGTTAGTTGCTATTAATCCACCACCTAACACAAGAGAAGTTAGGCCATTAAATGATTTGAATTGGATCATTTACCAAAAGGCAATACAGAACCAGTTGATTTAGGAAGAGAAGGTGTTTTCATACTGTGCTGAATATTTTTAATGACTTGATTTTGAATAGTAAGAAGCATGTCATTAACAAAATCAGTTCTTTTCATGTAAAGAAAACTACCGCCACTAACCGCCACTACTAGAGCAGCGGTGTTTATGTAAGTAAGGATTTTAATCATCCAAGTTCATCTATGTTGGCTTGAACGAGTTGAGTTTTCTTTGTATCTAAAGAGACTTGAGCTTCTTTAAATTCTTCTTCTCTACGTTTTTGATCTTCTTGTAGCTGTTTAATTTCAGCAGCAAGTTGTAAACGATCAGCCATAAAAATAATACATTGCCCTCAAAGTATAAACCTACTGTCTATCCCTTGTTACTAAGCATGGGCGTAGTAGATAAAATTATTCCCTGCATCATTAAATGAACCATCATCTCCAGGCAGTGTAAATCCTGTTGAAGTAGGAGCACCGAAATTATGTGCATTCTGACCACCATTACTATTTAAAGCTAACCATTGATCATTCCCTGAACCCCATCCTCTTGTTGTATCTAAGACAAACCAATTTTCTGAAAGGTCAATATTTTTTATTATTACGAATCTAGGTTGGAATCCAGTTGTTATAGTTTGTTCAGAATCAGATCCAGCGTAATAACCAACCTTGCTGACATTAGTGCTGGCGAAGAGCAGGGCTATGTAATTCCAGTTAGTACCATCAGTATCTTGACCATTTACTTCACCATCTTCACCTACTGTGAAATAGGTTGATGTAGGTGCAGTGTTATTAAATCTAAAAACTTCAGCAGTAGCTTCTGCAGCATTACTTTCTAATAGTAAATACTTTTGTTCAGGGTTAGTTCCTCCATTTAAGCCTTTATGGTAAACACACCAACCATAGCCAACACTACGTGATTTAAATAACATCATCTCAGGAACAGCGTTCAATGAATGAGGAATTTGCCTACCTCGAACACCATCCGATAAATAGGTGACCACATCAAACCCAGCGTGGCGTTTAAACATAAATGATTGAATTGTAGAGTTCATTTCCTTAGCCCAACCTACATTGCTATCAAATATAGTTTGACTCCAAGTATCCTCATCATCAGTGGTATTTGGTCTTAGATAAAAACCTTGAGTTAATCGACTCGATAAAGTCCAATGTCCTTGATTGGCAACTACCTTATTGAATGCCATATCAACAATGAATCCACTATCAAATGTAGGAATAGTAGAGCTACCAGATCCCGTATCCATAGCGAATACATCCGTACCTGCATCGGCTGGCTTGCCACAATAGCCATCGCTGCGTCTTATGGCGACGTAAATATATCCGTTGTTATCATTATGAGTTGAAGATGCCGTAGTTATTTTGAATCCAGTTGGTGTTAAATCAATTCTGTCGTTGCCTGTATCTTCTTCAGAATTAGAATTAGGTTCTAATTCTGGGTCGTTGCCTCCAGTTACAATACCTCTCATAGAGTCTTGTAATCGCCAGTTACCTGAAGCTAAGGTTTTTACTAGTACCCACTGCGGCTCAAAACCTAAATAAACTGTTGGACCGTTTTCGGTATTATTACCTTCATAACGACCGCACTTGATTACGTTTTGATCCTCTGCGTCTCCAAAGACAAAACCAGCAGGGTCATCGAAGGGGCTATCTGTGCTTGCTGTTGGTGAACCACTTGCGGTGATCGTTCCAGGGGTTACGGTTGAACCTGTTGTAGAACTATCGTTGCAACATAAAAGAACGGTATTGGTTATGTTTGTTAATGGCTCAGTTGGTGGTTTAAATGATGATGTATAGACTGCTGACCCTATAACTAATCTAAGATTAGATATTTTACCGTCCCAATAATCAATAGTAGAACCAATATAAGTTGTAGCTGTTCCAGTAATGTTAGTACTATCAGTAGCACTAGCAACTTGTGTGCCGTTATAAAACATCTTTAGAGATGTTCCTGATCTTGTTACGGCTACATGTGTCCACTGACCTATCTCTAAACCAGGTCCAGTAAGAAGAGCACTTCCTCCATGTTTTTTAAAAATATAATTAGTTCCATCAGATTGAAATAAAATTCCCCCATTATCAGTCATATAATGACCTCTTTCATTTGAAAAAGAATCAGGATTTAGCCATGCTTCTATACAAAAATCACCTGTCCCTGGCCTTAAACTAGAAGAAGAACTACTAGGAAGACTTAAATAAGGACCCGCATCAAAATCAACAGACCTTGCAAGAGCATTTGTGGACTCACCTCCTGCAAAAAAATAACCTATATACGATGTTCCTGTTGCGTTAACTCCTGTGTTACTTCCTAGCTCTACATAAGTACTTGTAGGTGTTGTATCGTTCCAAGAAGACGTACCAGTTCCTTTGTCTGAATTTGAATTTAATTTTAATCTATATTCGTTTCCTACTCCTCGGTGATAGACCATCCAATCTCCACTATTATTAGTTGATTTGACCATTATTAGACCAGGCACGCAGTTTAAATCATGTGCTATTTGACGACCTGCGGTAGAATTTCCATCCCAGGTTTTTATATCAAAGAACCCAGGTGCCTTGCGGAATGTCCAATGACTATATTCATTACTACTACTACTATTAGCCACACCTTCCCACTGATCAGGTCCAAGAGTAAAACCATTACTATTGAATGATTGCATTATATGTGAATTTGTTGTTGGTGAAGAGCTAGTTAAAGTCCCTTCATAACCATTGCTATTAGATTGCAGCCATTTAGTAGTACCTCTTACAGTGTCAACGAAAGCGTGTGCGCCGTCATTATTTCTTTTTTTCGTCCATACCAAACCTCCTTCACCTGCTAAATCAATTCCATTATTTACAGCGGCATTTGCTCCTGTACCAACTTTTAAATACGAGTTAAATACATCGTCAACGTAGGTCTTCGTAGCAACTGCTGCTCCCCCTGCACCAAGCAACATTTGTTGAATAGGACTCATAATTAATAACCTCCTTGTGTGTTAGTTAGTAGGTGTAAGTGATTAGGCATCTGAAAGACCTGCACCAGACATATAAGCAGAATTTCCAGAAGCACTAAATAAAATAGTAGCCATTCCACGTCCTGCTAGTTTTTTATCTCCTGCTTCAGCAGTTGCAGCGTTCCATAATCCTTGTCCTGTTCCTTCAAATATTGTTATCTCACCACTACTAGCATTAATTATCGTCACAGCATCACCTTCATTTAGCGTATTCGCTGGAACTGTGATATTAGAGTTTGTCCTTACATGTTTACCAGCATCAGAAGCAATTAATTCATAAGCAGCAGATTTAGGACCGACAAGAGGTATATTTCTTAAATCGCCTTTGCTGTCTGATACCGTTCCAGTACCAGTGATGTTACTTACTCTTAATTCACCAGTGGTATTTGTTATAAACGCATTGCTTCCATCGTGGTAGATAACTAGATCATTATCAGTACCAAAATCTGCTCGTTTGTTATCAGCAAAATCTAATCCGTATGAAGCAGTTTTACACTGTAAAGTATTGTCGTGATATAACTCTACGGCTCCATCAGGTATTGCCTTTATTGAGTCTTTTCCTGTGTTACCTTGTATAACAATATTTCCTGTTGTGTTTATAATGTATGAGTTTGACTCATCATGATATATAGATAAATCTGATCCAGTTCCTACTAATAACTTCTTATTATCAACTAAATGAATATGTTCACTAGATGTCCACGCATCAGTAGCATCTACCCAATTAAATGTTTTATCTGTTGCACCTTTTAAAGTTAAACCACCTCCATCTGCTGTTGTATCAGTAGGAGTTGATACTTTTCCAAGTTCAATATTTTTGTCAGTTACTTCAATTGTTGTAGATGAAATCGTAGTAGTTGTACCATTAACTATTAAATTACCCGATAATGTAAGGTTAACTGCTGTTGCTGTACCTGTTAAAGCTGGACTTGCTAATGTTGCATAAGTACTAAGATCTACACTAGCCCAACTTAATACTCCAGACCCATTAGTTTGTAGATATTCATTTGCATCTCCATCATCATTAGGCAAAGTTAATGTATAACTAGCAGCAGCAGAATGTGGTGGTCCTTGTATAGTTATTCCATGTGAATTGTTTTCACAATTAAGTTTAAATCTACCTGCACTATTACCACCACTACCACCACCTTTAAATACAACAGAACCTGTACCATGAGGAGCTAAATCAATATCACCATTAGAGACAGAAACTATATCTTTACCATTAATATCTAGGTTGCCACCTAATTGAGGAGTTGTATCACCAACAACATCTGTAATACCTACATTTGCACCAGTATCAATACCATCTAATTTTGTTTTATCTTCATCTGTCATTGCTCCCCAAGCAGAAGTCGTAGCAGCTGGAATACTTGCATCATTACCACTACTAGAACTAATTGTTAAAGCAGTATTGCTTGACACAACTCCTAAATCTGTAGAGCCTCCACCACCAGATCCTCCTCCTGTGTTATCAGTACTAGGAGTCCATTCATTATCAATGAATTTTAATACCTGGTTAGGAGAAGGAGTAGCAGAAGATACGTTGGTTAAATCACTAAGATTACTAGGAATAGAATCTTTAACACTTTTAACTGCTGAAGCAGTAGCAGCTAATGTTTCACTTGTACTTGTAGTTGAAGAACTTAATTGAACTACACCTTTTTGAGAAGTATTACCATCTTGTATTCCAACTATAGGGAGTGTCTGAGTACTGTTAAAAACAATATTTCCTGTCATTGTTCCACCAGTGGTGGATAATTTATCTGCACCAGCTATAGGTAATCTTGAGTAAAGAATTCCTATAAAGGTAGTACCTGACGAAGGTGCTGAAGTAAAGGTAATCTCACCAGTAGTAATGCTAGTTGTATAAGCAGTCCCAGGTTCTTGTACTAAGCCATTTAAAGTTATAAGTAATGATTGACTATTTTGAGGTTTAACAACAGACCCACCACTATTTAAAGTAAAAGTAACAGTACTACCGTTAAAGCTACCGCTGATATTATCTATTTTTTTAGCTTCTATTGCACCAGTAGAATATTCACCTTGAGATCTCCATTGGGATTTAGTTGCATCAAAGATATATTGAATACCATTAGATGCCTGATGGGTATCACCATTGCTAGGACTGGTGGGAAAATCTAAAGCCATGAGAGTTCCTTATGGGGAAAATGAAGAAGTGTTAGCTGTGAGTGTGATCTAACTGGCTGCCAAATAAAGTTTGACCAGTGTTGTAGCCAGGGCAGTGTTGAATAAAGTTGTTACTACTTGCAGTTACATTATCTGAATTAGCAGTAGTATCCCATCCAAGTTTTGCTGGAGCAGGGTCTGCTGTTGTGTCATTGTATTGAACATCACAGCTCATAATGTTGATCCGTTTATGATTATTACCTACAAACATAATCCCACTTTGTTGTTTTGTTGCCCAAGCTGTTGAACCTGAACCACCACTTGATGCTTGTTCTCCACTTACGCTTCCTCCACAATGTCCATTAGTAATATTCACGTCATTAACACCACTTGAAACGGCAATTCCATGAGCACCGTTAGAATGATTAGCATTGGCATAGACATTGTATTCAACTTGAAAGTTTGAATTATTTTGGGCGCAATGAGGACTTAATATATGGGCTTTTCTTAGATTAGAAGAGTTAAGGAATATGCCATGTGATGCGTTTCCACTGGCTCTAATATTTGTTATCCAAATCATACCTGCAAAATTTGTATTTGTTCTTAATCCTTCATTTCCATTTGAAGAAGCATATTGATTTGTTATCCATATCATATTGCCTCCGTCGATATAAATTCCTGTATCTCTAGCATGATCAACATCACAATTAGTTAATCTGAAAAATTCACTATTACCACTTGAATTATCTGAATGAGCAACATCTAATGAGGACTTAAATTCCCATCCTCTATAGCATCTGATAGCAGCACAATTGTCAAACCATAATGAATTAACTGCTCCTTTATCTCCAATTAAGAACCCAACCACATTATTACTTCTTTTAAAAACATTATTAGATTTTCCATCTGCAGCGGAAACGATTATATCTCTAAATCTAAGTTGATCTACTCTCTCTGATTCTTTACTAGCTGTAACTTTAATTCCATATGCTCCTGAAACATTAGGCATGTCATATATATGTACTTGTTCAACAACTGAATTATGATAACCAGAAAGTAAAATTCCTTTAGGGAAATTAGAAATGTATGAATGAGTAATTGTTACATTGTTTTCTACAATCCCGTTTCCACTAGTATCAAGAGCTTCAGCTTTTACAGCATGACCGTCTGTTTTTTTGTTTGTATCAGTGTGTGCGTATGCTGCTGTAAATCCTAATCGACCTATATATATATCTCTAGCTGTTTTGACGTAAATAGCATCTGCTGTACTATCCATTTGTTTTATTATGCTTCCATTTGGATCATTACTACTAGTGTCTTCGCCAAGAACATAAGGCGAAGTTTGATCTCTAACTAAATCTGCTCCAATTAAACTTATTCCACTGTGACTGGCATCTAATAAAATGTGTTTAGCACCACTACTAGGATTGCCAATTCTATAAATACCTACAGGAAAATAAACAATACCTCCACCACCATGTGTTGTTTTTAATGAATCTATTGCGCTTTGAATTGCTTGTGTATCGTCAGTACTATCATCACCTTTTGCACCAAAAGCAGAGTCTTTTACGTTTACCCAATCTCCAGAAGAGGACATGTCTCCTCCAGTTGAAGTAATCAATTGCCAAGTATTATCTCCTCTTAAAAATTTTGCACTAACGCCTCCGCCTCCTGATGGCACAGTTCCCAATCTTGCAACATTGACAGTTCCAGATCCTAAATTTGAAGCATCTAAAGCAGTTAAATTAACTCCACTTGCAGCAGGAAGAGTTGCAGGAAATCTTCCATCTGGTATTGTTCCAGTCTGAGTTAAGGCACTTGCGCTTAATTTTGTTAAAGCACTTCCATCTAAAGCTGGTAACTTTGCATTACCAGAACCATCATTAATTGTTCTTAAAACTTTTGAATGTGCTGGAGTTGCATTATCGCTTCCAAAAGTAGGAGTAGCATCAACACTGAAATTACCCTCTCCTGTAATAGCATTCGTTGGTGTTAATCCATTACCAGGGGTAATACTAGTAACAGTACCTGTACCAGCTGCACTCCAAGTTAAACCACCAGCATTTCCAGATTGTTTAGTTAATACATTTCCATTAGCACCTGCATTACTTATATGTAATTTAGCTTCGTTAATAATTTCATTTTTTAATTTATCTCGAACAATTGAATCATTTCTAATCTTTGTTTCAGCATCTATACCAGTTGAACTGTTCGTAGATGTTTCAACTTTTGCGTTTGTAATTGTATTGTCTCTAATCTTGGTTGAACCGTCTAACCCCGTTGAGTTTGAACTCGATGTTTCAACTTTATCATTAGTGATTTTACTGCTATCTATAGTCCAAACACCGCCACCACTTATTGATATTTCACTTCCTGATGCTGGAGATGAAATACCACCAGAACCACCACTAACTGCAGCCCAAGTTAATTTATCTGTATCATCTTTATATTGTAAGTAATAGCCATCAGTAGGTGTATTAGATATATTTAATTTGGTTTCATCAATGGTGTCATTTAGTATTTTTAAATTAGTGACTGCATTTGTATCAAGTAAATCTGCAGTAACAAGTGATTCACTAACTGTTCCATTAGCTGTAGTTTTTAAAACACGATTACTTGCAGAACCTTTTTGAATTTTTGCATAAGTAATTTCATTGTTTTTTACATTAATAGTCTCAACTGCATCGGTTTTCAGTTCGTCGGTTCCAACAGAGTCTGTATCTAATTGTGTATCTTTTATGCTTCCTTGTTCTATTTTTGATCCAGAAATATTTGTTCCTAATTTTGCATTTGAAACTTCACCATCTTCAATGTTATCTGCAAAGATTGCACCAGTACCTATAGACCATGTTGCGCCACTATTAGATACAGTTATATCACCTTTGGGACCATCAGTAACACCAGCACCACCTGAAGCTGAAACTACACCATTACTATCTATTGATAAGTTAGTACCTATTTTAATTCCACCAAGAACAGAACCACTTGCATTAGGTAAGGTATAGCCACTAACAGAAGTACTAGAATCAAGTTGAGGAGCAGAATCTAACCAATAAGAATCACCACTAGGATCAGTAACATAAACAAAACTTCTGCCTAAATCTTCATCAAACCATCTATCTCCTGCTTTTGGATTACTTGGTGCATTACTACCAGTAGAAGATAAACCTTCAACAACACTTGCTACATAGGATTTATTAGTTGCATCACCATCAGCTGTAGGTGTAGCAAGGTTAGTAATTTTCTTACTATTAGCATCTAAGTTAGCTGTAAGGTTTGTACTTCCATCTCTTCTGACAACGTTAGTACTTAGGTCATCTGTAAATTCCTGTAAGCCATAAAGTAGTTGATCTGTATTAGTGTCTAAATCAGTTTCAGTAAGAATAGAACCATCTTGGAAGTCTATCTTTTTACTAGATATATCCGTATCACGTTGAATTTTTATTGCTGCACCGTTAGCTGGATGATTCCCTGAAGTAAAGGAAATGGTAGTAGCTGATGGAAAAGTGTAATGGGTGGTTAAAGTTTTTAAGACACCATCAACTGTTACATCTATTTCTGCTTCAGCAAGGTAGCTAAAGGAGATAGAAAAAGGACCAGCTGTATTATTACCAGTGTGACTAGTAAAGGATGAGGAAGTGTTAGTTGCCATGATTAGTTAGATAGAGCCTTGATCTCTTCTACATATTTTGATTGTATATCACGTTTCTTGTTTATTTGATCTTGTTGTCTTTTGCTTCCTTGTCTTTTTATCCAATCATTTTCTCCTGCTCCAATAAATTCATTATTAATTGCTTGTAATTTAGAATATATTTCCTTTACTCCTATCACTTCATTTAATGCTCCGTTCTTTTTAACTAGTTCTATGTTTGCTTTGTAGTGTGGGCTTTTGAGATATGTTTTCATAGCGTCATTAATATTTTGACCTGGATATAAAGGATGATTATCTGGAGCTTTAATTGTATTAATAGTCTTTCTTAGCTCTGCATATTCTGTTGTTGTTAATCTAAATGGTTCTACTTGATTACTAGTTGCACTTCCAGTAATAACATCTGAAGGTTCTCTAAGTTCTTTTCCTATAGTTGCTAATGCAGTAAAAATAGGATGATTTTTACTTTGACTTCTTTTTACAAAACTAAGTAAATCTGGACCTGGTTTATCAGGATATAAAACAGGTTCATTAGTTATATGTTCTCTTTGGTAAGGAAGGTTGCCACCATATCCAGCAACAGTTTCTGTGTATTGGTTTAAAAGTTTTCTTAATGCTCTTGCTGCATCATCTTCTTCATTTTTCTTTTCATTCCAAACATCACCTGCTCTAACTTTTGTGTCTCGTTTTTGACGAAATCTTTCTGAATCTTCTTTTGAAACACCAGCCATATCTAATAAATCACCTGGAAGTCTTTTTGCATATCTAGCAAAGTTCCCATAAGGAACTCTAGAAGCAAGTTGTCTAGACCAGAAATTTTCTCTTGATTCTCCTCCTCTTTCATCAGTAAGAGCTTTCATAGCATCGTCAATTTGCTGTAAATAAGACCTATCAAAAAGGTTGCGAGTAAAAGCTCCTGTCCATCCAGTAGTAAATTCATCGTATTCGTCATCTGTAAGTACTCCACTAACTACAACAAAATCAGTCATTAAACCAATCCAAGTAGATAAAGGATCTAATCTTTCGTAAGAATAATATTTATATACTGGCTTTCCGTCTTCTCCAATTAAAGGTTGTCCAGCTTCATTCTTTTGTAAATAACCAGCACTGTATGGTTGCCAACGATTTTTAAGCATGTTTTTCCAAACTGCTCTTCCTTCTTTTGTTTTCCAGTCAGGGCCACCACCAGTAAGAATTACAGGAGGAACAAAATTAGGATCTTGCTGCATTAAAACTCCTGCTCCTACTAATGATGCAACTGTTATTCCTAAATCTTGAGATACTTTTAATTGACCTCTAGCTTGATTTCTAACAATTGGATCAGTACTTTCTAAATCAACTTTAAGTTCTTTTAATGCTTGATTTATAACTGGTGTTCTTCTTAGTTGTCTTTTAATAATGTTGGTAGGTGCTCTAACAAATGAAAGCAATGTCCTTACCATTGGTATTTGACCAGCTGCACTATTAACTGCTTTTGCTGCTTTTCCAAAATGAAAATATCCATCATCTCGAATATTTTCTGTAAAAGTACTTCTCTTTGCAAATTCCTGAGATCTTTTTAAAATTCTTGCTGTAACTTTATCCTTTATTCCTTTACCACTATTAGAAGCGTAATACTCAATAATTGCATCTAAATGACCTTTAATATAGTTGTCTAATTCTTTTCCTTTAAGTCCTAGTTTTGTTCCTTCCATATGACCTTGATAATGAACTGAGGCTATTAAGTTAGGAGCTTGAACCAGAGCATCAACAGAAGTCATTAGCTGACTAGGAAATCTTATAACTTTTCCACTTCCGTCATAAACTCTTGAAAGTATGTCTTTTCCTTCAGAAGATATAATAAATTTTTCTTGATAATCAGCTTTTACAGCACCTCTATTAATCCAGTTATCTGAAGTTTTAAATGATTCTTTAAAAGCTTTACGAGCAAAACTAGCATTAGAATGTAATGCAAATAAATGTCTAATAGCTGCATCTAATTCTGTTCTGCTACCTGCTCCTCTTATTAATTCATAAGAAGACATATAAGTTTCAAGAACACCTGAGATAAAGTTTATTTCGTTTGTAGTAGGAGCAGAAAGTAAAGCGTTAATTCCTATTTCATTAAAAATTCTATTACCCTTGTTAAACATAGATAAGGTTTTATGTAATAGTTTTGTTTCATATAAAGCAGATAACTTTTCTACATTTCCGTTTGTTCGCTTAATTGTATTAGTAAGTTTATTTAATTTAGTATAGTCACCTGTTTGTTTGCCTTCTTCAAAAGCTTTTAAAAGATTGTCTTTTAACTCTTCTAATTTTAAACTTTGTTCTGAATCTTTAATAGTAATATTAGTTTGACCAGTACGATTAAGTTTATATTTTTCAGCTGGAGTCATCTTTGCAAATTCTTCTGGGCTAACACCTTGTGTTGGTATTTGCATTGACCTAAGACCACGCCCCTGTTCAGTTCTTAAAGGAATACCTAAACGTAACCATTCATCTATTTCACCAATAGATTCAATTATTTCATTAATATTTTGCTCTATTAGAACTGGATCTTTTGAAACATTAACAGCGTCAATTAGTTTTTGATTTATATCTGCTGTTTTTTGAGTAGATAAAGTTACTGCTTCTGCTAAAGCATAATTAAGTTCATCAGTAGGAACTAAGCCATATATCTTTGCATACATTTGTGCATGACTTTTAAGCTTATTTGTATTAGACAACATCCTTATTCCACCATCAATAGTGTCTTCTGTTGTCTTTACTGAAGAGAAAGCCCCTGAATCTTTTAACTGTTTAATTCTGTTAACAATAAAATTAAATTGACCACTTGTATTACTAACTTGTTCTGGATTGACTTGATGAGGAGTTGTATCTGTACCTTCTAATGGGCCTTTCTTTTTCTTTTTACCTGGTAAATCTGGTAAGTCTTTAGTCGATCCTTCAAAATCATTACCTTTTTGTTGTGTTTCAAATTCAGTTTTTGCTTGTCTTATCTGTCTCCCCATACTGTCAATAGAATCTTCAATAGCTTCATCAAAGTCTGGTGAATCTAATGGTCCTTTCCTTTGCTTAACTACATTCTTATTTTTAAGAAAGTCGTTATATATTCTTTGAGATTGTGGACCACCTAATTTAGCTTTAAGGCTGACAAATAAATCTCTAATAAATAAAGAAACTTCTTGTGTAATTCTTTTCCACGTCCCAGAAGGAGCAAGATCCAAGTCATCATCTAGTTTTTCAAGGGATATATCTTTTAAGTTTTCTGCAAAAAACTCATCTATATCTTTAAATCTATAGTTATCTGCTGTGTATCCTGTGCCTTTTTTAAACTTGTTAAGTTCATTTGTGTATCTTACAAGTTCTTCTTTAGATAAATTTTTATCTTTAATTTTCTTGTTTAAATTAGTAAGGTAGTCAAGTTTTTCAACTTGAAAATCTTTAGTTAATTTTGCTAAATCTTTTTTAGGTAAATATCTTGAAAGACTATGCCATAGCTCATGGATCATAGTTTCAGTCAGTTCACCTTCATCTATAGTTTTCTGTCTTATTTGAATTAGGTTTGTAGCAAAGTTATAACGCCCTTGTGGACCTATCTTGTTTGTTACTGAGATAGATACATCGTCTAAGCGATCTGCAAACTTATCTATAAATTTGACTGTATCTTCTGCATCAATAGGATCAGCACCTTTAACTGGAAATTGTTTGAGTATTCTCTTTTTAAGGTATTCAGCACCTCTTCTTTTTTTACCAATACCTCCTTCTTCTAGACCTTGAAATGGTTGAAGCTTTGTATTAATCAGTTGTTCATAAGTAGCTCCATCAACTATTTGGTCAATCAACCCATCTACATCTGTATATCCAATATCACCTTCTCTTATTCCTTTAGCAATTTTTTGTGCTTCATCACTATCAGCATTTTTTAATAGTTCTTCTAACTTTGATTTATCTTCATTTGTTATAAGACTATCTATTTCAGTTGCTGACTTACCTTGAAACTTTTTAGAAAGTGATCCAAGAAAATCTATTGATCCTTTAAAACCAGTACCAAGGACAGTTCCCAATGTTGCTGAAGTACCAAGTTCTCCTGCTGTTGGTAATTTTTGTTCATCAATAAGTGTTCTACCTGTAGTTTCTGTTGTTGCTGTAGCAGCACCTTGAAGACCTGCACCAGCTAAACCTTTAACACCTTTACCCGTAGATCCAAATGGAATCATTTGGGTAAATCCAGCCATTATTCCTTCTCCTTGGCTGATATTTTCTTCTCCTCTAATCTTTTGTGCAGCTAAGTTTGAAGTATATCCAGAAACAAAATTAATAACTCCATAAGCCACTCTAGAACCAGGGACAGGAGATACAAGTAAAGGAGCAGTCAACTGATCTGTTGTTATTCCTGCTCCTATCTCAAGACCTAAACCACCTACTTGTTTAAACGCTTGTTCCGTAATACTTGGTTCTTTAATATATTTCTCTTCTTCATCATTTAAATAGAAATTATTAATTGGATCTAAATTATTTTCGCCTGTCATTAGTTCATCTCTTCTTAAAACAGGTGTTGGTGGATTATCAGAAACAGTGTTCTCTTCCTTCTTAATCATTAAATTTGAATCAGTCATAACTAATTAGTTTGTGGTAAAAAGTCTTTGTATTTTCCGCTGGTGTAAGTTGCCCAAGGTTCAAAACCAAAGGTATCAAAAATCATTTTGGCAGCCTTAGCATTTGCAAGAGGGTTATAAAGTTCTTGATTTGATTGTATTCCAAATTTTTGTCTTCGATCTGTTCCTAGCATATAACCAGGAGTATCTTGCATATCAATCTGCCATAAACCTAACGAAAACTCATTCTTTTTATCAGGGTCTAATCCAGACTGAACTGTATCAATTCCTGCTCTACCACTAGATTCAGCTAATGCTATAGCAGCAGCAATCCTAGCGTCTTCTGGTGAGAAACCTACTTCTTGTGAAAGTCTTTCCAAAGAATTAAAAGTAAAAGGTTTAGTAACATCTATCTCTTCTAAAACACTTCTATTTGTTAATTGTTCAGCTGCTGCTGATCCCATCAAAAGATTTAAAACTGAATCAATAACACCTGTTGCTGATTCATCTAAATTTTCTTTTACATTATTTAATTGACTAACAAGTGTTTCCTTATCTTCTTCTTTTAAATTAGATGACTGATTAAAAAGCATTTCAAGAAAACCTTTTTCTTTGTCAGAAGATTCTTCTTCTTCTTTGATAGGTTCGCTATCTTCAGAAGTTATTTCATCTCTATTTAATTCAGGTCTAGGTGGACCTTCCTCTTTTTCAAAAACTGTTTCTACAAATTCTTCATCATAGATTTTTGTAGCATCTTCTTCTCCTAATCCATAGTCATCTACAAGTGCTTGTATTCCAGCTTGTCTTTCTATCTCTTCAGCCTTTTCCTCTTTTTGGTCTGTAGTAAGAAAAGTTCCTTTTGATTTATATGATTTATTATTAATTGCTTCTGCGTCTTGAAAATATTGTGCTTGTATGTCTCTAAATATATTTTCTCTTTCTTTTAAATCTGTAACATCCCTAAGTTCATCATCAATTCGTCTGTTGATATTAGTCTTTAAATCTATATAAGAATTTAGCGTGGCTCTATCATCTTTCTTAAATACATTAAAGTCTTCTCCTGTAGCTCCTAGTAATGCTCTTACATCACGGTGCATATCTTTAATTCTTGAATCAAAGTTTCCAATATTTCTTTTAGAAACACTTTCTCTTGCTATTTTTCCTGATAATTTATATCTTGTGTCATCTTCATCTGTAAATGTTTCACCTATTTCATCTTTTATTTCATCTAAACGAGCAAACATTCTCATGCGATCATTACCGTAATAACCAATTCCAACTTGATAGTTAAACTCATTAAATAATTCATCTCTGTCACCAGAATAAATTTCAATTTGCTTAAATAAAAACTCTCTTCTATTTGGATATTGCTTTAATAATTCATCTGCAACAGAATATTTATTAGGGTTTTCTGTAATCCTTTTTATAATGTCAGCTTCTTCAGTAGCTTCAACTTTGTTAGCTTCTCTTGCTGCTAATTTATCTTGTGTCTCTCCTAGTTCTACTTTAAATTCAAGAATATCTTCTCCAAAAGAATCTACCAATAAACGCTGTTTATAAGTTCCATCTTTTTGTTTTTCTTTTGGTCCATGTTTAATCTTGCCTATCATTTCTAAATACTTCATTGCTGCGTTATATCCATTACCACCTGATTGTTCGTTAATTTCAAATATCCTTGAAGCTTGATTCTTTGCTATTTCTAATATGTCATCAGGTTTAACAGCATCACTTAGACCTAAATTGACAGTTTGTTCTATAAAATCTTGAACATTTACAATTGCTTGATCTCCATTTCCATCTTCATATTCTTGAAAGTTAGTTAATAATGTTTCTGATAATTGTCCTTTTCTTCTATCTATTTTAAATTCATTGTGGTTTTTTATATGTTCTGCTGTAACTACTTCTATTGCTTTATCTTGATAAGGTTGAAAAAATTGATTGATATATTTAGGGCTTATTCCTTCTAATGTTTCTGACTTAAGAGCAAAAGATTCTTTTAAAAAACTTTGATACTGTGGTGAACTTGCATCAAAATGATGAATAGGTTTTATAACTTCGTTGCCATTTTCTATGACAGTAAAAGTTTTAGATGAGTAAAGACTGCTCATCTCTCTACCAAAACTTTGACCTGTTAATTTTGCTTTAGTTCTTTCATATGCTCTTTGAGAAAAAATACTTCCACCAATTAATTGTCTAGCAGCTTCTTCACCATCTTTCTTTTTTATAATTTGACTAACTTTTTTTAAACCTTTTTCTTCTTCTTCTTCTCTTGCTATTTCATCACCTATAGCTTGTGCATCTTCAATAGCCTCATCAAATTTAATGTTGATAAATTTATTAATACCTGGATTAACTGTTTGTAAGGCTCTTGTTAATTGATCTAATTCAGTAGTAGGTGCAATTGTACTAGGAGCTACAAAAGTATCTACTGGTCTTGCTTGTGGCTGAAAACTAGAAGTCATTATGCTTTCTGATAAAGGTTGCTATAGCTAGTTAGACCAGTATTAGCTGTTTGTGCAATGACATCTAACAAACCTCTTTGATTAGCCATTGCTTGATTTCTAGTATCTATTGCTTGATTAGTTCTACCATCTCTTTGTGCTTCTAGTCCTTTGACATCTCTTCCGTATTGTTGTGTAGCTGACTGCATTGTTTGAGTTAAAGCATCTTGCCAATTAGCTGCTTGTCTATCTGCATCAGCTAGTAATAAATCAATAGTCAAACCTGTTCTTTCACTAGCTCTTATTGCTCCTTGTGCTTGTAATCTTTTCTTGCCAACTTCTTGACTTTCTTGTGCTGACTTCTGCCTCTCTTCTCTGAGTCTGGAAGCTAAACCTTCTTGCTGTATAGAAAAAGCTTTATTAGCTGATTCAGCTGCTCTTACTGCTGCTTGTCCTTGGTAACTAGCTATTCGATTAGATTGCTGCATTTGCATACCAGCAGTAACAGCACCTAAGCCTAACTGCATTGCAAATAATCCAGCAGTTGCCCCTGTCAAAGTACCGCCTGTTAAGGCAGCACCTACTGGAGCTAGAGCCATAACACACATTTAGGCAATCCTCACGAACTCATAAAATGGTTTATTCAAGTGGCCGTATTCAGGGTGTAAATTAATAAATGTAAACCCTAGAGCCTTTAACCATTTAATAGCAGAAGTATTCTCTGCATACACATAATTATATAAGACCTCATAAGTTTTTAATAAGTTATCTACCCACTTTCTTCCCTCTCTTATTAATTGAATCCTATAACTTCTCTTACTCATTAATTCATCAGTAGCAACCATCCATATAATTCCATCCTTTAATACACCACATAAACCCATTGGCTGATCATTATCTCCAGCAATAGCTAAGTTTCTATCTGCTGCTAAATATGTAAGCTTTACTGCTTCTTCTGGTTGTTGACCTGTTTGATACCAAGCTTCAATCTTGTCTAAAATTCTTAAGTGATTACATACATAATTTAAATCAGATAGATTTGCTTTCCTTAAATACCCCATTAAATTCTTCTAGACCTCATGTGGAACATAGCCTCAAACTCTGCACTAGACAATTTAGTAGGCAGGTAAGTGTCATTCTTTACATCTATATCTACTCTGTCTGCTCTACTCATTATTGGAAATCTAAATGTACCTGTCTCTAAATTAACTGCACCAATAGCACTAGAAGATGAACCTAATAAACGTCCAGTAAATTTATGAACACTGGTATCTCTATTCTCTGGTGTGACTTCTACTCTAAAGAATCCAGAAGACTCATACTTTAAATAGAAATGATGTAGTTGTAGTCTTCCACCTATGACTTCACCTTTACCTGGATCTTCTGTAATCCGTTGTTTAGAGAATCTGTATTGCATTTCATAAGGTTCACCAACAATAAATTTACTATTTCTATAATCTCCGGTAGCAGTAACAGTTGTAGTAGAACCATCAGTAGCGTTAGTTGTTTGTATAACTTGTCCAGGTTTTAAAGTCTTTGTATTACCTTGTGAATCTACATAAGTACTTGTTTCTCCATTAGCTAAATATCTTCCTACTATTTTCATTGCTCCTCTTAAACGATAAGGAAGAGTAAAAGTAGAAGTACCAGAATTAAAAGTAACAGAAACATTAGAATGAGCTTCTGTAGCTTTATGGTCTAAGTGATATTCAAATTCAGTATTAGCTTCTTTATAGTCTGGTTCAAATGGTAATTTCTCTAACGTAGTATTATTTGCTTCTTCAATTACCATATATAAATCAGTACCAATAAAGTCTATATTTCTTATTGACTTAGCTGGATTTAAAGTAAAAGTAGACCAAGAATTAAGTACCTTCTTAAAAGATTCTCCATATAACCATCTATTAATATATAACTTATTAGGGTTGTCTGTGCCTAGTAACACTAGAACATCTTCATTTGTAGAAACTGCTAATTTAAAAATATTAGATGGAATGTATCTAGGAATATGAATAGTAATATCACTAGCATCTTTAATAGCTACATCTGCTTGTGTTATATATTCTCTAATACCAGCAAAAGAACCTTTCTTGGTTAAATAATAAATACTACTACCAGCACCT
>VTLG01013231.1_pt1 | contig 20534 bp, 37 predicted proteins | sample 4694571 | NCBI WGS metagenome assembly VTLG01 (sample SAMN12604809, study PRJNA352737) | marine metagenome | biome: ENVO:00000447; feature: ENVO:00000209|ENVO:00000569|ENVO:01000036; material: ENVO:00002151; isolation source: viral sequences binned using virsorter ... | reverse complement strand
TTACAGCTTTAGCACCTCCCGTCTGAGGCATATACTTGGCCTGTTCTTTTGGAGAAAGTTTTTTAAACTCTCTAAGATTTTGTACATCACCAGCCTTTACTGCCTTTCTAGCAGCAGCCTTTTGTTCAGGTGTAGCGGCTGATGTGCCACGTTGTTTACGTTGACGCCCTCTTGTAGTTTTAGCTACACGTTTAGCTAAAGGTTTAGCTATTATTTTCGCTGCTGCCATATTAACCTCCTCTTAATTCTGCTCTATGTCCACGTAAAGCAGCACGTTTACGAATCTTGGTAGCACGTTGAACTTTATTCTTTGTTTTCCTTACTTTACCACCATGCTTACGACTTTCATACTCAGGCTCATCGTCTGCTCTAGTAATATCTAATGAACCTAACAAGTCTTTAAAGCTATATTCTTTAGGTGCATCTTCTCCGCTTGGCCGACCCGTCATAGGATCATAACCTTCCACATCATCGGCAATTCTTTTTTCTGTAACTTTCTCTTTCTTAGGTCCAGCTTTCTGAGCAGCCAGTGCAGCATCAAATCCCATTCCAGGTTTCGGTGAATCTGCATGTAAATCAGCAGAAGTAGTTTTAGGTTTTGTTGTAGCTGGAGGAAGTCTCATTCCAGATCCTCTAACTCCACCAGGTTTAAATGTAGCAACAGATTCTGCTGCATCTACTCTTTTTTTAGGATCTATAGCCCGTTTAAATGTAGCAACAGATTCTGCTGCATCTACTCTTTTTTTAGGATCTATTTTTGTTCGAACCTTTCGACCTGCTTCTCTTCTAGCTTTAGCTCTTTGCTCTGCCGCAGTTAGTTCTTTAGATCTATCAGGTTTTATTACTTTAGTATCGGCAAATTCACCAGCCCTTCTTCTTGCTTTAGCAATTCTTTCTTTCTCAGCTGCAGCCCGTTCTTTTTTTCTAGCAGCAGCAGCACCAGGTTTAATAAGTTCAAGATCTCTAATTTCTTCTTTGGTTGGTTTTTTTATAGTTTTGAGTCTGTCTCTTTCTTTCTTTCTAGTGGCAGCTTGCCTTTGTATATCTGCTAGTCTTTGCTCTGCCAAAGTTGGTTTTTTTACTGGACGTGCGGCTCTCGTTTTACCACTACCAGGAGCATCCATTTTAGAAGCTATAGCAGCAGTTTTTTTAGCAGTAGCTTTCCTGGCTTTGTCTTTAGCCATAGCTTCTCTGACAACTGAACTAACACTTTTTAAAGTTGGTGTGTCTTTTTTTAGCAGTTTCTTTGCTTCACTAACGACATTAGAAGGTCTTTCTCCTTTACCTGTTTTAGATGATTTTATTAGTTTTGATTTAGGATCTGGTTTAGCTGCTCGAACAGGTTTTGCTACTTCACCTTTCATTTTTCTTAGTCTGGCTTGTTTCGAGGCTAAAAGCTTTTTCGACAGTCCTAGCTCTTTATCCATTTGAATTTCTTTTTCCAGACGCCTTATCTGTGCTGGTGTTGCCATTTTACCTTCTCCCTTATCCCTTTTGATCAATCGTAGTTGTCTGGCGGCAGCGATCCGCTCATTTTCAGCAATCCGTTTCCGCCTGACTTCAGCGGATTGATCTACTTTAGATCGTTTTTCTATTTCATACCTAGTCGCAGCCTTAACAAATGGTGAAGTTTTATTAACACGACTTTTAATTTTTTTTACATAATTTCTAGTTTCTGGAGGTAACTTAGTATGCTTAATTGTTTTTCCATTTTTTCTTTCAATCCAATAACCCTTTTTTAAAAAGTTTCTATAATTACCTGGCCCCCAGTTATAAGCTTTCAGGGCATCCTCAGTAGTTCCAAAAGTTTTCTTTAATGCAGCAAGGTATTCAGAAGCAAATTTTAAATTCTTTACTGGATCAAACAGTTCAGCATCAGTTAAAGTTTTTCCATACATACCATGTGCATAGGTTTTTCGACCTTTGCTATCCTTACCACCTCTGGCAGTACCAGGCATAAGCTGTGCTAATCCACTGGCTCCTGTTGTTTTATTTATGGCATTTGGATTTCCACTACTTTCTGCCATAACCACGTGGGCCATGATTGGATGTTCTTTAAAAATTTTCTGAATGGCTGGCTTTTCCACCCAATCACGTTTAGCCATTTTTAATCCTCTATTTTAAAAGATTTGCCTTGCTGATAATCTTCATCAACAACGACATCCTGTGGCGGTCCCTTGACATCTGGTCCCTTACGGGCAGCACCATAGCCCTGTCCTGTTGGTCTACCCACAATTTCATCCAGTTTATGAGGACGTTTAATAAGTGTATGTGGTCCAGGCATATTACTTACCTTTCATTTTCTTGAAGAACTTCTTCCATATGACATAACCAGCTATACCAACAACAACAACAATAATTCCTGCTGTCATCCAAGGGCTACCCATATCTTCTACTGGAGTTGGTTCTGGCTGTTTTACTACAGCAGTTGTACTATTATTCATCGTTTTCTCCTTTTTCCTTTAGCAGCTAATTTTTGAAACTTTTTCTTTCCATACTTCTTGCGACCAATCCAGGCAGCAAGAGATTTGGGATCTCTAGCTCCACTTTTTTTTAAACTCCTGGTCAGCTTCTTATATCTGGCACCACTACCAAGTTTTGGCTTACGTTTCTTTGGAGCCTTCATAATCTGTTGCCTTATGCTAGATCTGTTTATCATATATCATTTTTATAATATCATTACCATCAAGAACTTTACCACTTACTTTCCGATAGACTACTTTACCTCCACCTTTAGCTTTAACAGTTTTTTTCTTTTTTGCAGATAATTTTTTTTCTTCCTTAGTCTTACTAAAAGGTGGAAGAAACAAGTGATCATCACTACCTCTAACCATTTGTTTCTTACCACCATGTTTACCAGTTGTACTTATAGGCATAGACTTACCACCTTTAGCACGATATGACACTTTACCTCCACCATATCTTTCGATCATACCTAACTTTAAAAAAACTGGATAATACTTACTCTTTTTTCCTTTTAATAATTCACCTCGTTTGTATCCTACCGCTAATCCCTCAAAATCTCTTTGAAGTTTTGCCAGATTATCTTTAGGAACAACTTTATCTACACCCATTGCTGCTGCTGGTTTCTTTGACATAAACTGTTTTGCAGAAGGATCAACAGCTTTTTTACTTTTAACCTTTCTAGCTGTAGTTTTAGCCTTTTTAGCTGTTGATGTTTTAAGTCCTTTTGCTATTAGGCTACCAACTTTTTTCTCTACTATTTTAGATTTCGATTTTGGTTTTCTTTCTACGACTTTAATTCCCATTAACTTGCTCCCTGTATTAGCGTATCGGGACCACCACCAGGAGAAGCTGCTACTTCCATATCATCCTGTCTGGTCCTTCTCGCCTGATTGCGTAATGTATCTATAGCAGCAGTATAATATCCCTGCCATACCTGTAGTGTATTCCAGTCTTTCATGTACATGGTAGCTTCAATCATGCAACCAGCAAACAGTGCATCATAGCAGTATTCACTAAAATAATTGGAAGTTGTTACACTTGTTCCTGTTGCAGAAGCAAGTGCTAGCGGCTGTGATTGTGTTTGAATTTCTACTGTTAGTGCAGATACCGGAGTAGGAACAATCCTGATACTTGAATTGTTTCGTCTTGAATAATATCTGGGAGTTCCTGTGGATGCACTTACAGGCCAGTAATCATTAACATATTCTGTAGTTCTCTGTAGAAGATTGGTCGTACTGGTTCCGCTGCTAACTACATAGTTAACATTACGAACAATACGTGTTCTATCATTTAAAGAAACTGTTCCAGCATTACCAGATGATACTGAAATATTTGTAAATTCATCCAGTCCTACATCATCCAGATCCCTGATCATACGAAATTCTGTTCGCTTGACAAAAGCGGAAACCTGAGTAGCAAACTCCGTAGAGTCATTCTCTGTCGTATTGACAAGATCTGTCTTTAAATAAGCATAATCAGGCATGACTAGCCTAGCATTGCAGTAAGAACACAACCATCTGTAGGACCAGATACACTGACCACACCATAAACAGCTACACCAAGTTCTCCAATATAAATATCGCTGGCTTCATTTGCAGCTACCTGAAATTTAATTGCAGTACCTTCTGCCGTTTTGTTTGTGATCTGTCTCTGTCCCTTAATTGAATAGGAGCCAGCAGCAGTTGCCAGTGCATGTATTGCTATGATACGTGTGGTACTTGGAAGATTGGCATCAGCCGTTCCATTGCTTCCCACCGTTGTATCATCGTCTACATATGTAAGTACGGCATCCCCTGTAGCTATCGCAACTTTAATATTTGTTGACATGATATCTCCTTGTCAGTAAAGAGAGAGTGGCATTACACCACCCTCTCTCACCAGGTTGTTAGCCAGCGCTTCCGAAGAAACCACGCCAGTCAGAAACACCGAAGCTATAACGCTCCCGTGCCTTGAATCGCAGGTTTCCTGTATCGAAGTCAGGCTCCATCTTGGTCTGAAGTGGCGAACGAACAAACATTTTTGTTCCATTCGGCACATCGGTTTTCACAAACCATGCATCTGTATCGGTCAGACGACGGTTAATGTGATAACCTTCAGGAACCATACCCATATGACGGACAGCATTGATGGCGTTCGTATTTGGATTGGCCTGTGCTGCACTCGTCTGAGTGTTGCCAGGGCTGCTCAAAACACGGTCTGCCACTGCCCAGTAGTCAACCGGGATATGGAGAGAAACCGCAGAAGCACCAATCAGAATACCACGATCATCCTTGATCTTCTGAATAGATGTCAATGCTGTTTCCAGGGTTGATTCTGCCAGATCAGACGCAGCCAGAAGGTTGGACTGATTACCGTCAGAAATTGTCGGATGTGCGGCAGAGAAGAAAGCAGCACTGTCGCCAATGGTATCAGAGAAACCATTATTGAAAATGTTCGCTGCCTTAACCTGTTTGGTATTCGCCATTGCACGGGCAAGACCTTTTGCACGCAGTTTGGCAAATGTATCATACAGATTGTCTTCCATTGCTTCCTCAGTAACAGCAAAGGCAAGCGCAACAGTTTCCGCTGTGTAGCGGGCTGTATAACTTTCCTGTGCGTCATCGTAAGAAACAGCGGCTCCTTCACCTTTCGTGGGGGCGGTACCGAAACCAGTGAAGAGGACTTCTTCTTCAAACGCCCTATCCGAGTTCTCTATTTCATAAAGAGGCTCATGCTCATTATTTACCTCTCCATACTCCATTCCAAAGACGGCGTTAAGACCGGGAAGGAGTTCTTTGCTAATACTAGCTCTATTAATAGCCATAATAAATCCTCCCTATTAAGCCGTTGAAGCTGTTGCAGTTACGTAACGGTCACGATGCTGGTTAATCCAGACTTCGACAATTGGATAGGCATCCGAATCCTTTTCATCAGGATACTTAGCTTTACCAATTACCCGTACCGCTGCCGTAGCTTCAGTTCCAGAAGCACCATCAAGGTAGTAACTTGACTGACCTGTGACCGTACTGCCTGAACTTGCAGTGGAGCTTACTGTTACGTTGTAGTTCTTGACAATTGCCAACTCTGCTGCTGACAATGACAAGGACGCCTGTATGTAATAGGTCTGATCGGGATCAGTTATTACAAAGAATTTAATGTCCGTGGCACTTGTACTGCCGTTCCAGTAACGTGAGAACTTTGGTTCTCCATTTTCTACATACTGACAGCCCATGAAAACACCAGAGGCTTTAAGAGTTGCAGCAATGTAAGGTGATATCGTTGCAAAGTTTGCACCCGGCATAACGACGGGATCACCAGTGAAAATGCTATTACTGGGTGATTGCGCCTGCCCCGTTGAGGTAAGCGTAATCATGTCAGTGACAGCTTCATTATTGTAGCCGCCACCTTTCTTACGAGCAGGAATGAAACCACGAAATGCTTTAGTAGTAGACATGTTTCATCTCCTTGTTAATATAGGAGCTAGTCCTGAAAACTAGGTACTCGCCCCTTGGTTGTTACAGAACGACTCGAATTTGTAATGGGCATTCTGGAATCAGAACTCTTCATCAATTGTGCATTTACCGCATCCATCTGATCGTTAGCTTTCTGTTCATAGAACTTCCTTCGAGAGTTCACTTTACCGGCTGGCATTTTAACCAGGGCCACATCTCCACGACAAACTGCACCCTGATACCTGCCTTCATCCCGCACGAAGGATGTGAGAGCCATTTCTGGAACTTCATCTGGAGATACGAATTCCCATCCAAGCTGTAGTTTCTTGCCTACATTTCCGATGTCGTCTTTTCCTTTGATGGAGATGCGTATCCAACGAAGCGCCAGTCCATCATTATCAAATCGTGCTTCCACACCATCTGGAATAGTCAGCGCATTAGGTTCTTCAAAGGTCCAATTCTCTTCTCTAAGATTCTGTTCTCTTAATGTCTCGCTACGTGTCTCATTTCGTGTTGTCATTTTTAGTTCCTCCACGTTCTAGTTTACAGTCGTATACTCACCGTCAGCCTGTGTAACTTTAAGCTTTTCGGCAGCATACTGTTCAAGTGGGATATTCCATTTCTGAGCCAGTCTCACATCTTCTTTTGAGAGCTTGACTTTTCTGTTGGAAGACGGGGACGAGCGTGAAGACCCCGATACCACTTGAGCAGGTTGTGACGTATTTGAAGCAACTTCTGCTTCAGTTTCCTGCACACGTTCATAATTTTGAGGGAAAGCATTTTGTAGCCTTCTGTCAACTTCGTTATAAAATTCTTCATCATCAGGACTATAACCTTCTCCTTTTAACTCTGCATCTATTGCCAGTGCAGCAGCCGTTCTAATTGTGTCTTTACCAAACCAGTCATTATCTGAAGCCCAGTTATTTGCTCTGGGATCGTAAGCTGGTGGACGGGCCTGTACTGGTGCTGCCTGTTCCTGTACTGGAACTTCCTCATAATTCAGTTTGGCAGAACCAACAGTTTTCAGATCCGCCTGTGCATCATTCAGAGATTCCTGTGCCTGAAGAAGCTTTTCCTTGTTTCCTTCTTCAAATGCTTCCAGATAAACCTGTCGAGCCAGTTCAACCTTGTCAGTAAGCTGTTTTTCTGAGGCATCAAGACTAAGTTTATTTACATTATACAGTTCCTGATCTTTTTTTCCAAGGGTATGTGTCAGAGACTCATTCTGATCTATCAGTGACTGAATCTGTTCATCACGTTCCTTTCGCTGTCTGATAAGCTGACGTATTCTTTTTTCAGCACCCTTGGTTTCTATACCTTCCAGTTCCTTTGGAGTTTCTTCTTCCTGATAAGCTTTCGATTCTGCGGAAGTAGTTTCTTCCGGGCTACTCTGAACTTCTTCTTCTTCTTCTACTTCATATTCAACCTGATCCGAATCTTCTGCTGATTCAGGAATCTCAATTTCATTCCACTCTTCTTTTTCACTCATATTACTCTCCGTTGTTAACGACACAAACGATTTACGTTTTTATTCGTAGTACTATTATAGCATACTTTTACCCATTTCCCAAATCAGGAAGATCCTTTTCCAAGATTAAAGGTTGGATCAAGGTCTTTAGGGTCTTCCACTTTCATGATAATCTGATCATCAAAGAGAAGAATCAGACGCACACCCTTATAAAAAAGCTTTGTTCCTGCATGTTTTCCATAACATACATAGTCACCTACATTACACCATGCACCACTTGGAAACTTGTCCTTGTCCATATAAGCAAGATCGCCCAGAGCAAGTACATGCGCCACTGTAGTCAGATAAGACATGTCATCCCTGGTTGAATCTGGTATGAATATACCGCCTTTGGTTACACTTTTTACCGATACGGGGCGAACCAGTACATGAAATCCCGGAAGATCGGGAAGCGGATTGGGATCTGGAGATTCTTCCAGGTCTGTAATCCACATATCATTCTTGATTGCACCACCTAAATCTACCTGTTGCATACTATCCTTCATCCTCTCTATACATGCGTTTTTTAATAATGTCTGTTAAGTTATCTCTGGCCCATTCTATTCCAGATATGGAACCAACTACCTGACGATAATGAGCATAATCTTCTGCCAGACCACTACTGAGAGTAAGCCTGAGATTATTTATTTCCGTATTATACTCACTTACCACTTCATCCCAGATATCCATACCTAGTCGTACATGGAACTCTTGCGGGTACTTTTTTTAGGATCGGGCATCTTAAAAGAAGAATCCTCAAATTTACCCAGTGAAGACCGCATTGATCGTGGTCCCCATACAGCAGGTTCTTTAAAGGGATCTCCAAAACTTTTATCGGTATCCTTTACATGATCAGGATACCCTTTACCTTTCTTCATCATTTTTCATCTCCTTCTGTTGTGCAATAGCCATCTTGACAAGGGCATCAAGACCCTTTATATCAAGTTCTTTATTGTCTTTGGTCTGTGAGTCAAACATATCTTTCAGGACATTCATGACTTCTTTTTCGTCTTCCTTGTTTATCTTGAATTCTTCTATGGCAGCTTTACCCATAATCTCTATTTCTTTTATTCTTTCCTTGCTGCTTCGATCTGCTTCAGATTTCTCCCGTTTGAAGTTATCAACGGAACCTGTTTTGAGCATACCAATAATCTGTTCATTTTCTTCAAGTTCAAGTTTCTTGTTCTTCAGTTCAAGCTCTGCTGCGTTTGTCATGGTATCAGACTGAAGTTTCTGTTTCTCCAGTTCAACCTTGGCCTGTTCAAGCGAAACAAGCTGCTGTTCTGGAGACTGTGCCTGTCCCATTGCCTGATTTGCATTCATAACCTGTTGGGCTGCTTCAGCCATTGCCATCTCTACTGCTGATGGATCTTTAGCTGCCTGTGGATTCTGTTGCATCATCTGCTGGGTAATACCACTCATCTGCTCCTGATACTTCATTACAGAGTGTTCCTGTATGTTAGCCTGTAATATGGGAGCTATTCTTTGCATAACAGGATTGCCACCATTCATGGGATCTTGAAGATAGGCCATCTTTACCTGTATGTGAGCATCATGATTCTGTCCTGGAAATGCGGATATAGGTACACCCTTTGTTGCAGCCATAATATCTGATACGGGGTCCATTGGTTTTGGTTCTATCTTGGGTGGCAGTATCTCTTCCACATTAGGCATGTTGGCAGCATTGAGTATTGTACGATTCAATGCTTCAAGATTGAACATTCCTGGTGGAGACTGTTGTGCCATTTGCAGGGCCATATTAGCCATCATCATACGATGTGCGTTGGATGGTATATTAGGATCAGATACCGGAATGATATCTATACGTCCATCAAAATCTTTCTTGAAAATGCTTCTGTCTTCGTAGGGAATATCATAGGGGTATTCTTCTGGAAGATATTCATAATCAATTCGGGCAAGAATTTTAAATTCATCTTTCTGTGATTTGTGCAGACGTTTGTGTATGGCTGTGAAGAATTTACTGGATGCTTCCAGAAGTGCCATTGTGGTGCCAACAGGTCCATAGGAGGCAGCATCAGAGATAACCTGCTCTGTGCTGTCCGCAAACTTCTGACCAGCAGTAGCTACGAAATTCAACATCTGGAATAGAGTAGAGGAAGGCTCTTTATAGGGAAGGGGAATAATAGCCTTTGATAAATCTACACCAGTTGCTTCAACCTCCTTGAACTCGCCAGGAGCAATAGGTTCGTTGTCACCAACCATCCTAACTCCTTTGGCCTTAAATCCTCCCGGTAAATTGGCAAACTGCCCAGCATCTATAAGGGAACGCATAGCTGCTGTAGCACTCATTGTGAGATTGCCAAGGAAGTGTATAAGGCCCAGGCCGTAAAAACCAAAGCCGGGAACAAATCTATAATGCACAAAATGGCTTACTTTTTCTTTGTTCACATCATCTTGCTTGTAGTTTCTACGGATACTTAGTATCTGTCTGGACTGTTGTTCGACAGTTACAATATAGGGTAATGCTTCTTCTTCATCTTCAATTGTAAGATAACAGTGCTGTTCCAGAAGAATATACTGAGGATCATGATCAGAAGATGGAGACAATCCAAGAATAGTATCCATCTTCTCTGTGAAGGGCATGATGTTTGTTGAGGATGGGGTAGGAAGATCCACCTCCTGATAAACACCAGCCCTGATATCTCTTGCTATCTCAACAGGACTTCTGTAAATAACATGTGTGTAACGATCTGCATTTGCAAGATCAGTTGCATAATAGGAAACATAGAACTGATCTATGGGTATGAATTCTGAATGTGGTCTCTTGGTTGTAGCATCATAGTACAGCTTCTTGAAGGCAGATCCAATAAGTGGGAGATGAAAAAGCATTCTTTCAAATTCATCAAAGTATTCCGGCATCTGCTCTGTAAGCTGATAGTTCATGAAGTTCTGTACACGATTGGACTGTAACTCCTTCTCTGGAGTTGACTTGCCAAATATTCTGGTCTTGACGGGACCACTTGTGGGAAAGAGTTCGCCAGAAGCCTTGGACTGAAACTTGACTGCCGACTCTATAAGAAGAGGATGAACAGCCGTACACGCACCATCAAAGGGTTCAGTTCCCGGCTCAAGTTTAAGACCAAGAAGATCAAAGCCTCTTTCAAACATGGACTCCCAGTCTCCTCTGGAATCCTTGTCAGCTTCAAAGTTTTCTATAACATCACTGGCTATATCTGATAAATCACCCTCATCCAGTGTTTCTGAAAGATCACCATACCATTCTGCAATATCTTCCGAAGCTTCCATTTCTACATTCTCTTCTGAGAAATCCACTATGATTCCTCCATCGGAAGGATCTACCTCAAAAGTAGCTTCTGATGTACTCTCCATATCAGCCATAGGAACTACATTACTTACTTCTTCCGGCATTGTCTCAAAAGGATTTCTTTCGGTTGCCATTATACTGAACCCCTCCTACCATAAGACTGTTCTAAAATATCTGGTAAACCAGTCTGATCAACCTCATCACCATACATATCTTTTAATATTCTCTGATATTCAGGTGTTAAGTCCTGAAACCAGTTCTCTTCATCAGCTTCTTCTTCATTATCAAACAGATTTGTTATTAAAGCTTTATATTTAGTATCATCATCTTCTTCTGCTTTCTGTTCTGCTAGTGGGAAATCTTCTTCTGACATTGTATCTTCATCAAAAGAAGGCTGATCTACACCATGTACATCGGTACTCATTTCATCTGGGTCCATATGATCATATTCCGATCTGCTTTTACCTCCAAGCCAACCTGCTATTGTTTCAGTACCTAGTTGTGTTGGATCTTTTTCACCAGTAGCAAGTTCGCCAATAGATCTTCCTGTTGTTAAATGAGCCACTAGATTAGGAATAATACCAAAAGGAGTAACAGCCGCCACTTTATTTGCTAACAAAGAAAGAAAAGTATTTAACCACGATGTAGTTGTAGATTTGTTTAACGCTGATTGAGGATCATCCGGTGTTCCCATATAGGCTGTTGTGATTGGACCCATATTTAATGCCCAATCCATCGTACCTCCCATAGTTCCTTCTGCCTCATCTGCTGTCATGCCGCCTTCTGTACCTGATCCTACATCACTACTTGCGGCTGCGGCTGCTGATTCTGCTTCATCCCAATCCTGACCATAACCATCACCATAATAATAAGCGGGAATCCCATTAACCATTCTACCACTTCCGCCTAATCGTTGAAGAATATCACCCTCACCAGGAGTAATATAGGACAACTCATGAGGTTGACCCTTGATACTTATATTCTTTTCCAGAGAAGATAGGCCACCATCCATAGGTATTGCAATGTTGAAAGGACCAGCCTGTATTCTTACAGGATCTGGTTTTCTCTCAGACATTTCCATAGCTCTTTGAGCAGCCAATGAAAATAAACCTGCCATTTATTGTGTTCCCTTTTTAAATCGTACTACTATTATAGCACACTTTTACTGATTCCCCAAATCTTTCCTAGACATTCCAGTATGTCGCTTTTGTTTTTCTTTCCCCATCTTCGTATTCAGGATCGTCTGGATGTGTAAGATGCCATGAATCTTTAAGGTAGTGTACAGCCATTGTGAGGGCATCCACCTGATCATCATGAGCCGCATTTGGAAACCTTATGAGTTCTTCTATGAGATCGTCAGCCCACTTCTTACCCTTGGGTATCCACAGTCTGCCAGCTTCCATGATAGGTGTGGCTGCATAAACTCTGGATACCTTGTCACGATCAGGAAGATACTCCATGACCGGAAGGCCAGCCCTACGCATATCCTGTATGAGAGACTGTCCTGATGCCTTCTTCTCAATCATACACACATCAGGCTTGTGTTCCTTGTAAAGCTTCTGCGCCATACGTCTCAGTTCTGGATATTCAAACCTGCCCTTGATATTTCCCAGAAGAAGCAGATGTGGTGCATAATCTTCAAAGCCTTCTTCATTCTGGTTATAGAGATAGAATATACCCCATGTCTGTATAACACTATAATCAGCAGTAGATGCTGTAGAAAAGGCTGTATCGAATGTCTGTATTACAAATTCACAACCTGGGGGTTCAGGATCTTCCCAGTCCTGTATCCATTTCTTTTTTATGAGTCCACCCTCTTCAGGAGTAGGATCTTGCATATACAGGGCATTCCAGTACCTAGCTCCATTGGACGCCTTTATTTCATTCTCGTCTACCTTCAGTACACTCTCAGGCTTCCACTCAGGAAAGTAACTACTACCTACAGGGAGATCCAGTAGCTCCGAAGCTTCCTCGTCCAGCCATGCTGGTATACGTACAACATCCCAAGGTATTGTTTCATAATCTGGCATATTCTCCTGCTGCTTCAGAAGCCATCCACACAGATCATCATAATGATATCTGGTATTGATAATAACAATGGAACCACCAGGCATGATACGTGTTCTGAGTCCTGCTGGATACCACTCCTTTATGAAGCGTCTACCTGCACTTGAGATGGCGTCCTCTTCAGACATTGCATCATCCAGTATTGCTACGTGTGCGCCTCGTCCTGCAATCTGTGATCGGACACCAGCAGCATAGTAAGTTCCATTCTGGTTTGTCTTCCATTTGCCAGCAGCCCTGACATCACTTCTAAGGGAGACACCTCTGAAGATCTTCTGGAACTCTTCCATGTTAACTATATCTCTTACTGATCTACCGAAGTCACTAGCCAGTTGATCACTATGAGATATGGTTAACAGTTCATGTTCTGGGTTTCTCCCAATATACCATGCAGGAAACAGCTTGGAACAGATCATTGACTTGGAGGATCTTGGTGGTAGAAATACCATCAATCTTTTTATATCTCCTTCCTCGACCTGCTGAAGCTTATCGGATATAACCTCTATATGCCGACCCATCTTAAAGCCCGATACAAGACTGGGTGCCATCAAACGTATAAAAGAAAGGAAATCATCATTACAACTATTCTCTACCTCCTGATAGAGAAGATGCTGTAGATTCATATAAGACTCTATATAGTTATTCTGTAAATTTTCCATAGTACTATTATACACTATAATACCGGAATATACAAATAAAAAATAAAGTTATATATAATATAATATATATAATATATAATAGCACTAGAATTTTTCTATGATGACCGACCCTAAAATTTTGCTAAATATTCGTGGGGGGTATTTATATATATATGCAGGCACGCAGGATTTCGCCCCCACCCCCATGCATGTACGAGAAATCCCCAGAAATCTCCCGTTTTGAGTCCCATATTAGCTCTCTAGTAGAGTATCTTACGATACTAGAGAGCGTTATATGGAGTTTTTGTTATTGCAATCATCCTCTGGATGTATAAAATTCCAACTTATACTCTATCGAGTATCACCCAAAATCGAGCTAAATGCTTGTTATGCTTTGCATATCGGACATTTTGCAAGTCTCGTACACATCACACAACATGATGATACGCTATGAGCCTTGACAAGCCGATGACGATAACATAGATTAGCTCTCTAGTAGAGTATCTTACGATACTAGAGAGCGTTATCTATAAATTTAAATTGGAGAATTGTTATGACGGAATGGAGCTTTACATTTTTCACATACGATAAAAAGTTCTTAGAGTGTGGAGGCGATGAGCAAGTTATACTTGCCAATGGTAAAACTGAAGAGGATGCTTTCCTAAAGGCAGTTAAAGATTTGCCAAGCACAGGTGTGTGGGAATTGGCGGAGCCATTGTACTTATGTCCTTCCAACCAGCAGTTTACCAACTGGACAACCTAATAGATTAGCTCTCTAGTAGAGTATCTTACGATACTAGAGAGCGTTATCTATAAATTTAAATTGGAGAATTGTTATGACTACCATGATTGAAATTGTACAGAACTTGCAAACATCCTGTGATGAAATACTAGGTGAAAATGAACTTATGGTTCATGTTAGTGCTAGTTGTCCAGACTGTGTAGATGTATATACACCGAATGGCGAACACTACGTGACTCTTGACAAAGAGGAAGCACAATACGAAGGTATTGTCATAAACCTTAACCCCAAAGATTATTTTTAGGAGGGAATTATGCAAGTATTTTTATGGTTTGTTGCGCTATGTGGAGCGTTTCTTGCATGTAGCGGTCTAGCGATGGCCGATAGTATCGAATTGCATTGGTCTAGTTTTGAGTCTTGGTTTTGTTTTCTTTTAACTTGCATAGGTGTGCTAAGTTTTGGTGCAAGTTTACTTGGATTGTCAGAACTTAAACGGTGATTAATTAAGGAATAGATTAGCTCTCTAGTAGAGTATCTTACGATACTAGAGAGCGTTATCTATAATTTGGTAAGGGGGCCTACCGACCTGCAAGCGGTAGTGGACGGTGCTAGCCATGTGCCGAGGATTGAACCTTGCAATAATTGGATATAATATCCCCCCTTTACCAAATTATAGATGTATAAACAATGTGGAGGTACGATAAAATGAAATCTCAAGATGAAATTTTGGATCTTTATGTGGAAAACTTTTTTAAAGTTCTCAAAGAGGACGACCCTAAACTCTACATAAAAACCATGCGTCTGTGTAGAGCCGACAAAGGTGAGGCTATTTCCAAAATACTTTGGGAAGTAATCAGAGATGTTAGACATAGAGGATTAAGGAAATGACATGCTAGTAAAAGAAGCAAAAACCTTTGGTAATATTTCCACGGGAAATACCAAGATGCCGGGGACTACTTTCGCCATAGATGCTTTTGCCTGTATAACAGGTAGCAAACTGGCACAGATAGAGGGTACACCGTGCCACTCATGCTATGCCAGACGACTACAAAAGATACGGCCAAGCGTGGACAAGGGGTGGAAAGCAAACCTCTCCAAGTGGAAACAGAGTAAGCCTATAGATTGGGAGTTGGCCATGACTATGCAGATAGTCAGATATAATACGGACAACTACCATCGGTGGTTTGACTCTGGCGATTTACAATCGGTAGGAATGTTAAAAAGTATTGTCAATATTGCTTTGGCAACACCACAAATAAAGCATTGGCTACCTACACAGGAGCGACAAATAGTCGCAGACTACGAGAAGAATGGAGGTAAAATACCGGACAATTTAATAATACGTGTATCTGCATCTAAGTTAGACGCCCAGTCTGTACCTAATGCGGAACATTCAAGTACAGTATTTAAAGCGTTGAAACCATTGGGTAAAGTATGCGAAGCATCGACTAGAGGAAATAACTGTGGTCCATGCAGAGCATGTTGGGATAAGTCAGTACAGACTATATCATACCCAAAACACCGTTGATACATATTAGCTCTCTAGTAGAGTATCTTACGATACTAGAGAGCGTTATATGTTTAACTGCCAGAATAGGAGATTTGAAAATGGCAACCATGCAAACATTCGTAAGCGTTGGAAAGACTAAACAGTGGGTGGAAATATCCAAAGGCCGTGACGTATTCGCCAAGGCTAATGAGAAGGGACTACCCATAAGGGTACTGCATCCTAATGGTAATTTTAAAGTTATCAAGAACGGGGGTGCGTTGCCCAAGAGTGAGCCTACCACATCTACTGTTGTAAAACAGTAAACAGTGTGGTATAATACCCCAAGAGTTTCGATAGCTTCTCTTTAAAAAGCTATCACTTAACCTAGGAGAATATTATGCTAAAAATTAAATCGCTGAATGATAACACCAACGGATTTCGCTTCAAGGTATTCGGCATTACGGGATTGACTCGTAAGCGTGTGGAGGATCGTAGGTATGGTCTTACAAAAGGTGAGACTATGGTAGGAATACACGCAGGAAAGCGCTCTGTATATCTTGAACGGAAGAACCCCATTCGTGGTTTGTATAATTTCGTAGGCTAGTTTCCAAGAGTTTCGATAGCTTCTCTTTAAAAAGCTATCACTTAACTTAGGAGATAAGCACAAATGAGCAGACCAGCACACATAGACGCCCAGATGGAAGATATTTATCTTGAGTTTCTAGCTGAAGGCATGACTGAGAAGGAAGCAGAGGAAGCTATGCTTCAGAGGATGGAGGAACAGAACCATGATTAACTTTGTAGAGATAGAGCTAGGTGGTGATAGCTGGACAATATCGTGGGCAGGATCAAGAGAGGTGGTGTGTACAGGTGAAAAGTTTGGCAGGAGATATGCCAGCTATAACTATAGGGAACTTACACCATCAACTGCCTTTGATTCGGCAATGAACCAACTCTCATGGCTTAAAAAGGATTTTAAAAATGCTGACAAAGTATGAGTGGGAACAGAAACAGCACCTCTTCTATGATGTAATGCCGTCTTGGTGGTGGTCTGATCTCAACCGACATAAGGCATACAAGAATTATGTTGAGAAGGAGGGGAAATGGGAAGCAAAAAGAAAGGCAGGATGGGGAAGCACAACAATAGACATGGAATAAAAAGAAACCCACACGCAAAAATCTTGAATTCCAAACTCTTTTATGCCAAGGTATTACCTAACAAGAAGAAGGATGTAAAACCAGATGAGTGAATCATTTAAACAGAAGCAGGGCTTATCTGCTAAACTTATGGCGATGAAATGGTTTGTTGATAGAGAATACTACGTATTTGATGAGACAAATCAAGGCCCGATAGATTTCATAGCCGTAAATATGGACGGTGATGTACAATACATAGAATGTAAGATGATCTCAAGACGAAAGGATGGTTCGAAAATATCTAGGGTATGCTCAGAAAAACAGAACAGATTAAAATCAAAGGGTGTGCCCATACAAATAATGTACGTTGATGCGGAGACAAACGATGTGTATTTCAACACACAAAAGTCAAGCGACCCTATACTAGCTGTAGAGTAGAGTATCTTACGATACTATACAGCGTTGTATAGAATCATATTAGAGGAACGAGCATGAAAATATTTGACGAAGTTACTAAGAGACTGACTAATGAACTGAAGTTTCTGGATGAAGAGGGCAAAGATTCTCTATCGGTGGCTGAAGCTGCCTTGAAAGTTGCCATGATATACACAATAGCACATGCCCCCAATGCCATTCTAGGATTTCAATTGATATGTAAATGCCACCATGACGTAATAAATGTGGCGGCACATGAAACATTTCCCAAAGGAGAAGTAAAATGAACGTGGCCATACACCATGTAACCGATGTTACAATGTTGACCAGACACCACAAAGATTTCTTTTCTTGTGTAACTATTTCAGTTTCAACATCTGATGGTGACACCAACGAGATAAGTCTTTTCCTGCCATTTGGACAAACACTCTCCACAATCACAACCGGGACAGAAGAAAAGGAGTATGAGTAATGTATTTACCAGAATTTCGAGACGCAGAAGACGTTAGAAAGTTTCTAACCTATGGTGGGCAGCATGAGTGGTGTCGCCCTATGGTGGAGGAGTATATGGAACTAATCCATATCAACAATGATCCAATAGATTTAAATGAATTGAATGGTTGGATCGAAAATGAGATGAAAAGTTTAACCGAAGGTTATGAGGAGTGGAATGAAGATGAATTTATTTGATCACACAAAGCTGAACTTTGAAGTAGAAAAGTTTTCTCTGTACGAGCCAGCACTTCTACAGGGATCAGTCTTTACCGGCTTTCTTAGCTTGCCAAAAGATATTGGTGTAGGTCTACGCAGGAAGGACAATGGAAAGCCTCTGGCTATCGTGTCTGAAAAGTACGAGCCAGTACAGTACCTGGATGTGACCGTAGGTCTGGAGAAAGCCATCAGACAATCGGGTATAGACCTGACTGATGCTACATTCCAGTCTACTCTATACGGTGATGGCGAACAGATGGAACTGACTGCCCGTTTCCCTGCTCATGCCACCACTATAGACAATAAGAACGATGTTATAACACCTGAGTTTAAGTTCAGGACCAGTCACAACAGGACGTGGGCTAACAGTGGGATGATGGGCTTCTTCCGGTCTTCTTGCTACAACACATTAGTCAACGGTAACAAGCTGGCCTATGTCTATGGTAGGCACGGGAAGAACTTCTCAGTACCATCCTTTGCTGCAAAGATTAAGAACGCAGCAGAATTTATTTCTGGTGATGGTCTTAATGAGATGAAGGTGTGGTATAATAGTGGGGTTGAGCGAAGTGATGTAATCAAACTGTTCTCCAATACACTTGCAAAGCGTATGGATAATGTAACGAGAGCAACGGTACCCAACAAGGTTATGCTCTCCAACCTGATGAAAGTATTTGATGAAGAGAACAGACACTTGGAGGGTCACGGTAAGTATGAGAAGTATGCCACACGTACCAGAGGTAATCTCTGGACTGCTTATCAGGCAGCTACAAGCTGGTCTACCCACGTAAAGAAGAACAATACCAAGCCGTTACGTGAGGAGAAGGTGCGGAAGATGCTGGCCTCACCACACTGGAAGGAGTTGATTGCGGCATGAATAAATTATCATATAACATCTATGCTTATGAAGGTCTTGGTAATCTGCTTGAGTTTGCAGAGAGCCAAGGCTGGTCTGAACCAGTTAATTCAGTGGAAATCTGTGAGTGTGTTCTCCCGGTTGCAAATCCAATCTCTTGTCCCATTCACGGTAATTCGGAGGAGAGAATTGATGCAGCAGATTGCCTTGAAGCTGATGCAATAGATTACCTGACCGAGAAAGGTTGGGAGATTTCACTGGACATGGAATGAGTGTGGTCATGAAACAACTCCGGGATATTTTTCAATTCAATATCTCGGAGTACCACGCCTCGACATCTATGAAACGACCTAGAAGTGGAGACAACTAATGGACAGTATAATATGTAATGACTGTATAACTAAGCCTAAAGACAAAGATAAAAATAATGTTGTAACATTAGTTGGTGAATGTTATTGGGCATCTATAGTAGAACCTAATACTAAGTTTGAACCTAAAGGAGTATGGCAACTTGATTTACATCCTGACAAAGGTAGTGCAAAATTAATTAGAGAGCTTGGTTTGGATATAAAAAATCGAGGGACTGAAATGCTGGCTCCTCAAAGGTCCAATTTTCTTCTCTCAGATGGAGATTTTGTTAGGATTAAGAAGATGGTAATAGGTCGAAAGAAAGTTACATGCCCGTGTTGCGGGGAAGTTTCTATTAAAGAATATGAGAGAAGTCCTCCTACCGTTTGGGATGCACAAAACAATCCTTGGGATGGGAGATTGGTAGGTAATGGGAGTACGGTTATTGTTGATACTCAACTGGTTCACTGGAAGTACCAGAAAAAATCAGGCATAGCAGCCGATCTTTTATCTGTCAAAGTAATAGATTTAATTACCTATCCATAAAGGAATAAAAGTCAAATGACATATATAATTGTACAAGCACTACCTGAGTATGGCTTCGAAGGAGTAGACGCCATGATAAATGAGGAAGGTACAGCCGTTAAAACTTTCAAGACAAAAGAAGAAGCGGCCAGCTTCCTTTCTTCAGTGGGTATAAGTAAACTTGAGTTTGGATTCCCATACGACATAACAATACAAGGACTACACTAATGCAAAAGATAATGTTGATGGCGCTAATCTATTTAATCTTTTGTGGCATGGTAGCTACTGCAAGAGGCAGTGAACTTAACTGTCTGGTTGAAGCCATATATTATGAAGCAAGGTCCGAACCAGTGATAGCACAACTGTCGGTTGCAAATGTTGTACTTCAGAGAGTAAAAGATGACAGGTTTCCAGACACCATTTGTGGTGTTGTTCATCAGGGAATATACCGGAGAGGTCAGCCAGTAAGACATCAGTGTATGTTCTCCTATTGGTGTGATGGAAAGCCTGAGAGAATGAAAGAGATCCATGCTCTGAAGAAGTCTATCTCTGTAGCTGAGATGGCTATTAGTGGTGTCTCCGTTGAAGCTACGCTAGGCGCTACTCACTACCATGCGACCTACGTCAACCCCCATTGGAGACACGCTGAAAACTTCATGGAACTGGGGCAGGTAGGTAAACATATATTTTATCTTGACATGAGATACAAATAGGTGTATAATATATAACTTAATGGGAATTCATTATGAATGAACTGGAAATATTGAGAAAACAAGTTAAACAGTTAAGAAAAATAAACGAGAAACAGGCTGAAACTATTCAAAGATATATAAGAGAAATCCTGGAAGTAAAACAGGAAGTCCAAAACAAATCACAGTGGGTAGAATTGGATGATAAAGATA
>VTLG01006193.1_pt1 | contig 20539 bp, 30 predicted proteins | sample 4694571 | NCBI WGS metagenome assembly VTLG01 (sample SAMN12604809, study PRJNA352737) | marine metagenome | biome: ENVO:00000447; feature: ENVO:00000209|ENVO:00000569|ENVO:01000036; material: ENVO:00002151; isolation source: viral sequences binned using virsorter ... | reverse complement strand
CTGATGGTGGTGAGATATATTCTTGTTCATGAAGTCTTTTAAGAACAACTTGTTTTTTCATTGCTCTATTATCATCTCTAAGAACTAACCCTAACTTTTCTAGACTAAGTTTATGAAGTGCCTTGAATATTAATTCATTTTTTCTTTTAATCTCGTGAGGTGCATATCTGCCTTTAAGATATGAAAACTCTGTTTTCTTATTACCAGGCAGTAATACATTTTTCACTACTTTACTTTTAGGGTTCTGTAACTCTCTTAGTATATTAAATAGTTCTTTACCTAACTTTTTATAATCAATTTTGACTTGTTTTCCATAATAGGTATCAAAACCGTATGTAAAGTTAAATAAAATCATCATCTCAGAAATCTTTGTTGTGTAAGTTGAGTCACCTGAACCTACGACTAGTTTTCGTATGAACTCACTTCGTTTCTCAACATCTTTTATAAGATTTTTAAATTGATTTTCACCTTTTTGACCAGTTGCACCTTCTAGTCTTCTATCATTGATAATAGTATTACGATACATTTCCTCTACTGTTGAATTAGAAACATAAGTTTTCTCACCTAATTTACCAGTGCTTTTTAACCATTCAAAACAACAAAACTTTGCAATCATCTCATCAATAATCATAGGAGATTTTGATTTTGCCTGTAATTTAATAACTTGTATAAGTTTTAGTTTAGGATATAGTTCTCCATACCTGGCAACTTCTCTAACCCATTCTGAAATTCTACCTCTAATTGAGTTCATAATTTCTTGGTGTGTCATTTTATTTTGTTGATTAAGTTTTTGAAAAACTTCAGATGCCTCTTGGTCTGTCATTTCTTTTGCATAAACAGTAACTGGAATCTCTGTATTCATAAACCTTTCATAGATTAGTTCAAAATTATCATGTTTTTGAAGTTTTGAATATACCATCGCAGGTACTTCTATTTCAACGCCAGAAACATTCATTTTATATTCTGGTAACAAAGGAAATTCATCTTTATGAACATAATTTATAAGAGAAGTTATTCTTTGTAAACAGTCTAACATTTCGTATGAACCATCTTTCATTGTTCGTAAATGTATACCAGAACTACAAGTGTTTGTAACTAAACTTGTAACATAACTTCTTTGAAACGGTAATTCTGCTTTAAACACTCTTTGATATTCTTTAGGTGCAATAATTTGATTATTGCCATATAATTCTAGAATTTTTCTAACCGACCACCTTTCTAACTTCAGTGGATTTTGTTGTAATTTATAACTCATATTTCACCTATTTCATTATTTAAATTATTATTATTGTTTATCATAATGTAACTATACCATACCTTTCTAATTTGTCAAGTACCTTTTTTATAACTTTCCATTCTATCTTTTAAATCTTGTTCGTAACCTTTACGATATTCTTTCATTGCCTCTTTATTTGTGTATTCAACACAATAACAAAATCCTATTTTCTTTGCCTGTTCATACGATAGTTTATCAAATGTATTGATACCGTGTCTATCTGCAATTTTTTTTGAGTTAACTTTCCATATAGTAGTCATATAAATTTCTCCAAAGTGCTATTAATATTTTCATTTGTAGTATTAGAATTTTGCATTACAACTTCATTGCCCCAACAATCCCAACCATTAGTTTTTTGTCTAGCAAATAATTCAACTCTAGGTAAATCACCACATAGTTCAACTATTTTACTTCTTACACAACTAGGTTTTTTTGAGTGTTTTTCTATCGGTTCATATATTATTTGATGTACAGATTTTGAAACTCTTTTTGGTTTGCCTTTTGTGCCTAACAAACATATTTCATTATTTGCTCTTGTCCAATAACCTAAACCCCAAAATAAACTGTCTGATTTTTTATTTCTTTTTACCCAACTAAAACCACAAGTTTTGTAAGTAAAACCCCATTCTTCTAAAGTTCTTATCCCTTCTTTAAGTAGTGGATAAGTTACCCATAAAAATAAAATACAATTATCATCAGAAATATTTTTTACAGGTAAGTCGTAAATATCATTTATATCCATGCAAGAATACTCTTTTTGTGGGTCTCTAATATTTAAATCGTCTGATGTACCCTCAGTTCTTTTATTTGATTGATATTTAAATTTCCAAGGTGGGTCAGCATAGATAATATTATATTTTTTATTTGGAAACTTCATAGTTGTCATAATATAAATCCTTATAAAAGTGTGGGGTCTTGCGACCCCACGATGTTAAACAGTTTCTGCCATTTTAAGAGCAGTATCTAATGCCTTTAGTTTTAGTCTTCTATTTCTGCCATACCATGCAGAAGTTAATCTACCATCAGTAGATTTACCTTGTAAATGGTCAGTAGAAAAAGTTACGGCATTAAATGCCTGCCACCAAGTACCTCTAGCAAACTCGTTGCCAGGTTGTGTTTCAATAACTTCAAATGCCTGTTTTGCATTTACTGTTGTTGGAACAGATGGGTCTTTAATATCTTCATCTTTGATGTTAGATGGATAGATTGTATTAAGATATTTAATAAGTCTTTCAGTAGTGTATCTTTTACTACCAAGAAACTCTGCCATACTTTTATAGTTTTCCATCTTTTCTCTTGCGATACCAAGTTGTTCTTTTACCATCTCTGGATTGAACTCAGTTCTATGATTTACTTTTACCATTGAGTCACTATCGGTACTCAAAGATAATGTCAAAGTATTATTACAAACAACACGAATTGGTGTCATTCTAATATCTATTGATTTACCAAACTGATGTGGATTTGAAAACAACATATAGTTTTCTACTTCATCACCTTTGAATAGTTCAAAACCTTGTTTCACTTTTGCAAGTGCCCATACCATTTTACCGTCCATCAAAGAACCAGCAGTATGCATTTCTAAATCACCAGACTCAACATATTCTGCAAAGAAATCAAATGCCTCTTTGTTTTGAACAGGGTTCCAGTTTTTACCAACACTCGGTGCAAGAACTTTATTATCTGTATTTCTCACTAGAGCAAAAGAACCAGTTGGTACTTGATTAACAGTAAAGGTTGGTTGTTTTTCAACTGACCAATCTAAACCAGATTGTTGTAACATATCGTTTGTTGATATGTCGTTTGGTACTTTTGTACCTAGACCATGCCAAGGAACTTCACCAGCATATGCCATTGTTTCAACTAATGCACTCATAATATATCTCCTTTTGTTATTAGTTGTTAATATTAAAATTTTTAAAGTTGATGAAAATGTTCTTCATCAGTGTCACCGACAAGTTTGTTAAAACCACTGATAACATTACCAGAATAATCAGGCAACCATTTGTTTGCATAAGTCTGTAAATCTTGAACTTCATAGAACATCTTGTCTTTAACTTTCTCATCAGTTTTGAAGTTTCCGTTTCTCATCTTATCTTTAACTAAACCTTTGACAGTTTGTATAACTTCAATGTAATCAATCAATGCATCTTCTAAATCATTAAGACCTTCATACATTTGACTAACACCATCAAAATTATTTTCTAAATCACTATACTTGATGTAATTACCATTCTTGTCAACATTTTGTTCGTTGAACTTTTCAAAAGTTCTATCCATAAATGCATCTTTGTCAATACCTTTAGTTCTCTCTAATGTTACATAATTTTTCATATTTTCTCTCTTTCTCTTTTGATTATAATTAATAGTACCATGTTCTTAGAACAATGTCAAGTGTATTTTAAAAATAATTTGACCAATATTCATTCCAAACACTCATAAGATTATTTTGTCTTATTTTATCATTGGCAGAGTCAATGCCTAATGAATTAGCATACTCAGTAATCATACCAGTAAACTCTTCATACGCCTCACACTCACCAATAATACTTTCAGCATAATCTCTTATCATTTCAAATTTATTCATTAATGTATCTCTCTTTAACACTATCACCATAGTTGTCAACTAAATCAACATAGTCACCAAAGTAAAATAAAAATGTCTGAACTAATGTATCATAGTCACCAGACTCTTTCATTTCATTAGTAATTTTTTTACCGTTTTCACCTATATCTTTTGCCATATTCTTAGCAGTTGCCATTAAATTAAAGGCATTGCCTGCTGGACCTTCTATATTGATTGTTCTTGAATAATTCATAATTTACCTTTCTCTTTTGATTATAATTAATAGTACCATGTTCTTAGAACAATGTCAAGTGTATTTTAAAGAAATTCTGCTTGTTTTGAACCATTGTGAACATCTTCTTGAACTTCTAAAGTTGGCCAATCAAACTCTTGTTCTATAGAGTCATTTGCCCAAGATATTAAATCTTTTGCTAATTCTAATGCCTCTTTTTTATTAAGATTAACACAATTCATTTCATCAGAAGATTGCATCCAATTAGTCATTGGATTTCTTGCAGTTAAGACACTTAATCTTGCACCATCAAAACCAGCATACTGTCTTAAACTTATTGTTCTTTTATTTGAAGATTTGACTCTCATTCCCATTTATTTCTCTCTTTCTTTTCTCATTGTTAAAATTATATAATAACATTGTTTTCACAACAAGTCAAGTGTTTTTTATATTTTTTTTATATTTTATTTCTGAATATACATTATATAATACTATATTGTTAACTATATAAAGGTATATTTAATAAATCGGAGATTATAATGAAAGTATTAGATTTTTTTACGGTAACAATGTCAATATTTGTTATTTTAATGTGTATCGGTATGGGCATACAATAAAAAAGGGGACCGAAGTCCCCTAATTTATCCAACGATGTAAGGTAATATTAAATACCCTACAATACCTATTGCAATCCACATAATTATTGTCCTTCTAGTTTTACAACGACCCATTCGTTGTCTTGCATACAGGCAACGCCTTTACGGTTATCACCAGTGATAAAGTCTCTACACTGTCTTTGATGCATAGTATCTACTTCATCCATGTGTTCACCTATACGACCACCTATAAACATACCTAATAACCCACCTGTTGCCAGAGCATATGGATTATTAATTTCTAATAATTGTCCAGATAGAACACCTACAAAGGCACCCACACCTTGACCAAGATTTTTGTTAGATATATCGTCTGCTAAAACTACTTTACCTGACAAATAAAAAAGTATTACGAGAATAATCTTCATCATTCTGTAACCCATTCATTTGGACCTACTGATGGTATAGTCTCAACATAAGTTGTTTCTTCTTCAATAGGATAATCATTACCCTCTTCAAGAATATCGTTTATACCCTCTTCTAAATTAGTTAAAGATTGTGCCTCATCTTCTACTTTAGATTGAGTAACATTTCTTTCTAATTCTTTAAAGGCATTTATAGAACGAAGTTTAGAATATACCATTCTATCTTTCTTCATTCTATTCATGATAATTTTACTTGCCTCTTTATCAGAGTATTCAAGTAAAACAAAAGAACGATATTGAACGCCTGATGGATATACTTCCATTTCTTTGACTTTATATCCAGCAACATCAACTGATGCTATGACATTTTTTGTTACCTTTTCTAGTTCTTCTAACACTGAAGTATTAGCATCATCAGTACCCATTTTGGCAACAAACTGTTTAGTCATACTATCTAACTTACCATTTATTCTATCTGCTAAAACAGTTTTGGCGTTCATCACTGCGATATCAACAGAAAGTTGTAAGTCAGGTGAAGTAGCAGTGCCAGAAGAATAAATCATATTTTCTTCTTCAGGTAACTGTTTGAACCAATCTGGTATAACAGTTACTGCACTTTCAACTTTTTTTGTTTTATATTCAACTTCAGGAGTTGAAACTAAAGATGGAGGTTCTATTTGTGTTGCACAAGAACCGAGTAAACTTACAATCGCAAGACTACTCAATATCTTTAATTTTGACTTCGGTATTTTCGTATGCAAAATCATTTTGTTCACCTCCTTCATCATTTAATTTTTTAGATATCTTTTCTTTAGACCAATCAGACACATCTTGTATGTCCTTGCCAATACCTGCAACTGTACCGCACGATTGTGTAAAAAAAAGTAAAGCAAATACGCCTAATAGAATTACGACATTTGTTAAAATGCCTTTAGTTTTATTCATATATCACCTATTACATTGTTTAAGTTTAACTTCTTGCAATCCCAAATCTGGCATTACAACATTCATATACTGCATTGTACACGAATTCTTTTGTATTGTCAAGTCACAATTTAGTTGTTTCTTGCCCTCTAACATTTCTGGTACTAACATATTTAAAATATTTTCTTTTGCTCTTGTAATCGCATTACTACACGCCTCGTTCTGAGACATATCTGGTGTGTAGATATAGTCTGCCGTTTCTGCATACCATTTTTTTTGAACTTTTGCTTGAATTGTTACAACACATTTTTTTGTGTCTTCGTAGTATGGAAATACTTGTCTAGACTCTACAACATATTTGTCTATTTGACCTTTGTATGTTGTCATAACATTACTTGAATAATCACAAATAGGTTTACCTATACTGTATGCTACAAATATACCAAAACAAAATATGAATACAAATACCCACATCATGAATATTAGAAACCAATCTTTATCTTTTTTCATTCTTCAATAGTATCATATTTTTTCAATATGTCAATACTAAAATAGTTTACTAAAGTTTCTTTGTTTCTCAAATCTAATAACACTTCTAAATTTATCAAACATTGTATCACCTTTATGACTTATAACAAATACATTCTGGTCAGCAAAAGTATTCAATATTTTTAAAAAATCGTCTGTGCCTGTTGTATCTAAACTACTATCAAATATTTCATCTAATATTAATAAATTAGTGTTGGTAGAGTTTTTCATTTTTGCAACTGCTCTCCATGTAAAAAGAAGTGCTAAGTCAATTCTCATTTTTTCACCTTCACTAAAAGATGAATAACTAAATTCATCTCTATGTCTAGACTTAATTGTTTCATGAAAATTATTATCTAATGTAAAGTTTACATAGAAATCCATACTTGTTAAATAACCATTAATTAATTTATTCATGATAGGCAGGTACTTGTTTATTATTTTTGTTTTGATGCCAGTATCCATCAAAAGATTTCTTGCAACATCTACATAAAATTTATCTTCTCTTAACTTTGTAATCTGTTCTTCATTAATTTTAAGTCTTTCATTTAATCTAATTAACTTAACATTATCTTCTTCTAACACATTTGTATTTTGATACTCTTCTATCTGGTGCTTTGCTTTTTCTTTAAATTTTCTAAGTTGATTTATGCTTGAAGAAAGTTTAGCAATCTCTACTTCTTTATTTCTTACATCACCACTAATATTTTCTAATTCAGATAATTTATTTTCTTTATCTTTTAATTGTTTATTAAGTTCATCTATGCCATTATTAAGTTCTTTAATACGATTAGTCTTTTCTAATATTTTTTTATTTTTAAGTTCTTTATCTATTGTTTGTGTACAAGTTGGACACTCATCATTATCTTCAAAAAACTTTTTCTGTCTCTCATTTTCATCTATTCTATTAGATAGTTTTGCCTCCATCTTATTTAAATCTTTTATCTTTTTTGAGATAATGGTTTTATCTGTTTTGTGGTTTGAAACATCATCAATTTTTTTCTGTAATATTTCTATATCTTTTCTTTGTTCATTTATTAGTTTTTCATTTTCTAAAACTTGATTTGCTTTCTCTTTTATAATATTATCTTTATTTTTTTTTATGTCTTCAATATATTTTTCTTGTAAATTTATCTTTTCTTTTGTGATATTAAATTCATACTCAACACTTTTAAGTTCGTCTGATACCTCTTTTACTTTGTGTTTAAGTAAAAAATTCATCAAAGAAAATATCTTAATATCTAAAATATCTTCTACCACTTCTCTTCTATCTTTTGTTCTTAACTGCATAAACGGTACAAAAGTTGATGAACCTAAAATTACAACTTGTGTAAATGAACGATAATTTAATTTAAGAATTTGTTGCTCTAACATCTTTTGAGTATCTAATGCATTTGCATCTTGATTCATCATACGACCATTACAATATATTTCAAATATCGTTGGTTTGATGCCACGAATAATTTTAAATTTATTTTTTTGAACGATGAATTCTAATTCTACAACTGTACCAGAATTATTAATAGAATTAATTAGTTGAGATTTAGTAATTGTTCTAAATGGTTTATTAAATAAAACAAAACATAATGCATCTAAAACTGTTGATTTACCAGAACCGTTTTCACCTACAATAAGTGTTGTCGGGTTTCTGTCTAACTCAATTTCTAGAAAATAATTACCAGTTGATAGAAAGTTCTTCCATCTAACTTTTTGAAAATGTATCAATCTTTATTTCACTCTCTGTTTCAATAACAACTCTTGCACCACATGGTAATATAGGTTTATCATTACCACCGTAGTACATCTTTGATGGACCAAGTATTTCTACGCCATGACAATAAGTATTTTTCTTACCCTCTTTGATTGTAATAACTGGTTCATTCGTACCATGTTTTTTATTAGCACGAATTTTATGTTGATTTACATGAATATATTTTTTAGTCATATTATAACTCCTAGTGCCATACAAAGACATAAAAACATTTTACCTTCTGGTGCATGAACACGAATACCTGAGTTAGGTGGCATAACAACATAAGTTCCTTCATTTAAAGGTAATTTAAAAATACCTTTTTCACCTGTTTGTATATCTAAGTCAATAGAGTCAGGTGTTGCACACGGCACATATACCATTCTATAATGTGAAGAAACATCAGTTGTTTTATTTAAGTCTGCATGAATGACATATAGTTTACCAAGACCCATGTATTCTAAGAGATGCATCAACTCATCATAAACATTAAACATACTTCTATTTTCTGTTACATCAGCAGTTCTGTTTTCTTGTGTAAAAACATTTTTTGCAACATCTACAATATCTTCGTGAAAAGACATTGCTTGAGTGTGTAAGGCAATTCTTCTATTACTTTTTAAAGTTTTACCTTTATGTTCACCAATCCAAATAGAACCATTTGGATGTACTTTTTTTATTTCTTGAAGTTTTAACATTATATTTCCATATTACTTGCCTCAACATATAAACCTTTTAACATACTTTTTAATCTGTTTTTATTAAGATTTTTTACATCTAAATCATCTACATAATTTTCTAAAATAGTCATGGTATCTTGAGTATTCTCAGTAATAGTATCAGAAACATTTTCTGCTTTTAATTCAGAAAAATCTTCTATGATTTTTATATCATGTGCTTTTGATTCTGTCAAGAGTCTATCAACATATCTATCAAAATTATATAAATCTTTTTTGTTGACCACAATTAATTTAACATATTTGTTTTCAGAACTAGTAACTGGTTCTTTACTATAATCTTTCATACTATCATCATAATATATTTTTTGAAATATAGTTCTTTCATTTATAATTCTGTCTAATTTTCTTGTCTCTGTATCAAATATGTGAAACCCTTTTGGGCATTTATTATCATTCCAAAATATTTGATATGGTGTGCCAAGATAAAATATATGTCCATCATCAGATTTTTTATGAAAGTGACCAGACATTACAAAATCAAACTTAATAAATTTTTCTTTATCTAAACCAACTTCACTACGATGACCATGGTTCATTTCAAAACCTTGAATTTCTAAATGTCCCATACAAGTTGTTGCTTTTGTTTTTTGTATTTCATCAAATGTTTGTTTTGTATTTGTTGAATTTATCCATGGTATAAAACAAATAGGCAAACCATCAAACTCAACAGTTTTACATTCTCTATAAATTTTTATTTTATTGTATCTTTTATTAATTAATTCATCTAAAGAGTTTACATCATTTGTATTTTTAAAAAATGTATCGTGATTGCCTACCATTAAATGTAAATCAATATCTAACTCTACAAACTTTTCTATAAATTTTTCTCTAAAATCTTTTGCAGTTTTGTACGACACAAATTTTCTTCTATCCATTACATCACCTAAATGAATACAAGTTTTTATATTGTGTTCTTTTAGATATGGAAAGAATTGATTATCGTAAAAATCGTAAAAGTAATTGTGAAAGTGGTCATGGTCATTTCTTGCACCAAAGTGTGTATCAGTAATTAGTGCTATTTTCATTAATCAATTAATCCTTGTGCTTTTAAATATGATATATTTCTTAATTGTTGTTCTTTTATCAATTCTTTTGATTGACCTTCATATGCGACACCAACATAATGTCTTATCATATATTCAACAATACCTGTTTCTCTATCTTGTTCACCATCAAATATAGTAAAGTCACCTAGTGTTCTACCAAACTTACCAGACTTGTCTTTTGTTGTTCTAAGAACTTGTGTAGAACCAACAGGTAAAAAACCCTCAACAACACTTTTCGCATAAAGTCCTGCTTTCTTTTCTTCTAGGTCTCTTGTTCTAGATTCTGGTGTATCAATACCGTTTAGTCTTATTCTTTCTTTCCATAACCAAGTATTGAAACCTAAATCTATATTAACATCAACAGTATCACCATCAACGACTCTTACTATTTCACATTTATACTCATACATCATTGTTTCTTCTGTAAATGTTCATAGAGTTCTTCAATAAGGTCACTTTTAGTAAATCTTCTATCTAACTCTATGCCATGTTTACGACCTAAATTTTCTAATTCTTTTTTAGTCATTAGCATAAGACCAGTTTTTTTTATTGGTTTAGGTTTGGGTTTAAATAAATTTGTTATAAAACTGAACATATTAATCTCCTTTATATCCACCTACATTATCCCATTGAGAATATACATGATTTCTTAATTCTGCATATCCACCAATGTGTTCATTTTTTTCGTTCCATATTTGTGGAACTGTTTTATACTTTTCTTTTATTGTTTGTGCAAGATTTTTATCTTTTGATATATTCTCTTCATCGTAATCAATATTAAAATTTTCCATTAGTCTTTTTGCCATACCACAGTATGAGCAAGTATCAGATGTTATTATTTTATACTTAACTCTTTTTTTTATATAACTATCTAAATTCATTTATCATCCTCATAAAAATTTTCTAAGTTTTTCTTAGTTTCTGTTTTTTTACTTTTGGTTTTATAAACATCACCATCAGTAGGTAACATATTTTTTGTTAAGTAATCCATATATGTGTTACCATAATTTGTATCATCTAAAGGATTAGTATCAAATGTTGGTACCATTGCTTTTTCAATCATTTTGTGTTTTATATGTGATTGTTTTTTTTCTTTTTGAATTCTACGAATAAATGCATAATATATTATTTGTGTAAAATATGAAAATGGATTTTTTGATTTTTCTGGATTAAAGTTATTTACATATTGTAAACAGTTTTCTATACCATCACTAATCATTTCTTCTCTAAATGTATAATTAATAAAGTTAGGTCTATAAGACAAATGTTGTGCAATCTTTAAAAAACACTGACCAATATAATCTGTTACTGGTGGTTGTTCTTCGTCTGAATGTTCTGCCTCTTTTACTTTTTCTTTCCACTCTGATATTGCTTGTAAAAATTCTTTATTATTTACATAATGCTTTGATTGTTTTGCCATTCATAATAATCCTTTATGTTAATATATCATATTTTAAAAAGATGTCAATACAATTTAATTAGTAATTTAGGGGTTGACAAATCAAAAATCGGTTGTTATACTCTTTCTTGTAACAGACAGAATAATATTAATGTTTTTTATCTGATTTAAAATATACATTTGCTGACTCGTCCATTATCTCTTCTTCAGATAAAGAGTCTTCGGTTCTACCTTCTACTTTTAATTCTTCTACTTCTCTTTCTAGATTTTGTGGTACTAAATTTGTTTTATCTGCCTCTTTATATTTTCTTAAAACATATTTGTAATATTTTTCTAAACCTAAACTGGCACCGTGTTGCACTACAACCTGTTGTCTATCAATATTAAATAATGTATCTTCAGTGAAAGTTGTCCATTTTCTTAATGCAAGATTTTCTTCTAACTTACCTGTCTTATCTTCAGACATTACCACAACAAGTTTAAATGGGTGTTTAACACTATAACGATTACCTTCAGTTTGTTTTAACTCACATATTATTTCATCACCATTTGCTAATTTAAATATTCTATATGGTGTTACTCTACTAACAGTTATGTCTGTGATGTTACTCATTCCATTTCCTTAGTTTTTCATTTTTAGGTATCCACGCCCTAGGTGGTCTTTCTAATTTATTACTTTCTTTCATTCTATACCAAAATACATCAAACATTTCTTCTTCAGTTGTATCAGCAAACATTATTTCGTTACATAAAGATTTAATACGATTTCTTAATTGTTCTTTATTATATTCTAACATTCTTTTATAGTCCCACATTTCTTTTAGTTGTATATACTCTTTTTCTGTTATCATAATTTTATCCTATGTATTTTATAATCAAACTCTTCTTCGTTGTATATATTTATTCTCTCCATAAAATGGCGAAGAGTAAAGTTTTGTTTGTTTTTATAAGTTAAATCGTCTGCAATATCATAAAGTTTACATTGCGTTTTGTTATCACCTAATCTTAGACCACGCCCTATAGATTGTAAAACTCTTATCTTGCTTTTAGATGGTGAACTGAATATAATATTATGTAGATTTCTAATATTAATACCAGTTGAAAATGTTCCGTACGATGCAACGATTACTGCATTTTTTTGTTTTTCAGTTATCTCACGAATTTTTTCTCTTTCATTTGCATCAACACCACCATATACAAAAAATACTTTTCTATCATGTAGTTCTTGTTGTATTAAATTAAATAAAGGCAAACCATGTTTTTCTACAAATTGAAATAATAATAAAGTATTACCATTAATACTAGAAACTAAGTTCTTTGTGAATAAAAGTCGTCTATCATGTGTCACAATAAAATCTAGTTCGTCAGCATACTTTAAATCACGATTAAACTTACATTCTGCCTCATTATAGGTCAACACCAGACTATCTATTTTAAGTTGTGATAAAGTATTTTTATCAATTAATTCTTTTGTTGATACTACTTTATTTACTGTGCCAAATAAACCCTCTAATACTAATTTATGTGTTTGTGTATCATCTAATGTACCAGTGAGACCAAAACGATACTTACAATTAACCATTTTGGTTAATATTGATGTAAGAGATTTTGATTTAAATAAATGTGCCTCATCACCAATGACACAACCAAACTGTTCAAAATACTTTCTTGGTAGTTTATATATTGATTGCCAAGTTGATATTGTAACATCTTTTGTAATTTGTTTGTCATGACCTTGATATATCTTTTGAATGTATTCATCAGACCAACCATAATTAATAAAATCAGAATACATTTGTTCAACTAAACTTGTTGTCGGTACAAGAATTAAAGTTTTATGATTTTTTTTGTGATAGTATCTTGTAAGTGCATAAATGATTAACGATTTACCAGATGCAGTAGGAGAAACAAGAAGACTACGACATTTTCTGGCACAAGAAAGAATACCAGAAATCTGATAATCACGAGTTTCGTGTGGTAAGTTAAGGTCGTGTATAAACTGCTTAATAAATTCTTCACTAATATCCTCATTCTTGTTATTATATATTAATTCATATCTAATGTCATTTCTTTTGCAGAACTCTCTGATGTATGGTAATAATCCCACATAGATTTTTCCTGTAGTAATTGAATATAATCGTATTTTTCCATCCCATATTTTATTTCTATATGCAGGCATGAATTTTGCACCAGGGACTTCAAAGGTAAAGTGTTCTGAAAGTTCCCTTGCAATATGTGGTTCGGTTTCAATTTGTAAGTATACTTCATTTTTTTTATCTATTTTCATATGGGACATCATCTTCACCTAATTTTGGAAAATCTGTGTCCTTAGTTTTATACGGCATATTTCTATCTACTTTATTTGCCTCTGCCATTTTTTCTTCATCTTTTACATCACCAATTAAACCTAAAGCAGGTCTAAAATCATATTTACACATATCACCATAAGGACCATTTTTATTAACATAATGTAAAAAAACTTGAACTTGCCAAGCATCTTCAGAAACCTCAAAAGGTTCTCTCCAATGTTCAATCTCACAACCTCTGTATATAACACCATCACCAGGTTGCATTTTCATATGTTTGCCTTTTTGACCTCTTTTACCATCAGCAGGTCCAACAAACATACCCCAATTATAATCATCTTTATCTTTGTAATCATAACCAAGACAACAAGTAATTGATATCTCACATGATGGTCTATCTTTATGTCTTTTTAATTCATCACCAGGTTTATACAATCTATAGTAAGAGTAAGTCGGCCATAACTCAAGACCAGTCCATTTTTCCATATGTGGTCTTGAAAATTTTAATAGTGTTTCCATCAAAGGGTCACCATATACACTATGAGAACCAGGTATTTGTGCCGTTTCATCTTCTGGTTTAAAATTTTGAACTCTATCAAAATGTGCATATTGACTTGCCACTTTTGCAATATCTTTAGGTATCATTTCTTTAATTAAAACATATCTATTTTTTTCAAAAAAATCTACTGTGTTCATACAAATGGTCTCCCTAAACTCCATATTACTAATGAATATCTAGTACCTTCAGTAACAGGTGTAACTTGATGAAATAAGTGAGATGGAAATACTATAATAGAACCTCTAGGTCTTATTTCAGTGCAAGTGTGAAATCTTTTATCAGTATGTGGTCCTAAATCAAATTTTAAGTTACCACCTTTATAGTGTTTTGGATTTGTAAGATTTATCGTTACAGATAACTTTCTTATTTTACCCATTTGACCATGATTATCTACAAAACCAGGATTAGGTACAAATCTTTTAACACCTTTAAACTGACCCTCTCTATAGTTTTCATCAAACTCTAATTCTTTACCAGTATCATCTTTAAGAACTACATAAGTTCCATCTTTATTTTTTCTTCTTTGTCTCTCATCAGTAGGGTCAAATGGTATATAAGGATTTGCATTTGAGTCTGGATGCCAAGAATAAAATTGTCCTGGTTTATAAACTGTAAATTGACAAGTTTCTGAGAAGTCCCATTGAAAGTTCCACCCTGCTCTTTTATTTGCCTCATGAATAAATGGGTGTACTAAATCATAAATCCATCTGTCTCCTAACCAACCAACTTTCGTATCTCTTACATAAACATCTTCGTCTGAGAGACCTTTTTTAATTCTTCCTTGAACTGTTAAATGATTGGCGGCAATATTGCCTGCATTTGATTTTTCACCACCTTTCTGTCTAAAATCAAAAGTAGTGGCGTCAGTTGCCTGTTCACCTCTATTTTTTTCGGTGATTGCCATGTCTGTAAGACCTGCCTCAATAATTGCATTACACTGTTGGTCTGTTAATGCTGATTTAAAAAAATAATAATTGTGTTTAAGTTGCATAATATCCTCACTTCCATTTAGGTCCTAGAACCCAACCAACTAAACTATATCTAACACCCTCAGTAACAGGTTTTACTCTATGCCAATCGTTAGAATGAAAAACAACAATAGAGTTTTTTTTCTTTGGTATAGTTATATATGTTCTATTTTCTCTAGGGTCAAGTTCTGTTAACTGAAACTCACCACCTTTATATTCTTCATTTAAAAATATTGTAAAACTTAATTTTCTAATTAATCCATTTGCATATGGTTTTGAGTGTTCATCAATGTGCCAATTATAATATTGTTCTTTATCATATCTTGTGTATTGCAAAGGTTCTATATCTGTCACTTTGTATTTCCAAATAGTATCATTTATAACAGAAACATATTCAAAGAAACTTTTTAATACTGCTTGATTTTTTATCCATGATACTTCTGATTCTCTTGGCGATATTGTACCTTGTTCTTTTATTATACTTTTTTCTAATTTACCAATATAAGATGTTATACTCTCTGTCATATTTTTTGATATATCTTCTGTCCAATATCTCATATTGCACCCTCTGTGTATTTAATCCAAGTTGTAATATTTCTTAGTTGAAAACCTCTGTTATGTAAATTTTTAATAATATGTTCTAGATAACCTACAACTTGTTTTAAATAATCTATTTTAGAACTTAACTTAATCATCTCTTCATCAGCATCTATAAAAGTAGATACATCATTTTTTAATATTTTAAGTTCAAATGGTTTTTCAGATTTGCCTGTATAAAACATCCATTTTTCTCTTTTTAATATTTTCATATCAGACTCTGCTTTACTTAGCATCAACTTATAATTATTATGTAATTTAAGATATTTGTTTAGTAGTGCAGGTGACCTAGTCTCTTCAAAACTAATATTAGTTTCGTCAATTTTAGAGTCTTTACTGAATTGTTCTTGAATTTGTTGTAAGTCCATAATTAAGTATTATATTATAATTACACCTATTTGTCAAGTCTTTAATGACTCAAATTTATATAATTGGTATTGAAAAGTTGCAGTTGCTTTAAGATATTCTGTATCTGAACCTTCGTTTGTATAATCAAGACCAGATAAAGATGCAGGATAAACATTATTGAATAAAACATTTACTACAGGATTATTTTTATTTGAAAGAATTGTTAATGTAGCATCAGAATACATCGCACTATCAGGTGTTCTAGGTTTTGGTGAGTCTGATTTAGTAGGTGATACTGTTGCAGAGTCAGGTCTTCTATCTGCATTTTTTTCTCTAAAACTTTTAAACTGTTCTCTACTTTCAGGAAATGCTATTGCAGTTATCCAATCGTGTAATTCTCTATAGTTTTCTAAATTTTCATCAACTAGAAATTCTATATTAAGTGTTTCATATGAAACTTTTTCAGGTAATATTGGTATGTCTTTAAATGGTGTTTGAAAAATTGCCTCACCCATACTAATACCTGGTATATTACACGCCGTTGTGAAAAATTGTACTTTAGGTAATTGTAAAATAGAAAAACGATACTGCGATGGTGCAGAATAATCTATCGTTTCAGGTTGTCTTGAAAGTGCATCTAGTTCTGTCATACTATTATTTATACCAAAAAAAAAGGGGACCGAAGTCCCCTTTTAAGTATTATCGTTTTGTAAAAATTACATTAAGTTAGCAACTTTTACTCTTCTGTAGTATTGGTTAGTTTCTTTAGTAAATGCAGTATTTGATGAACCAGCGGCATTACCGTCTGCTAAAGCACCAGCATCTACGGCAAATGGGTTATCAATCATACCATATCTAGTTTTGAAACCGATTTTTGGTTGGAATGTATTCTCGCCAACTGCTCTCACCATTTGTAGTGGAACATATGGGCAATAGAAAGTACCAGCATCGTAAGGTGAAGTACCTTTATAACCACAAACATAGTATTGACTTGCGGCGACATTGGCGGCATATGGGTCAACATACACTTTAAATCTACCATTCAACACACCAGCGAAAGTAGTTTGAGTGTCATCTACATTTAAGTTATTGTTTAATGCAGGAGTGTAATCTAAGATACCTGCCATTTGTAAAGCAGAGGCAACATCGGCAGAAACGATTAATAAGTTTCCTTTACCTCTTCTTGTTTTTTGACCGATAGCATTAGCATCTCTCTCTATTTGAAACATTAAACCTTTGAATTTTTCAACTGACCATCTACCATTTGAGTCTGTATCTAAATCAAAAGTTCCAGCAGTAGTTGTATTTACGGCGGCGCCTTCTACGGCAGTTCTGTAAATTCTTCTTACTACTTCTCTGTTTATTTCTGCAAGAATTTCAGCAGACAGAATGTTTGATAATTCTGACTCTGCATCTAAACCATGAATTGCTTTTAAGTCTTGAGCAAGTTCCATAGTGTATTCTGCCTTTAATGCTCTTGTTTTAGCAGTTACAGTTGATTTCTCAATACTGAATGCCATCTGAGCAAACGCATTAGTTGTAGTATCACCTAATGCCTCACCTTGTGCAGTAGTCATACCACCACTGAATGTGTAAGTGCCTTCAGGCGTATCATTTAATACTGCTGGATTTGTTCCAGATGCGGCGGATGATGTTAAATCACCAGCGGCGTCATCGTTTGAGAATCCAGAATCTGCTTCGTCAACTAATGCCTCAGCACCTGACTGGTCTTGAAATCTACTTCTCATTGCAAAGATAAGACCTGTTGGACCTGTCATTGGTTGTACACCACAGATATCGTATGCGATTAAGTTTGGCATTGCTCGTCTTACTAACGAAATTAAGATTGGATCCCAATTTGCCATTGGATTGGCGCCTGCCGCAGTTGCGTTAACTGGTGCCGCCTCACCTAAAAATTGTGCATCTTCTCTTAATGCCTTTTGTTGATTTTCTAATATAACAGTAGTCACTGCCCTCTTGTACGCATCTTGGATTTTTGGTAAATCTGGATGGTCAAGGACAGGTTGCCACTTCTCTTGTAATTGTTGCGTTTGAAACATCTGTTTCTCCTTTTTACATTTGTTAATATTTAGTAATATTAATTATTCAGTGCCCTTTTATGCGTTTTCTTGATTGCGGCAGTGTAGGCCGCCATAACATCAGAAGAATCAATATTGTTAGTTGTTGGTTCTTCGTTTAGAACTTCTTCTTTTTTCTCTTCGTTAGGGAAGTAAGACTCTTTCAAAGTTTTTAACTTTTCAGAATAACTTTCTTCACTTACGAATTCAACTTCTTCAACAAGACCCTTAAATTTTTCTTTTTGAGTCTCAGACAAGTCATCAGATGCTTTCGCAACTAGAGATTCTTTAACAAGTTCTCCAATTCTGTTTACTGAACCTTTTTTGGATTCAATTAAGTCGTTTACTTTATTCTTGAGTTCTTCAATTTCTTGAGTTTGTGCCTCTAGAATATCGTATTTCTCATTTGGAACATCAATATAGTGGTCTTCAAATAAAGATTTAAGACCAGTGATAAAGTCTTCAGCGATTTCTCCCTTTAGACCTCTTTCAATAGCAAGTTCATTTTCTTTTTTCCACTCTTCAGTAACATAGTTTAGATATGAGTCAACCTTTTCAATCATATCTTCTTTTGTTTCTGCAAGTGATTTTTCATGCTCTTCAGTGAGTTTGTCTTCAATTTGTTTAATCTTAGAAGAGACCGCCGCTTCAAAGATAGTTTCTGCTTTACCTTTGAATTCATCAGAAAAGTTTTCACCTTCTACTAAGGCGGCAACATCTGCCTTGATATCAACTTCATAGTATTCTTTTTTAGTTTCCATTTTGTGACCATCTTCATGTTCACCTTCATTTTCACCTGACATTGCTTTTGTCATTGCCTCATAAGATGATTGGATAACATTTTTCTTTTCTTTTTCCATTTGTGCTATCATATCTTTCATGGCACCTATCATATTATCTTTAGTCATATTTTTAGTTTCTTTATTGTGGGATGACTCTTCAATAATTTTCATATCTTTTGCCATCACCTTTTCTTCAATACCATGTTTGAATTGAACATCGTACCACTCAACAAAACCATTATCGTCTGGAATTGCGTGTGATTTTAAAATTGGTTTACCTTTACCGTAAACAGGATGTTCTACAACTGTAGCACAATCATGGTCTTTTGAATGACAAAGTTCTCTGATTTCTTCATCAGAATAACCTTCTGCCTTTACGGCACCCTTCATTGCAGGGTCATCTGTTTTATGTTTAATTTTCTTTGCAGAGTCTGGACTTTTTGCTACAGGTTTATCTGGTGTAGCACCCCCTAAATCCTCAGGTTCCTCAGCACCTTTCATTTTTGGCATAGGGTCGGGTTTGCCTGCACTTTTCATAGGGGCATCATGCGCCTTTTCTTCAAGTTCGGCAACCACTTCTTTTTCCAAATCCTCAATAGTTTTGTCTAAATCTTGAGTCATTAGAGGTTCTCCTTTATTGTTTATTCATTTGTTAATATTATTTATAGTTTTATAACTTTTTAAGAAACTTTGCAAACGCAAGTGCCTCAACATTCGGCATTTTCTTACGCACATTCGTTTCAATGTCTTCAACTATACTTTTTAGTTCTACTTCTTTAAGTAAACCATTATCCCACACCCACTCTTTGCCTTCCATAATACCTTGTACAAATGCGTTAGGTGCCGATGGGTCTGCCACAATATCGGCGGCAGATGCTAACATGAAGTCTTTCTTAACATAATTAGCACCATTCTTTTGTTCTAGAGAACCCATACCTCTAGAAGAAACTCCTAGTTTACCACCTTCGTCCATTATGTTTTTTACTATTTTACCCATAGGTGTATCCATAATTTTTGCCTCACCTATGAAATTATCACCTTCTTTTTTTAGTTTTGTAACCATATGTGAAACTCTATCTAGATTTACAGTAGGACCATCAGGATGTCCTAGTTCACCATATGCACGATTTTCATCTATAAACTTTTTGTTATATTTGTTTACTTCTTTTTCAAGAACTTCCATAGGATATACTCTACCATTTCTGTTCTTAATCTCTGCCTGCATAAAAACACCTTTTATCTTATAAGATTTTTTACCATCTGCTTGTTCAGAAATAAACTCTACATCTTCTAATGCCTCTGATATTAGTTTCATAACTTTTTCCTATGTTAGATTATCGTAACCTGATACTTTTCTTAATTTCAAAATAATAAAACCAACACAGGCGGCATCATTCTCTAAAAAGATATCACCAGTTA
>VTLG01001039.1_pt1 | contig 20544 bp, 15 predicted proteins | sample 4694571 | NCBI WGS metagenome assembly VTLG01 (sample SAMN12604809, study PRJNA352737) | marine metagenome | biome: ENVO:00000447; feature: ENVO:00000209|ENVO:00000569|ENVO:01000036; material: ENVO:00002151; isolation source: viral sequences binned using virsorter ... | reverse complement strand
CTCTATTCAATATTGTTATATCTGCCTTTTCTATATCCATATCCCAGCCGTGGTATAATTTTATTTTACCACTCTGTATAAAAAATACTTCGTCTTTTAATTTATGATAGTGCCATGAACACTGTTTATCCTTTGCAATAAACAAAAGTTTACCGCAATATTTTTCGCAATTTGCAATCCATTTTTCATATCCCCATCCCTTCGGCACATATTTGATAGGTTCTGCCGCACGAGCATTACGAGGTCTTCTACTTGGCCCTAAAGAAGTCATCAGAATTCACTCCTTTGTCATCAATAAAGAAATCAGCATGTGGTTTACCTAAGATCAAGGTGTTATATTTACATCCCCAACCTTTAAGTTGTTGTTCTGTAAGATCAAATAATAGAGCCGATGCTTTCATGCTTGCATCTGGATCATCACCAAATCGACCCATACCTCTAGCGGTAAAGTAAGTGATATCATGACCTTCATCATATAATTTATTTATGACAGCAATCCGATCCCACCATGGCATTGCCTTGTGGTAATCCCTACCTACAGTTTGACTACAAATAGTTCCATCAATATCAACACAATATCTCATTCTTCTTCTTCCACCATTTCAAGTTCTTCAATAGCATCTACAGGAACTTCATGTTTACCAATCCTATAAAAGTGTTGTGTTTCTCCTGATTTATAACTTTCACGTTCACCGAGATATTCTATGTCCTTACATTTATTTTCACGAAGCCAAGCTTGCAATCTGTGATGCATTAGTTCTGCACTACTAATTCCCTTCATTTTTTTCTCCAATTGATTCTATATCTTTTTTAGTTAAGTGATAAGCGCCTGGGTGTGTTACTGATATTGCAGCCGCTTTATTTGCATACACGATAGATTGTTCCATGTTTTTAGTTTCTAAGAACTGATAAACTAGTGCTGCTAGGAAAGTATCACCAGCACCACATACATCAAACACTTTAACAAGTTCTGGTTTAAAAATCAAGCCTTTCCAACTAACACCATGAGATCCAAGAGTAACAATAAGATTTTCATCGTTAGGCAAATGATCTCTATCTAATAAATCATATTCTTTTTTGTTTATTTTCCAGTATACATTATCTTTCTGAAAAAGTCTACGTTTCTTTGTATCTACAAATACTGGTCTGTTAATATTGTTACATACTATCCAAAGATCATCTTCGGAAAGATAACCTTTATCATAGTCAGATATTACTATTGCATCTGGATTCATATGCATGAACGCCATCTTCAATTCAGCATTAGCAATTCTACTTACTTGTGCAGTTTCATCTAAACGTAGAAGTTGATATCCACTATTAGAATCAACAAATCTAGTTTTGATTATCTCCTCTCTTTGTGATAGTAAAACAGTGTTAACACCAAACGCCTTTAAATTTAATTCGGTATTTGCTGCCATACCAGGCCTTTCTTTAGTCTCAGTTTTATCTAAGACAGGAACAGGTTGTTCTGGACTTAATCTACTACATTCACCATAAACATACTTATCAGTACACTTATCGCCTATAACAATTACACTATGCACGAATTCTTTTAATAAGTCCTGTTGTTGAATAATTTAATCTAGGAAGAAATCTGACCTCTCTGGCATACTCTATACCAACCACATCTCCTCCTTTCCAATCATCACCTAACAATAGTATATCAGGCATGTATAATTTTATCAACCCTTCTAACTCTTCTCTCGTATTAAAATATAAGACTTCATCAATATATTTTATCGCTTGTAACATGGAAATTCTATCACACAAATTGTTGATGGGCTTAGACGCACCTTTATCTTGACGTATCTTTTCATCTGTATCTGTGGCCACGATAAGTTTGTTTCCCAGAGATGCACCTACTTTAAATAATTCTATATGGCCTGGGTGTAGGATATCAAATGTTCCGTTACACCATACTATTTTTTTATCCATACCATTCCTTTAAGAGTATTTTTTGGGGAACTGAGTTTTTTACATTACTATCTAGTCTTTGTAGATAGTTATTTAAAGCTGGAACTACTTCTTTGACTTGTTCGTACCAATATGTTTTCTTTGGAACGGAAGGCATCAACTGAGCTAACCAAACATGCCAATTAGCACCACCAAAGAAACCACCAGATCTACCACTCTGATCAGTGTTCATGGTTACATCATTTATTTGATCTTCCATGTATTTTTGCATGCCTGATTTTTCATGAGATAATCTAACATAGTCCCAAAATTTTCCTTTTCTTTCAGCATAAGCGTAGTGCATATTGACATAATCAACAGCATTTTCAAAAGATGAGATCATTCTTACATTATAAATGTCAACCTCTGTGTCAGGATTATAAACACAATTATACATACTTTCTTCTAGATATTCACATCCCCTTATCATCAATGCCAAACCAGTGCTTTCTAGTGGTTCTATGAATCCACCACTTAAACCTATGGATACGACATTACCCCTCCAGAATTTTTTACATCTTTGAGGTTTCCAATCTAATAATCTCAGATCTTCTTCGCTAATTCTATTATCCCAATGTTTAACAAAATCTTTAGCAACAACTTCTGGACTTGTGATAGATTTATTAAAACAATATCCAGTTCCCATTCTAGATTGTGTTGGTATTCTCCATCTCCATCCATGTTCCATTGCTTGACAATCAGTGTATGGATGCATCTCTTTAGCTTTATCTACATATTTTACTCTGCCAGCTAATGCAGAATCTATGAATAATCTATCACTTAAATCTACATTATTATCTTTACCAATCAATAACTGATTCCAACCAGTACAATCCAAATAAAGATCTCCTGTCACTTCTGATCCATCATCCAATATTATTTTTTCTATGTTATCTTCTACCTTTACAATAGATTTGATATCGGATTTGATATATGTAAGAAGTGAGGATGTATGTCTCTGTAAAAATTGAACTAATTTACCACAATCTATTTGATAGGCATAACTAGAACCAATTTCGGCTGGTTCTATATTATTCATCATTGCAGTTTCGTATAATGCAGATATTTTTTTAATTTCTAATTCATCTTGATAATTTGACCAAGCATCAAAGATAGGGACTCTCACTATACTTGGATCTTCTTCATCTCCTAAGATCGCATATCCAAAGGGATGCCAAATAACATTATCTTCTTTTCCCCAGCCAGGAAATAATATCCCTGCCTTAAATGTTGCATCTATCTCATTTATCCATTCTTCTACTTGATATCCCATGTCTTTCATAACTTTGGGAAAACTGAGTAGAGTTGCCTCTCCTACTCCAACTCTCTCTGGTTTAGACTTATCAATAACAACAACTTCCATTCTATTACCCCATCTCCTTGAAAACCAAGATGCAGCAATCCAACCAGCTGTTCCACCACCAGCAATAACAAGTCTCTTTACAACCTTCATTAGTTCTTTATTTCGATCATAAGACCGTACTCAGGTAGATAGAGGTATTCTATCAAACTATTTGCAAGAGTCCTTAGAGCGTCGTCTAGGGTCTCTACAAGAGGTTCTCCGCCTAGGTTGAAGGATGTATTGAAGATAATAGGGCATCCTGTCTTATCATACCAAGTCTTAATTAAATTGTAGTAATGAGGATTGACATCTTCTGTAACTGTTTGAATCCTACATGTATCATCAACGTGAATGATTGCTGGAATCTTTTCTTTAATTCCTTCTTGACATTTAACGGCATACATCATAAACGGTGTATCATCCATACCACGAAGATCGAACCATTCATGTACATGTTCTTTTAATATTGATCCAGCAAAAGGCCTGAAATATTCACGACGTTTGATGGTATTGACATGATCTTTACCATCTGGATCTCTAGGATCGTACATAATAGATCTATTACCTAATGCACGAGGGCCTGATTCAGATTTGCCTTGGAACATTGCAACAATATTTTTCTTAGAAATTAAATCAACTGCGTCTTCGTGAGTAGCTTCAAATATTCTAGTTGCATTATAGTAACTAGCAAGATCTTTAATATATTCCGTATCATATTCATACTTAGGGCCATAATATAAATCTTTAATTTGTGGATGAACCTTTGTACTTTTACTTACTTTTTGGTAGTGCCAATATGCAGCACCTATCGCTGTTCCAGCATCATTACTTACTGGTTCCACGAATAAGTTGATACCTTCATCTTTTAACTGTTCAAGATACCAATAGTTTGCAACACAATTTAATCCATATCCACCAGATAAAACAACATTCTTTTCGCCACTCATCTTTACTGCCTTACGAATCAAATCTAAGACCATTTGTTCCGACTCAGTTTGAATGGCATATGCCATGTCTCTACGACTTTGTAGTTTTGTTAGGTCATCACCCACTCCTAAACTAGGTGGATTTCTAAGTTCGGTGAATCTACCATAATTAACTACTGCACCATTAGGATAGGTGGGTACAATTAAATCTCTATTGGTTGTAGACCAATCACTCATGCCATCATAATCAGTATAGATGTCTGGTATTTTTAGATTTTGTTGTCCGTATGGAAATAGTCCCATAGTCTTACCAGCTTCAATAGGAGCCCAACCACAATATTGCGTAACAGCCTCATATGCTTTAACAATTCCAGCAGAATCATCTAAGACTAATTCATGAGTTCCCTCTTCATCTTCTCTTTCAGAATCAAACTTCTCTAATCTTTGAGCACCCCATGGCCCTCTACCTCCCTGATGTTTATAGAGAGTTTTAAACTTATCTGGATATGCACATTGAATGATAGTTTCTAATTCCCATGTCATTACTTCTTCGCCATCTATCGTCATAGGAATAAAACTTCCAGCACCATCTACTATTAGAGAAACAGCACTCTTAAATCCTGATCTAAAGAAAGCACAAGAAGAGTGAAGTTTATGATGAATATGACTATAATCCACTACTTGTGGATGTTTGTAAATATCTGCTTTACGATCAATAAGGCCTAGTTTTCTTGCAAGAGCAACGTATATTGGTTCTCCTGTAAAATCATTAGTCCCAGCTTGTTGTAGTGGTTGTGTATGTGCAATTACAAGATAATCTAAAGTATCGGTATAATCCAATATCTTAATCATAGAAGCCAAAGGGCCTCCATCATATTTTTTTCTTGATAGTCTTTCTTCCTCTATGGAGAAAACAAGTTCACCATCTTTAAGTAAACAAACTCCAGAGTTATGTCCTCTGGCGATTGCTGCAATCCACTGAGTCATTATTTTTTCTCAATATCTATTGTTGGTTTATCTGATTTTAACAGATTTTTAAATCCTTTGTTTTGTTTTGGTTTTGGTTTATTTAAAGTAAATGTAGGTTTAGGAGCGCCAGTCATCATAGGTGTTGTACCTATTGGTTGTCTCTTTTCTCCACTAGAAAGTTGAAATGCATCTCTAGGTGGTTGCACCTGTTGTGTTGGTTGTGTAGGCATAGAACATGAAGATGAATCTTCTACTGGAACATATGTGCCTGTAAATGCCTTTGGTTTACCTAATCTTTTCCTACAAGAATCTACAATCTGTTTGATTTGATTCTTGTCAAGTTCCATAGATTGATCGTTGAATCTATCGACTCTTTCATCTTGAGTAATTCTGATAGGTGCATATTCTCTACGTCCATCGCCTACATCAATAATATCAAAGTCTTTATGGCCAGGATAACTGATGTTCTCTGGATATGTAGAACCAATCACTACAGTTGCAGTTTTATCGAGAGCTCTTGCCATATGTTGACCCATACTATCACACCCTAAGAAATGATCTGCAACTTCTATTACTGCAGCCCATGTTCTCATATCAGGAATCTGAGGTCTAGCAACAGGGTATCTACTATTCTCTTCATCTTCCTCCACAGAAAAATGAAACTCACTCATAATAATTACTGCGTAATCTTTTTTGAGTTGATTTATTATATCACATGTACCAACAAGAGGCATACTTCTTGAAGATGGATCTGCAAGAAATTCACCCATTTGAGAAATAGATCTACCAAATGGTTGAACAACTAATACTTTATCTTTTTTAGTTACTGATTTAATTTCTTGTACAATATTATATCCGTTGATAACCTCTACTTTATTAAGTTCAATATGTGGTTTAGGTAATTCTCTAGGTTCATCTAGCCCATTGATTTCCATATCATAGGCCTGTGCCAGATTACATTGTTGATTGTAGTAGTACCAGTTTCTATAGGGTTCTGGACTTACACAATCTCTATGTTTAATTTGGTCTTGAAAAAGATTTTTATGCCAGTGATCGTACGCTTTTCCATCTAGTGTTGGGTGTCCTTTGTAGAAGTCTGTTCCACCCTCACATACGATAATAAAATCATCATTTGTCTCTGCATATTTTTCAAAAGCAGGGATAGAACTTATCACTCTTCCCGCTCCACCATTAACAAAAAACGCCTTCGATCTCATAATTTTCATAATTCCTGTACTATATAGTCACATAAAAAATACCTGTGCCAGACGAGGATATTCCTTAAACATTTTTCTGTCTAGGATAGCTCCATGAGTTTGTCTGGATTCGTATAATACCATTCTATTATATTTCATCTCACTTGTAAACATTATATCATTTTTTAAGTTGTAATCATAACCATAAGCATGATCTTCGTATTGCCTGTAAAAATTTGTACCCCCAATACACTCTTCTTCTTTATTGAGGTATACTAAGGCAGCCCATTTAGATCCTACATGATCTTTATGATGAGTGTAACAATAAACTGTATCAGTAAATCTAGACATGATATCATCATGAGTTGTATGATTTACCATAAATTTCATATTGTCCCATTTCAATTGAAACTCAACATCATTATACTCTATATTGTTCCATTCCTTTTGATTACAGAGAGTTGAAAATATTGGTCTTAATTTATCTATCATCTCCTGATTATTTTCCATAACTCTAGTGCCTACCAAGGCACCACAATATTCTTTACCAGATTTACGTTCACATGACAGGGCGTAGTCTCTTACCTTATCTGGATATTTGTAAAAATCATCTATTACAAATACCTTCCTCCATATAAACCCCTTATCGGTATTCTTACAGTGATCGTAAACTCTATGTACTTTTAAGTTATAACTGTTAAGTGGATTAGTTTCAAACATAATAAAAAAGATCCCCATATGGAGATCTTGGTAGTTAATTTATATATATCTGAATTAGCCTGGTGGCATCCATGCTTTAGTTCCTGTTCCATCACCATCAGCAGCATCTCTTGGTGGTTCAACATAGTCAGGTTGCACTGGGAACATCATGTCTGCGATGTTTGGATGTACACTTGCAGCTTGCATCTTTGCAGGGAGGTCTCTTAACTGTTGACGATAAGTTTTCCACTGAGTCTTAAGTGCGTCAGGCATATCTTCGGCGATTGCTCCATCACTGTTTGATAGTTCCCTGTTTCTATGAGCTCTTACCATATCCCATGTCTTATCCTCATCAACACCATTTAATTTTTCCCTAGCAGTAAATGGTTGAATTGTGATATCATTTGGGCCTGCACTGCCTGGATTTGCAACTACGATAGATTCATAGTTGTAAACATCATCAGGATATAAAACAGAACCATATATGAACTGTTGATATCCGTCTGATGATAAGTCAGGTGAGCCAGGATGTGGTACATCTTCAGATAAGTCGCGACTTTCTTCTTTTTCGTTGATTACTGGGCCTCTTAACTGACAGATAAGTGTATGTAGATCACTTGCTGAACAGTCAACTTCATACCACTGAACTACATCAGCTGGTTTTGGACGACCATCTGCAATGTCGTCTTCTGTGAGTGGGCCATATTTTTCTTTTCCATCTGCACCTATTTGTAGATAGATTTTGTCTGGGCCGTCGTATGTTTGATCTCTTTGTTTACCATCAGAGAAACTGTGATCAACTAAGAAACTGTTCGGAAGACTTAACTTCCATGATTTTTCGATAATTTTGGTTGCCATTTTGGATTTCTTCGGGTTTACTCCTTCGGCATTATTTATAAAAAAAGAGGGTCTATAACCCTCTTTTGAAAAATTTTTATATTTTTTTTAAACGTAAGTAATTTTAACGAGTCCTCCTCCACCTTGACCACCCTGTCCACAGTGTCCACTACCACAGTATGAAGTGATACCACCGTGTCCACCATGTCCGTAAGGAACAGTCCAACAACCACAACGAATCCAACACTCTCTTGCACCATATGAAACACCAAGAGTTCCGATAAATGGAGCACCTGTAGGCATCGCATCGTGGTTATAGTAACAATGACAATCCCAACCATCAGCTCTGTATGCTGCACCACCATGAGTTCCCATTCCAAAATCTCCACCCATACCGCCTGGGGAGAAACAACATCTCTCAAACTGAGTGAAACAGCTTCCTGGCCAGTTGTTAGTATAACAACCTCTAACACCACCGTAAGCACAGAAGTTGGAAAGGTTATATCCATTTACATAGGATGAACAACCATGACATCCTGTACATTCTCTAGAACAACAACGATATGTACCACCAGCACATACAGTGTATTGACATCCACCAGTTGTACTAATAGTTTTTGTATTGTAGAAACCTCCACCAGCACCAAACCAGTTACCACAACGGTTACAGTTACATTCTCCGTGTCCGTTTCCTCCAGCACCCCAAGCCTCGATAGTCATTCGAGTTACGCCTGTTGGTACTTGCCAGTTGCAACAACAGCCTGGGTTACAAACGTTAGTTTGTCCGTAGAACCATTTTACACACCAGTTAGAAAAGGCTCCTGTTTGAACCGCCGATGATGGTATAGTACCATCAGTGATTCTATCATTAGCAACTTTTTTATAAGATGAATAACTTGCCATTTCTTCCCCTTAGAAGTATGTAATTTTGACTAGGCCACCACCGCCAGTTCCACCTTGTCCACAGTGGCCACTACCACAATATGTAGTAAGAGCGCTCATTCCACCATGTCCATAAGGAACAGTCCAGCAACCGCAACGAATCCAACAACTTCTCAATGACTGATAAGCTGAAGAACCAATTAGAGGAGCTGATGTTGGTGAAGTAGCATGCTGCCAACAATGACACCATCCTCTATATGTGTCATATTTAGAAACAGACCAGCCAGGATCGTGGTTTCCTATTCCAAAGTCTCCACCATTGTTGCCTGGTTGTAGACAACATGGGTTTGTTGATGAACAACCACACCACCAACCAGTGTTTGCTTGTCCACATCTTCCACCAAATGCACAGAAGTTTGATAGATTTGATCCATTTACATATGAGGAACAACCTGTACATCCATAACATTCTCTTGATAAACATCTATAAACTCCACCAGCACATACAGTATAATAATTTCCACCTTGAGTGGTAATCATTTTACTATTATAGTAACCACCCTGAGCAGCCATGAAGTGTTGACATCTGTTACATGAACATGCACCAGTACCATTACCTCCAGCACCCCAAGCCTGAACCCACATATTTTGAACACCTGTTGGTACTTGCCAATAACAGCAACAGCCTGGCGAACATCTATCTGGAGTTCCGTAGAACCATTTTACGCCATAAGATGAGTTAGGTGAATCACTAAAGCTTGATGCACTAAGACTATTGGAGACTATCTGATCTCCATTTACTTTTTTGTATGATGAATAACTTGCCATTGATAATCCTTTTTAGACGTAAGTGATTCGTACCATTCCAGAGCCGCCTTGACCGCCCTGTCCACAATGACCACTACCGCAGTATTGTGTTTGTCCACCCTTTCCACCAGTTGCGTAAGGAGCAGTCCAACAACCACAACGAATCCAACAGTGGGTGTGTGTATTTTCTGTACTAGAAACCAAGAACGGAGCACCTGATGTACACTCAGTAGTAATACTAGGGCCGCACTGGCAACTCCAGTGACCTGAGAAACCGTCTTGGTGAGGAGCCATTGCAAAATCTCCACCCCATTGGCCAGGAGATACGCAACAGAATGCTCTCGATGTACAGGAAACAGACCAGTCACCGTTTGCACAACCTCTCGCACCACCTTGAGCACAGAAGTTACTTAAGTTGTAACCCTGTACATAGGACGCACATCCTATGCAACCATTACATTCTCTAGAACAACATCTGTAAACTCCACCAGCACATACAGTATAGTAACAACCTCCAGTTGTAGAAATTGTCTTTGTATTGTATGTTCCCCCAGAAGCACCTTGATAGTGTTGACACCTGTTACATGAACAAGCACCGTTTCCGTTACCGCCTGCACCCCATAATTCAAAGGTTAGTTTTTCAACTCCAGTAGGAACTTGCCAGTAACAGCAACAGCCTGGAGTACAGTAACATGGATGACCATAGAAGTGTTTAACGCAGTATCTAGGGGCCACACCAGATGCTAACTTCGTGGAACTGATTGATCCCGAAGTTATTTGATCTGATCTTATTTGTCTATAGGATCTATAGTCGGCCATTTATTATCTCGAAATGTGGTAAAAAATAATCATAATGTAGATGATCAAACATTAGATGGAGAAGATTCTCCAACCATATGAATCACCAGAGAATACAAGACTAAATGCAGCACCTTCTGTTGAAACAGTTAAGTTTGCTGAGTCACCTTGAATGAGTTTTCCATTACGAGAAACTGTCAACGCATTACTATCAAATGTCTTAGCAACGTCGAAGAATGTAATTTTAGCACCTAAGTCTGGAGATGCTGGAAGTGTAAGTGTTACGCCACCACCGTTTGTATTGACAAAGTAGTTTCCACCAGCTGCAACAGTTGTGCTACTTGAAACTGTACTGTATTGTTCAACACCTGGCTGAGTCCATACAGATCCGTTGTAGTACTCAAGAGAACCAAGATCTGTGTTAAATCTTAAGCAACCAGTATTGAACTCGTCGTCGATACCGCCTGGTCTTTGAGCAGTTGTACCTACAGGAGGTGTCATTGCCTTTGTACCCATTGAACCACGAGTTAAGAATCCCCTAACAGCAAATTCAGTAGGACAAGCAGTGTTTGAGTTACCAGCGAGTGTCTCATCAGAGGAGAATTCGTTGATCGCCTCACCGACCTGACCACCAATCGCACCAAGTCTCAATTCTGTCAAACCAGAAAGGTTGAACGCAGAAGCATCCAATGTAGCACGACCAGTCAACTGGTCAACGGAGAAGAAGTCTCCAACTCGGAAGTTACCACCTTGGTCGGTAGATACGAAGAATACCTTACCAGGCCCGAACACGTTAGTTTCGTTACCTTGAATTACGTTTGCCAAGTTAACGTTTGGATATCCAGTTTCAGTCTTGTTACCAGTACCAACTGCAAGGAAGTCATGTCCTGTTAGTCTTGCCTGTGAGAACAATGTTCTAACACTAATTGGAGATCCATTACCAGTACCGAGGTTTCTTGTATCCCATGTACCATTTGCCTTCTCAGGAGATATGGTTAGAGTTGCACGGTTGTTGAATGTAACAGCTTGTCCAGCTCCAGATCCTGCCTGCCACTCTATGAAAGTAGATGCGGCGGACACGCCCGTTATTGTGTTAATAATGTAGAATCTATCATCTGCACCATAAGTGTCAGTTGTAAATCCGATAGCATCACCGATTAGAAGTGTTCCAGATGTCTGGTCAACTTCTAGAATTGTACCTTTCTGTCCTGTAACTGAGGATGCTGCAGCTCCGACTGTGATTGAACCTACACCAGAACTTGCCTCAGCACCAGCACCGAACCAGACGATTTCACCGTCTACGAATCCAGTTGTACCAATACCAGCATTACCGTAACCAGACTGATACTTGAAGTAAATCTTATCAGCAGCAATCTGATCATTTAAGAACCATCCAGTCGCCTTAGAAGTCTGACCGAACATTGTAGCACCTAATGCCACTGTTCCAGCCTTAGTTGTTCCTTGGACAGTCATTAAGTCACCGAAGACTTTTGCAGTTCTTGGAACTTCATCAGTTGAGAAACCAGATGAGATAACACCATAGTCTCCGTAAGAGTTGTTTCCACCAACACCCCTGATTCTTGATCCACCACCTGAGTAGTAACCCCACTTAGCGTAGTATGTGAAACAGGAAACGATTTCAGAGATTGCACCCTTATCAAGAATGAATCCAGCACCGTCAGATGAAACGTGTGTAAAGGCGTCGAACACCATTGATTTCGCACCTTGAGTATGTACTCCACCATCAATGAATACACCAACAGCACCACCACCGAATCTGCCACTTTCAGTTGCAGGGTCGGAGAACGCAGTACAATCCTTAACATAAGGTGACTTATTGTTAATTGGTGAATCTGGGTTCAAGGAGATGTATACACCACAAGCAGTTGTTCCAATACCAGTTCTTAGGTTAGCGTTATCAAGAACTAGAGGAGCGTTAGGATCATAGTGGAATCCTTCCATTCCTTTCATGGAGATCGCCTGAATGGTTGTTGCATCAGACATCTTGAACATGTGTGATCTACGGTTTGGAGTTATAGAATCATCAGATGTTCCATCCTTCGGTAGAACTTGAGAAGCTCTCAATGCGTTACCGATAATTGATGTGAATGGAGGAACTGCAATTGGTAACTGCTCATAGAATTGTGAAGCAGAAAGTTTTAGGATCGCAGGAGTCAAGTCTGTTACTTGTCCGCCTTCAACATATGTGTGGTTGATAGATGAAATACCAACGTTAGTTTTGAATGTATTAACGTCTTGAACTTGAAGAACTTCATAGTAAGACTTGGATACCTTATCAGGATACTTGGTTGTTGTTAGACCAACGAACGCAGTACCACCAGATTGGTAAGCATAATCTACAGTTGAAACACCGACGTTGATTGCAATAGAGTTCGCATCAGGAACAGCAGAAACTGGGAATTCATATGTACCTTGAGTATGTACAGCAGGGAATTTACCAGTGATTGTCTGGTTGTCAGATGCAGTACCAACGTTAATTGTAATTGTATTTGCTGTAACAGCAGTAATGTTCAGAGCTGTGTTATATGCAGGGTCAGGAGATCCATCTCCAGCAACAGCACGAGGATATGGGTGATCAGTTGTGTATCCGTCCATTGAACAACGGAATGTCATACCTTCTGTTGCCAACTTAACAGATGTACCAGTTGTTAATGAGTGTGGCCCAATTGTACAAACCATGTCACCAGTTGTCTGGTTATAAGAAACCGCAGTTGGTTTGTGATTAACGATTGGAGATGTACCAACGTTTACAGTAAATGTATTAGTTGTTGTACCTGTAACTTGCAACTGTTGTCCTACAGCAGGGTCTTTTCCAGCTCTAGGATATGTCTTCTGAGTGGCGTTGTTGTTCATTGTACAAGTGAACGTAAACGCATCGTTAGTGATAGTAATCTTATCAGAAGTTGATAAACTATGACCAGCAAGAGTCATTGTAAACTCACCACTTGCAGCGTTATATGTTGCACCTGTTGGTGTTATGTTTCCACCACCAACAATTTGAACACCGTTTGCTGCACAACTGTTAAATGTATGGTCATAATTACCACCAGACTGAATAGCATCGTCTGTTGCACTTTGGAATGTATGAGCAAACTGAGCAGAACCAGTATAAGAAACAGATAAGTTTCTAAGTCTTACAGTTGCACCAATTCCGATCTCTGGAGCAGCACCAAGACCAATAGCAGTAACTGTTGCAATACCAACCGCCTTGTTGTATACCATACCCAAGATATTGAATACGTTACCTCCAGATAGACACTCAAACTGAATATCTTGTAACTGAACGAACGTACCAGTGTTTAGTAGTCCATGGCCAGGAGCTGTTACCGTTGCCACACCAGTAGATGCGGTATAGACCATATTAGTAATATCGGTCTTAGGACGAGCAGCAACGCAAGCCTGTTTAATAGTCTTAAACGCTAAGTTAGGTGCAAGACCATTGTTTGTGTCGATTCCGTCTTCGGAGTCAACGTAGTAAATTCTTGTCTGATTACCTACAATCTCATAGCCAGGTAGTCCATTTGCCTGAACTGCAAGAGCATAACCAGTAGAACCAATACCGATTCTTTGATTACCACCATTGTAAGTAAGTAAGTCACCCTTTGTATTAAGAGCAGCAGATGAGTCACCTGATGCAATCACTTCCCAGAATGTTCCGATACCAGCAGTAGGAATTATATTGGTATGTGAGTTACCAATTGAGATATAAGAGTCTGAACCGTATCTTGCAATGTGGCCAGGATGGTAGTTGAAGGTAGTGGAGAATCCACCTACAAAGTTAATTCCTTTAACTAATAAGTCCCAAACTTCGCCACCATTGTATTTGATATCTCCTACAGTACCTAAACCAACTTGTAACGGAGAAACGTTGGTTGTGATACCTAATTTATGACGATAGATGTTACCACCATACTGTGTAAGATCGCCCCTATAAAATGTACCCTCAGTATAGGTTGCGGCCGCACCAGCAAGACCGTCAGATAAAATACTCCACTTAGCATTTGGATCTGTAGAAACACCCAAATACTGTGGAGGTTGGAATCCAGCAAGTGATGTGGTTAAAGCAACATAAGATGAACCATTGTAGTTAACAACGTCACCTGATTGATAGTCGTTGTTAATATCCCATTCACCCTCGTTGTTAAATCCTTTTACATACTCGACAACTTTTGTCTTATCAATAAAAGTGCCTTCTGATGTATGAGCAGTTGTAACTCTGTAAACAACATTACCGAACTTTACCAAATCGTTGACACGATAGTAAACTCCAGCACTCCATAGTCCTTTTTGTTCTAAACCTTCGATATGAAGATTCCAGTTTCCAAGGTCGTTAGAATAGAAATTACTGGTACTTGCGGTGGATGTGTGGTTTGTGATCGCCACATAAGTATTACCACCAAATTTAACGATGTCGTCAATTAAGTAGCTTTTGGATACTGTCCAATCACCTGTCCAGTTGAATTTTACTCTTCCAAGTCTAAACTCAGCCATTTTTTCTCCGTGTAATTATCTGAGGGGGATTTTTTTACTTTGGCCCAATGCTGTTATAGGCATAATCAGGCCCATTGAATCTTATAACGAAAAAGCCATCATCATCTATGTAATAGTATAAGTTTCTGCGGTCAAAGCGAATCTGTTGGTATTTATCATTCGGGTCATCTAAAGATTTTTTGACAGTCGCGATATCATTACGAATAACTGATGTTTTACCAACACCAACATCATATGTTCCATAATCAATACCATCACCGAATTCTGGTATAGCAGTTCCATCGTTACGATAGAATTCTCCTAATTCTGTTGAAGCAGCACTAACCTTTGAGAAGTAGAGCATATCATCTGCATCTCTTCTAAGAGCATAAACGAAAAAACCTGACGACTCAGAGGGGTCAAACTGTCCAGAAATTGAATTACTTAGCGTAAGTGCCATAGTTAACTTGCCCTATTGTTGAATACTTTCCAAAGAGATCCATTCCAAATAAAAGTCACTGACGCACCCGAAACGTCCATGATGAAAGGTGAAGATTCTCTAACTAAATGTCCGTTTTCAAAACTGTATTGTGATGTAACATTGATAGGATGGATACTGAAGAAATTAGCAAAGTCTTCAATCCATACCCAGTCACCAACCGCACGAGGAGTTGGCATTGCTAAATCAAATCCAGAAGGACTGTTTTGTGAATCCACTGTATACTTTTGGTTTGTTGCCAAAGTATAACTTCCAGACACAAACGTCCATCTTGCTCTCGCAAGTTCAAATCCGCCAGGAGTTGATCCGTCGTGTACAACCGCCGTATTCTTGTCTGTATCTACCGTTATCTCTGCTAGAGCTCCAGTAAAGTTGAAGTGTTCAGCTGTCGTTCCTTTTCTGAATTGAACCTGCTTTGTCATGAGCTAGATGTCAAATAGTTATGCTTCTCCATTTATTTATAGAATTAGATAATAACAACATAGGTTCTTGGTTCCTCGAAGACTGCATATTCTTCCTGAGCAGTTCCAAAGGTATTAACCTGACCAATACCAACATAAGTTGCTCTACCGAAGGATTCTTTAACACTTGCAAGTCCTTTGAATCTTCCTTGAGTCTCGTAGTTGGCGAAGGAGAAGGATTCTGTAGAAGATCCACCGATTTGATAAAGAACTGCAACTCCAATACCAATTGAAGGAATGTAACGAATGTCTGGATGTACAAGAGGTGTATTGGAGAATGTAAATGTTCCAGATGTGCCTGGATCTTTGTCGTCTCCATAATAACCATAATTTTGAATTTCTCTTGTAGCTGAAATTCCAGATATCGTTGTGATACCAGATGTGCCTGGATCTCTGTCGTCTCCGTAGTATCCGTAAACTTGATTGAGAGCAGTAAGTGCAGAGGCGCCTTTTGTATCGAAGAGAACTGTTCCTTCCAGATCGTCTGCTGTAAATTTGAGTATAGCAGATCCAGAAAGTGTTGCAGAACCAGAGGTAATATCTTGAGCGACAAATTTCTGTAGTGCTGTTCCTGATAGGGTTGCAACTCCAAGACCTGTGTATGCTGGAGTAAAGTCGATATCTGGATGTGTAAGTTCTCCAGAAAGTGTAAGAGTACCAGATGGAATGAAGTCTTGGAATACTTGTAAGTATCTTGTTTCTGCAACACCACTGATCTCTGTAAGAATCGCTCTCGCAGCTGATGGCTCGACTGTTGACTCTGCAGCAGAACCAAGTCCAAAGAGAGTACCAGAACCTTCGAGTGAAATCCTGATTCCAGTAACAACCTTGATGTCGTTGCTGAGAGTAAGAGTCCCAGATCCATCGTATTCTCTTTGGCGTAATGCCTCTGCCTCTCCAGATACAGTAAGAGTTGCTGTATTTTCTGGAGTCTGAGCAGAGAAGGCAGTATCTGCCGTTCCATTGAATATGGAGGTTCCAGCAACAAGTTCCGCAGCTGCACTGGATTCTGATATACCACCAATTGCGAATAGAGAACCAGAACCAACCTCGGAGAATGTTGTTGACTCGTCTTGTGCAGCACCTTCGTAAGTGTATGCTCCAGTACCATCTGTTTTGTAAATCCTGATAATACTTTCGATTGTGCCAACACCACCTTCCTGACGAATAGTGATTTGACCAGATGTGCCTGGATCTTTGTCGTCTCCATAGTATCCGTAGATTTGCTGGAAACTGTTTGGTGCAGTTCCAGTAAAGTCGAACATGATTGATCCAGAACCAAATTCGGTAGCTGGAACAAATCTTTCTTTTGCACCAAACTCGACACCAGATAGATCTCCAATTCCAGTTTGATCGTCGATAACACCGTTTCCGTCTGTACCAATACCCAATAAGTAGATAACACCGTGAGTTGTGATAGGTGCGTTTGTTCTGGATATTGAACGTCCACTGAATGTAAGTATTGGTGTATCGCCTGTATACTTCGGAATGTACCTTGAAGTAACGATGCCAGGATCGCCATACTCTCCTCCACCACCGCCAGGCAATATGGTAAGACCTGTTTCGATACCGATGTTTCTGTCGATACCATAATGAGGTGTGTAATCGATCTGTGGATGAACCAGTTCTCCAGATAGACGCATGACAGCCTTGGAAGACTGAGCAGCAAATCCAACCTTGAGATCTGTGTATCCACCATTGAAGATGTGTAGGTAAGTTCCTTCTGGTGGATCGAAACTGGATGCAACAAGAGCACTGCCAATAAATGTCTGAATACCAACAGGAGAAATGTGATCGATAACTCTTGAGTATGTTGATATTCCAATACCCCTTGAGAGAGTAAGATCTCCAGATCCAACAAATGCATTTGTTTTACTCTCTGATCCAATACCAGAGATATCGAATAGAACTGTTCCTTCTGGAGTCTGAGCAATATATCTCTCTTCAGCACCACTAACGAAGTCGAATAGAGATGTTGTACTACTTGCAACAGCAACTGCCTCTCCACCGATACCACTGACAAAGATCGTACCAGAACCAGGCCATGATGGGATGTACTGTACTTTCTTCGCATCGAGATCTTTCTTGAATTCGAGAGATCCGTATGGGAATCTGGATTGAGATGGAGCAGTCTCGTTGATAAATCCATGATCCTCGTAACCCTTTTCGATTTCCTGTTGAGAGAATCCAGTGTAATTTGGATATAAGTACTGATCGTACTTGGGCGCATTACCAACAGAACTGACACCAAGAGTACCATAGTTCTCAGATACATTATTGGAAGCAAAGTCGATATCGTATTGATTAGTCTTATCGAAGGAAGGTAATATCTCAACACCACCAGTTCCTTGGTCAAATGTAAGACCACCAGCACTGAAGAGTTTATCCTGTGAGTATCTGTTTCTCTCATCATCATATGTCTGAGTGCCAGACGCCTTACCAAGAACATTGAGTCCAAATCCAAAGCTAGGATCGTTAACAATATTACCGTAGTTTTCGTTCTCCTCACCATAGAAGATGGAAGATTCATTATAGGACTCTGTATTCTTCTCGTAAATATCCTGACCAGAGAAGGTGAGTGTTCCACCAAACTCATCTGGAGGAAGTTGAATAATTCTAGAGTATGTCTGACCTGGCTCTCTACCTTGACTGAATGTAGCAACACCAACAGCGGTGATGTGTGGTGCAAATACTTGACCAGCAGTACCACCAAGATATGAGTAATCTCCTTGTAGGTATGCCTTTGTGATGGATTCGCCTGCACCACCAATAGTGAAGAGTGAACCAGATCCTTCTGGTATGAATGGTGTAATAGACTCACCACCAGTACCACTGATTGTAAGTTCTCCTTCCTCACCGAAGACTGTATGTTGTGGAGCCTGACTGAACCAGTTTGCACCGAAGATGTTGATTCCAGCCTTGTAAGTGGCAATACCAGTGATACCAGAAGACTCGTAAGAAATTGCAGACGCAATACTGAGATCCTCTGAAAGTAGGAAAGTTGCTGTTCCTGTAATTCCAACAGTCTGTCTGACAAATGATGTATCCCCTTTTGATAGAGAATCGAGATTCGGATAGTGTTCTCCCCCAAGTTGAACGTAGTTGAACGCTGGAAGTAAGAATCCCCAGTTCTCTGCCTCTTTGGCAATAGTCTCGTCGTTTGTATTGATTGGCCCCCAATCCTCTGAAGGTTGAGTTGGAGTGGCAGTAATAAGACCCCAATCGTATTCTTCTGTTGACTGATCTCCTTTTGGTGATATCCAAGAGGGAGTGTATACAGGAATACCCTGTCGCATCTCTCCAGTAATATCGAAGAGATTGACATTTCCATCTGCTTTTGCAATTTGAACATTGGTAACTCCGCCACCAATTTCAAATAGTACAGTTCTTGCACCGACACCAAGAGTGAGTTTGATACCAGATACGGAACCAGAAGGTCTAAGAAGAGCCTTTCTTGTGGTTGGTAATATATTTCTACTTTCTGCACCTGTTCCAGAAATATCAAATAGAACTGTACTGACAACAGTTGCAGGGACAAACGCCTCGTCTGCACTACCAGAAGCAGTGATTGTATCACCGACACCGAATATTGTGCTTTGTGGAGCCTGACTGAAGAAGTTCTCTCCAGATACGTTGAGTGTACCTGATCCAGTAAATGCAAAGAATCGATCTTCCTCGGCAGCACCTTCTTTCTTGAATGTACCAAGACCTTCGTATCCTCTGACGACGGCATCTCTGACGCCAACATTTGTTGCCTGATACTCGTCAAGGAATATTCCACCTTGTAGTTTTTGTTCTATTACACCGTAATCTTCAGCAGATGTAGGTGTATCTAATATATTTCCGTAACTTTCAAATTCTACCTGATCTTCGTCAGAGAATGATCTCTCCTTTCCAAGAGGATCTGTGATAATCTCGTCGAATGTAACATCGAGATTATCGAAGGATGCTCCTTCTCTAACTGTAATTGTACCGTTATCTTCTTTCTCGAATATGTCAGACTCAGATCTGGCATAGTTGTATATGACTTTCTCAACGTCAAATAGTCGGGTATCTCCACCCTTCGCCCTAAAGGCATTCTTAATTATCGGTAGATATGCCTGATCATAAGGTGTTGTAGTCGCACCACTTAGACTTAATGTGCCACTACCATCGTAAGGATAAACTTGGTCTAGATCGGTTACTGATAAGCCAGACTTGGCAATGACACCAGAACCATCGTAGTTCGCTTTTGATATAGATTCGTTTGCAGTCCCAGATGGGATAAAGATGACAGGCCCTGCCGCTCCGAGATCTGGTATAACAACTCTTTCGAGACCGTTGCCAAACTCATGAATTGTACCAGTACCAACCCAAGGAGTTACTGCTGACTCTAGTGCAGAATCATTTACATCAAATAGTACGGTATTTGCGTTCTCTGGAATCCATTGAGATCTAGATCTACCTAGTGCATCTCTTCCATCTACTACATTTATTGGGCCAAACGGTACTACATCTGCTGTAGCGGTGATAAGTCCGTGGTCATTTACAAAGAACCAATCTCCATCTCTTTCTGGTTCTACATGTTGATTTATATCGCCATAGTCAATATTCTCCACTGATCCAACGGTGATATCACCCGCTGAGAATGTAGTGAATTGATCTATCTTCGTATTGTCGTAGACATATACGGTCAAGGAGT
>VTLG01014953.1_pt1 | contig 20549 bp, 25 predicted proteins | sample 4694571 | NCBI WGS metagenome assembly VTLG01 (sample SAMN12604809, study PRJNA352737) | marine metagenome | biome: ENVO:00000447; feature: ENVO:00000209|ENVO:00000569|ENVO:01000036; material: ENVO:00002151; isolation source: viral sequences binned using virsorter ... | reverse complement strand
CTACAATATCAACCTTTTCTTCTGGAACATCAATGTAATGTTCTTTGAAAAGATTTCTTAAACCTGTCATAAAGTCATCTGTTAATTCAGATTTAATTCCTCGTTCAACAGCTAGTTTATTATCTTCCATCCACTCATTAACAACATAGTTGAGATAGTTATCTACCTTTTCAACCATTTCACCTTGGAAGTTTTTAGTTGATTCTTCAATCTCTTGAAGATATTCTTCTTCAATTTGTGCTACTCTTTTATTTACTTCATCAACTACTTTTGATTTTACTGCTGTCTCAAAAATTTCTTTTGCTTTTTCTTTGAATTCTTCAGAAAGTTCTTCACCAGCAATAGCTTGGATGTCTTCATCTGAATCCAATTCAATTTCTTCTGGTGTCAAGTCTTTTCTTGAATAAAGAATTTTTTCTTGTGCTTCAGCAACAACTTCTTCTTCTGATGTTTCATCTAATTCATTTACATCCAACTCAACTACGTCTTGAATCAATGCAAATTTTTCTCCAAGTTCTTCTTTACTCATATTCTTAACCATCTCATAAACAGAAGCAACCATTCCATTTTTTGTTGTAGGAATATTTTCTTCCATTGCTGATGTTGTTCCTTTTACAGAACTACCTTGAGATGGTTGTGAAGAATCTCCACCAGACTTATCAGCCTTTCTAGCTGGTGCTTTACTTGTGGAAACCGTTAACTTGCTGGCTTTACCAGTGTTAGGATCATCTCCACCTAAATCTTGAACCCCTGCAGGAGCTTCATCTAGCTCTTCCACGGGAGCTTCATCAATTTGTTCTGCAGAAGTTTCTTCTGCTTCGTTAATTTCTTTTTCCGCCATTGTTTGTGCTCCTACTAATAAAAGTATATTTGTTTAATTATATTTATAATTTTTTATAGTTTAGAGATAAAATCAGCAAAAGCATTTAGTTTAGCTTCATCCAAACTAATTGCTGATGCATTATTAATACTTTTCTTATATTTATCTAATTCTTTCTCTTGGATAATACCATTTTCCCAGACCCATTCTTTACCTTCCATAATACCTTCAACAAAAGCATTTGGAGCGGATGGATCAGCTACAATATCTCCTGCTGTAGATAGATAGTAATCATTACCAACAACACTACCATTTCTACTAGGAGTCAAAGAACCCATACCTCTTGATGATACTCCAAGAGTAGCACCTGCATTTATAAGTTCCCTAACAATTTTACCATTTGGTGTATTAAGAATTTTTGCTTCTCCAACAAAATCATTATTGTCTTTATCAAGTTTAGTAATGATATGAGAAACTCGATCTAAATTAACTGTTGGTCCATCAGGATGGCCGAGTTCACCAAAGGCTCTATTTTTACTTACATATTCTTTATTATATCTTTTAACTTCTTTTTCTAATACAGGTAAAGGATATGTTCTTTTATTTCTGTTTTGTTGTTCTGCTTGCATAAAAATACCACGAATCTTGTAAGACTTTTCACCGTCCTTACCTTCTTCAGAAATATATTCAAGCTGTTCAGAAACTTCTGTTATTAATTTCATTTCTTGGTCCTCAATTTTTTGATTCTGTCTTTACGTTTTGAAAGTAAATCTCTATACATTTTACCTCCAGGTCTAGTGAAAGCTTTCATTTTTGCTTGTTGAGCAGGACTCTTTTTAATTTTGTCCACCATTCTTTCAATCGCAGCTTTCTGTCCAGGACTTTGTTTTTGAAGTTTTGAAGAATTTAAATCTTTTCTTACTCTTAATTTAAGAGCTTGTAAAAATTTTCTTCTAGATTGTTTTCTTAATGCTTCTTTACCGCCTGTTGGAATAGCTCTCATTTTATTTCTTTTTAATCCAGCAATTCTTTTTGGTTTAGATCTAGCAAAATTAACTTTTCTTTTAAACCTTTGTGTAGGTGTCAGAACTTCATTAATTATTTCTGATTTGAATTGCTTAAAGGATTTCATATTAGGCTGTAGTTGAATTTGGTTCTTCTAATGTTTCTGTAGGTTGTCCAGTATGTGGATCAACTATTTGAATGTCTGGTGTGTTATCTGTTGGACTTACTTCAACAGTTTCAACATCTTCATCATTATGAGGTTCATTTTGCACAATTTCTTCTTGATCATCAGATGCTTCTAATTCTTCAACAGGAGAATCATTAAACATATTTTGTGCAATTTCAGCTTTTCTTACTTCAAGTTCATCCATAGATTTTTGTCCTAAAATACTAAGAATTCCTTCTTTAGCACGACTACTGTCACCTGTCATAATTGCTGAAACTACGTCACTACTTGTGTATACATCACTCATTATTTAACTCCTTTAAAAATTACTTCCACCAAAGCCTCCGCCTTGATCATCTGTTTGATTATATTTAGGATCATTTTGCTCTTGAGACATTTGAGCATCCAATTCTTTTTGTTCTTCTTCACTTTGTCTTAAAATTCTATTTCTAACAAATTGACGTGAATAATATTTACCTGCATATTCATCCATATCTCTAAGAAGATTTGCTCTATTCTGTAACATTTCTGCATCTTTCAACTCTGCAAAATGAGAATCAGATTCAAAACTATAATGAATCTTTTCTTTCATCATTGCCCAATCTTCTTTAGCAATAATGTTTTTCATTCTCAATTGTTTTTCTAAAAGATTGTCAAACAATACAGTAAATTTTTTCCTCAACCTTTCAACAAATCTTGTAAACTTTAATTCATCTCGTGTTATTTCTGTTGCTCTACCTAAAGTAAAACTAGCATCAGTTTCTAATCTTGATACAGGAACATTTAATGATTTATACAACTTTCTTTGAAAATATTGTATGTCTTCAATCTCACCTAAATTTTGTCCTCCAGGTAAAGTTGAAATTTCTGTTCCTCTACCACCTTCCCTTCGCGGTAGCCAATAGTCTTCCAACATAGTCATTACTTTTCTATCATCTCTTACTTCGCCAGTTTCAGCATCATAGATTAATTTATTTTTATACCTTTGCATGATATCTCTAAGATACTGTTCTGCTTTCATTTTTGGTAAATTACCAACATCAATATAAAATATTCTTCTTTCTGGTGCTCTTGATATTCTGTATATAACTAATGAATCTTCAATCATTCTAAGTTGATTGAGAGGTTTTATTGCTTTATGTAAATGAGATATAACCATTTTTCTTCCAGCGTTTGTTACGCCAGATCCTGCATAAGCAATCATGTCTGGAGCTATCTTAATTTGTTTTTTGGAATAATCAGACATCTTCATCTGATTACCTTGTTGACTTATTGGTTTTTCACTATACAAATAATACTCATAATATTCACCAGATAAATCTTTTTTAAGAATTGCTTCTCTAGGAATTTGCACATCTCTTTTTTTCTTTTCCCTTACCCTTCTAATTTTAAGAGGATCAACATATCTTAATTCTTGTATACCAGCGGTAGGTTCAGTAGGATCAATGACACATTGGTAGTATATTCTCCCATCTATATACCATTTTCTATAAATGTCATAACCATTGTTATCAAAGTCAAGAAGTCTCATTATCTCTGAAAATTCTTTTTGAATACTATCTTTTATTTTATCTGATACGTTAAGATTATGTAATGCTATTGAAATTGGTGGAACATCTCTACCAGTAATAATAGATTCATTTATGATATCATCAATAGCCATATCAACTTCTGGTTGTAACACCATAGTTCTATATCTATTAATAAGATCTGCTTCATTTTTTGCAGACCCTTCCATATCAATGTAAGTACCATAAGCACCACCAGCAGACATACCATATGAAGATGCTATATCATAAGTACCTTCTAAGTCATCTGGTTTAGAAAAAGCTAATAGTTGTTTTTCTTCTTCATCCGCTTTTCCAATTTTAAATCCAAATAAATTTAATTGAGCCATAATATACCCTTAAAATTGGATTGAGTTTGGTTTTCTTTGTTCAATAGGACTTGCTGTTTCAGGATCAAATTGTTCATAATTAGTTTCATAATATTGGTAATCAAATGTTGCGGTAAATTCTTCAATTGCATTTGTTGTATCCCATGATACCGCAATGTCTGTTAATGTTACTGGATACAACCCATAAAACTTATATTGTTTTATTTTTTTACCCTCTTTACCTAATTGGTAAATGTTGGCGTCTTGTTGGTATTTATCTGACTTAGATTGACCTATTTTTTTAAACCCAGAAACATGATCAACCCACTTTTCTAATTCGTTTCTTAGTTTGAAATCTTCATCATTAATAAAAGTAACTGTCCATTGTGGAAAAGTTCTTTCTCCTGCAAATTTAAAACTTCTTCCTAAGTAATTGATATTTAGGGAGCTAGTTATAGACGCAGGAAGAAAAGAACTTTTTGCTACATATTTTCCATCAATTGTTGTATTGAATGGAAATGTTAAATGAACTTCAAATAAATTAGGTCTTGCGCCACCAAATTTTAAACCATTAGATTTAAAATCATTTACGGAAAATGTCATTAGTCATTAACCTATCCAAGATGAGCTTTAACTTGGGTTGTAGTTGAAGCACCACTACCAGAACCTGAAGCGCCACTACCAGAACCTGAAGAAGATGCTGCCACTTTTAATTGTGTAGCAGTAAAATAATCATATCTCCAAGTAACAGTATATTCTTGAAATCCTTCTGTAGCCCAATCTAATCCAATTTCACCCATAGCAACTGGAAAACAATTTACCAGTGTATACTTATAAGTATCTTTTCCATCTTTACCTATTTGTGTAACTGTCAAATCTTTATAATCAGCTGTATTATAAGGTCCAGCAGATTCACTTCTAGTATTATTATTTAATCCTGCCATATTTTCCATCCATTGAAAAATATCAGATCTATGTTCACCATCATCATTTAACATTGTTACAGTCCAAGGATCATATGTTCTAACACCTGGAAATTTAACTGGTCTTCCTCTATAATTTGTAGTGAGAATACCTATGTTAGACCCTGGTAATTGGGTGGATCTAACATGATAAGTTCTTTCTGTAGACCCATCACGATCTAAAGATGATACTTTAAACAATGCAGGACGTGCTCCACCTTCCGCTAATGCTGATTTTATTTGTGATACATTAAATGCCATATTAACCTATTAATTATTAGAATGTGTAAGATAATTATACTGCCACGTAACTTGAAATGTTTCAATTGTGTTTGCTGCATCTTGTGACAAATCAATTGGAGAAATATTACTTGGCCAACAATCAAATAAATTTACTTGTGTATCACCACTTGTTGATACAGAAGTTTCTAAAGTTCCGTCTTTAGCACCATCTCCACTCATTCCAAAAGTTTTGATTGTTGCAGTTCCAGCAATATTACTATGTTGAATACCAACAGACCTAATATTGGTTGTAGTACTATTTATTTGTTCCATCCACATTTCAATACCTTTTCTAACTTTCATACTCTCATCATTTAATACTGTAACAGTCCAATCACCAAAAGTAGTATCACCAGCAAAATATGCAGTCCTTCCAAAATATGCTACTGGTATTTCACCATTTGTATATCCTGGAAGTGTTGTTGCATTTACTAAAAATCTCCATTGAGAAGGAAAATCTGCTGCAGTATTTAAACCAGTTCCAGTAATTGATGTAGGAGTTGTAATATTGACTTCAAATAGATTAGATCTAGCTCCTGATTTATCAATTGCTGCGACAAAAGAATTTACACTAAATGTCATCTTTATACTCCTTGTACAACTTCACTAAATTCTACACCAGATCTAACTGCTACAAAACTTAGTTCAACAAAGTTAATTGATCTTGCTGGTTTAACAAATATCGCTCCAACAAATTGGTTTGCGTCAACCACTGAGGGTGGGTTGTTTGATCCATCACAAACAACTTGAAAATCTGTAATACCGCCTCTTGCTTGAATATCTCTTAAAAATGGTTCTACAATTGAAACAAATTGTGACCTAGTAAAATCATCGTTGAATTCAAACATTGATTGTTCTGCTGCTCGTGAAATCGATTTTTCTAAAACAATAAACAACCTTCTTACATTTATTCTGTCAAAAGCATTTGGTTTATTTAATAATGTTTTATCACCAAATAAAACAGTTCCTTGTGCTGGAAATCTTACAACAGAATTGATACCTTTTGTATACATTCTGTCTCTATCAGCTTCAGATGGATTGTAAGGAAGATTTGAAGCGTTCATCAAATTACCTCTTGTAAATCCAGCTGGTGAGAAAAAGGCTCCCGCAGAAAGTTCAGTTCTTACTGTAATTCCTGCTATGTCAGCGTTTAATGGAACGTGTCTGAAAACATTATTAATTATATCATGTTGTTTTTTAAATCCAGAATCTAGAACACCATATGATGAACTAGGCAATCCATTTCTAAAATCTATAATATTTGTAGCTTGTGTAGTTGTACCTACAACATCTGATCTTTGTGGTGAACAAAAAACCATCATATCTTTTCTTACCTCTGCAACATTTTGAATTGCATTTGTACAAACTGCTGCAGATGCATTACCCATAAAAAGAACTGCTGCATCAGATTTAACTGGTTCTTTGAAAATATTATAACCAGTGTTGTAATCACTATCTGTTAAATCTAAATTTCCATCTATACCACCACCAAATGTATATGATCTTACCCAACCTTTATTATTATACTTTGTTGATCCGTTTGCTGATGTTCCCCACGCAGAAGTAGAACTATCATTTGAATCAGCTTCACTTCCACCAGTAGGATGTGTCATCCAGTAACAATATTCACCATTATTTAAAACACTTTTATAATATGATGTGGGATGATTAGGTGCAACTGAAAGTCCAGAATATCTTTGTAAAACTTGATCTTTAGTTGATGATGTTGGTGTAACTCCCCACGCTCCGTCTTCATCTACAACAACTACATGAATTTCATCATTTTGTGCACCTATACTAGATGCCCAAGTAGTTGTTGTTGGAGCATCAGTTGCTTGTGTAGAACTTCCAGGATCTGCTCGATATTCCCATTCCCTAGAAAATGTTGCTGCAGAAACTGCTGATGTTCCAATAGCTGATGTTAATGTCAATGAAGTTTTGGATGCTATACTTAAAACTTTTCTTCTAAGTGAAGTTCCACCTGCATCAGTAAAAGTCAACATATCACCAGGAGTTAATTGTAATGCAAATTGTGTATTAGTTCCTGTTACAGTTGCACTACTCGCAGAAATTGCAATTGTTCCAACCATATTTTCTGCTGGTTCTTCAAATCCAGATCTTTTTAAAACTGTTCCAGAAGTTCCAGAAGATTTTGCAGTAACTGAGCTTGATCCTTGAACAACAAAAGCAGTATCTGTACCAGATGTATTCATAACATTATTAACAACATAAACATCTGTTCCAAATTTTAAAGCATCGCCAGCTTTAACTTGTGTAAAAAATGTTGTATCTGTTCCACTTAATAATCCTGTTGAACCATCAATTTGTACTGTACCAGTTAGTGTAGCTTCAGGTCTATCAGGTCCACATAAAGAAATTTTAAGACTGTTACCTCTTGTTCCAGCGTATTTTGCTACAAATGGTCCAAATGTTCCAACTGAAGACCCGCCAGTAGATGGATCATATGTTGCTTCATAAGCGTCTTTATTTTTAATTAGAACAGTTCCTGATGCATTTTGTACTGTTGCTGCATATGTTGTATTAGCAGTAGTTGCATTTCTTGCAGATGTATTTGCTATTCTTGCTATTTCAGCAGTTGATCCATATCCAATAAAATTTAAACATGAAAAATATGAAACAAATGTATTATCATCTGGTATATAAAATTTTTCTTTTAATTCTGACTCTGTTGAGACTTGACCATTTTCAGGATCTTCGATTGGCCCCCATCTAAAAGGCCCAGCAAAACCACCACGAACGGTCGATATGGTAGGTACTATTGTTGTTAAATCAATTTCTCTGGTTAGTACTCCAGGGCTAACTGTAAAGGGCATTGTTTTCTCCTAACTTATATTATATTTAGTTGACTTACGGCGTGTTGTATTATTAAACAACCTACTCTAAAAGCTCACTGTTATGAATATATTTATTAAATTTCAGAGTTCCAATACTTTTCTGGATGATATTCTTTCCAACCGTGAAATTCTTTAGGATCAAGTTCATCATCAGTTCCATCATTGTAAAATCCTAAAGGTAAAGAATATTCATCACTCATTCTCTCTTGTTGTTCTAATAATTCTTTTCTTATATCTGAATTTGTTATTTCTTTAAAATATCTTTGATTAACTAACCAACCAAATAAAACTAAACACATAACTAAATCATCATTATAACCTTCTTCAGCTTGGTAAGTTGTTCCTTTTTCTGCAAAAGTCATCATCTCTGCTATAGCGTCAAAATCTTCAACAATTAAATGATCCTTTTCTAATAGTTCTTTTAATGTTGAACATCCTGTTCTTTTTACATTTTTAGATGTCACTATACCAACTCTTGAATTTTTCTTAAATCCTCCACTAACTTCTTGACCACCATGTGCTGCTGATGTTATTATTGTATTTTCATATTCAATATCATAGTATAAAATATCAGCAACTTGATTACCATTTCCATTTGTTTCAACTAAACAAAAAGAATTATTATATTGTCTTGATATTTGTTCAACTATATGTGGAAATAAAATTGGTGAAATTTCATTGTTTCTATATTTTGCTACAGCTTTGTATGGAACTTGAGATACGTCAATAATCATAAATGCTGAATAATCTTGTCCTACTCCTGATGCAGTATCAACTACTGTACAATATATTTTTCCTTTTTGTGGTTCTTCAAAAATATCTAATTCTTCTTGTGTTCTTATAGGTTTTCTGAACGGCATGTTTCTTAATTTATTAGGATCAATGAGAGTATTTGTAGATCCTAAAAATTCACACTCAAATTCTTGTCTCCACTGTCTTTCACTTGTGTTCTCAATAGTTTGTCTTTTCCATTCTTCATCTCTACCAGGAACGTCATTCCAATTAATAGCAAACGGAATATATGTATTTCTTTTTTCTTCTGCATCAATCCACATCTTATAAAACTTATTCATTCCATTAGGAGTTGATACGATAAAAACTTTTGTAGATTGTCCAGATGAAATAGTGGGATATACAGAATCAAAAAATTCTTCTGCTAAAGAAGGTGGATCGACGTGTGCAAACTCATCAAGAAAAATTACATTAAATGAAGATCCTCTAACAGCAGATGATGATGTTGCTGCTGCCATTACTTTACTACCATTTTCTAATTCAATGTTACCTTTGTTCCAAACTGATATACCTTGTTGTAACCAGTTAGGCAAATGTTCAAATGACATTTGTAGTCTACTTAATAATTCTCTAGCTAATGATCCCTTGTTTGCTAGAATACCAACTTGAACACTTTCATTGAATAGTATAAAGTGTAGTAAATAAGATATGATTGTAGTAGATTTACCAGATTGTCTAGGAAGTTTTGAAATTACAAATCTATTGTTATGGAAAGTTTCAATCATCCTTTCTTGATATTCATATAATTTGAAAGGAACTAAACCATGATCTACATGAACAATTTGTACATAATTTTCAATAAAGTATTTTGGATCAGTTGAACACTTGAGTAATTCTCTTACTTGTTCAGGTGTAAACTCTATTTGTACATTAGAATTTTTTAAATTTGGATTACCAAGATAATTTTCAGAGGGCATTAATTTTTTTGTGCAATACTTTCTGTATTGTCTTCAATTGAAGCAGTAGCCATTTTATGTATATCAGTTTTAATTTCTGATATGTCCTGTTGTATTGTATTAACTTTTTCTTTGACTACTGCTATATCTGTTTTATGATTCACTGTTTCAAAACATATCCATCCTACCAACATTAATACGGCAGAAAGAAATATTGGTTCTATTTTTGTCCAGTGTTTTGTCATGAGATTTAATTACGCTTCGTAGGTTCCCATAGAATTACTATTGTATGATACCGCAGACAATTGTGGTGTTCCACCTGATGCTGCTATTGTATCATTTGGACCTTTTCTAATTAATACAGTTTGTCCAGCTGGTAAAGATAAGGTTCCACTATTTCCAGAACCATTTGTAACACTACCATCTAATGTTAAAACTGTTGGTTGACTAGCATGACCATTACTACAAAAAATCATAGTAGCTTTACTAAGTGTTGTAGCTGATCCACCATTATCAGCAGTACCTTTTAAACTAATTGCTTCCATAAATTTATTCCTTTTAATTATTTATATTATAGAGAAATCCAACCTTCAGTAGCATTATAGAAAGCATATCTTTTAGATACTCTATTTGTATTCAATGTAACATTGCCAGTTGAAGCTTCAATTTTTGCACCATTTGGATTTACTGTTATATTATTTGAATTTGCATCGCCAGAAGCGTCAACCAACCAAACTTCATCACCCATTGATGGATTTGCTGGTAAAGTAATAGTAATAGCAACTGAACTTGTGTCTAAAAACATTCTATCACCTTTACTCGCAGTTCTATTACCACCAATATCAAACCAACCTTCTTTGTCAGTTGTATGAATAGGTGTTCTCTGATCTTCAGATCCAGAACCACCTGTACCGCCCATACCTGCATGATTCATACAATAAATGTATACTATATCTGGTGAATCTTGTGGTGGAGTGTAATTAATAAAAGCCCCAGAGTTTCCTGGTGTTCCTATAATTTCTACTCCATCAGTCAAAGCAGTTCCACTATTATGTGTACCATCTCTTGTTGTTGATAATCTTAAAGGATGATTTATATTTGTTGCATGACTTACATCAAATCTATATGTTACACCCTTTTGAAAATGTAAAACTTTTCTTACATGAGTATTAGTTTTTATTTTTGTACCATCAAGTACATAAACATTTTGTGATCCACCACCATCATCTGCCACCGTAACTGTAAAAGTTTGTGAAACTTGTGCTTCAACAAATGCTTTAACAGATTGTTGTGTCACTAGTCCTACTGCTGAATTACTGGACATATCATCTTCATCAAAAACTGAAGTGATAGATCCACCAGTTGGTTTAGCTAAAGATGCTACACCATTATTGAGAACTAATACTCCTGTATGTGATCCAGAACTTGAACTAAAATCTTGTCCTGTTCCACCATATTGTGTTGCGATTGGTGTTCCATTCCAAACACCTGTTGTTACTGTTCCTAATGTAACTAGAGATGTTGAACCAGCAACAGGAGTAATCCCAGCTTCTGCTGCTGATTGATTTATCCATTTACTTGATCCAGAATCATAAGCTAAAATGTCATTATCTGCTACTGATGTAATAGTCGTATTGTTAAGATCATTAACTGTTCTTGACGCTACGTGTGCGACTGTTGCAATTGTTGATGTATTTGCTTTTATTGTTAATGTATCAGGTGAAGATACTTGTGTAAAAATTGTATCATCTGCTTTTTTAACAATGAATGTTGAATTATTACTTATAGATTCTGGTGTACCACCATCAGCTGAAACATCAAAAGAATATGCTCCATCTGCAGAATCTACTAGAGTTAATAAATTTCCTACAGTAATTTTTTTAACATTATTATTATCAGATACATCATTTATAACTAATTCATCAGAAGTCGCAACTTCTGCAGCAGTTACTGCATCTAGATTACGAATTGGAACATTGGCCATTAAATATCCTTTTGTGCGTAAAAAATATGTCTATCTATTTTTACTGTTTTATTTGTTTCCTTTGCCCATCTGGGATTAGGAATATAGTCAGCATGATAGTTAAGTGCTCCATCTGTTATATCAACTTCATATCCTGAAGTCAACATAAATTTTGCAATATCTTGAGACTTTTTCCATAGTTGTCCAGGATAAGGAACATCATGTTTTCCATCACAGTACCATGAAAATTGGCACCTGTCTCTTACTGGAAATCCATTTGGATAATGTCTACCCTGTTTGACAACTTCACAAACGGTATCTGGATAATACTTACTATTGATTCTATTTAGTACCACTTGACCGACAGCAATTTTACCAGCAGTGGATTCTATTGCTGCTTCAAAATATATATTTTTAGACATACAATCTAACTCTTTTTCATCTATAAGATTATTTTCTAAATGTTTTTTAATTGATAGTATTGGTTTTGGCTCTGTCAGTTTCATTGGTGGAATCCAAATAGTATTTGTAATATTACTATTAATAGATTGTGTGAAAACTGTTAAAAATATTGTTAAAGATATAAGTATGCGTAACATTCTACCTCTTATTTGGGTTATTAAATATAGCCTACCCGATTTTTAATTTTTTTATTTATTTGATGAAGTGATATACTTCTTGCGATGTGTTTTTTTGATAGGCATTTTGAAACCTTTCTTTTTGGGTTGTGATATTATTTATATCATCAACCGTCTGTACCTCTAGTGATTTCAAGGATCTTATCTATTTGCTTTTGAATTTTTTCAGTTCTATTTGGCCAATAGATATATTCTTTTTCTGGATTTTTCATCAAATTTTTAAGTAGTGGAATAATCATTTTTTCCAAATTTTTAAAAACTTGTTGATTTTCTTCTTGATATTTTTCTTCTAATTCTTTCTTTCTAGCATCAACCTCCAATGTCAACATAGTTTGAATTGTATCTAGTCTTTCTAAAACATGGTTACTTTGTACTTCAACTTTTCCGACAGCCTCTGCTGTTTTAGAAGGACTAACTATTTCTCCAAGTTCATCTGCATCAACTGCAGAAAATCCAAAATCAAAATCTTCCCATTCTTCTGCCATTATTTAAATCCAATTTGTTTTAATTGTTTTATAGTATTTGCAGCACTTGTGTGATGGATACCAATTCCACCTTTAGATTTAAATTCTCTAATATTTCCAGCATGATCATCAATCAAAATGTTAGGTCTACCATCTCTACCATCTTTTGCAAATTGTTTTTTGTCTTGTCTAGAAACTGCTCTCATATCACTTGGATCTAAATTAAAATTTGATTTCATCCATTGTGTTTTATCTTCTGCTGCCTGCTTGGATATTGGTCCTCTACTTTCTCTTGGAATAGCGGTCAACATTATTGGTTTATATTTACTAATAAAACTCCATAACCTTTTTGCATCTGGCATTAGTGGTAACTTAGCAAAAGTGTCATCAGGTAAATCTTTCCAATAAGCATCTTTAAACTTTGTTCCTAAAATCTTACCAGTAAAAGCATGAAAGTCAGCAACTACTCCATCCATGTCACAATAGATTTGTGGAGTATCAAATTCATTCAATTCAATTTCTTCTCTCATTTCTTTTGTTTTTTTCTTCATCTTGTTAATATAAGCACGATAGACAGAGGCGGCACTTGCTTTACCTGCTGCCTTTGCTCTTTGTTCCATAGCAATAGCGGCTTGAATTTTATGTGCGTGTTTTTTTCCACTATTTTTTATTTTTGATACACTTGATTTAGCATCATTAGGTGTAGCAAATTTTAAACCATGTATTGTACCTTTTGGATTTTCATCCGTATATAAATCTGAGTGTTTTTTACTACCCGCTGGTTGTCCTGCTTTACGAGGTATCCTTGGATTACTTTCTTCTCTAATTTTTAATTTTTTTTCTTTATCAATCCACTTTTTTGCTATGTGATTGTCTAGTGGTTTTTGTACTAATGATCTGACCTTAACAAAAACTTTTCTAAATACATCTTCACTAGCATCATTATTATCGACAATAATAAAATTTTTATTACCAAAGTAACTTTGAAATTTTCCAAGATTCTTTTGAACATCTTCCCAACTTGATTTTACAATATTGTCTGGTAATGTTCTAGATCTCATTTGGTTTCTTTGTAATGCAACATCAAGAGATGTATTTACAAATATCATTAATGTATCATAACCAAGACCTTTTAATCCTTCAGATGCCGCTTTAATTTTATCATAATCTTTACCAGTACCATCAATGATCATTCCAAGTCTTCCATCAATCCATTGTTTCATTCTCATCTTTGTGAGTTTTTTTGCTCTATCTCTTATAACTTGTGACCTCTCAAAATCTTTATCATCAAATTTAGTAAAGTCCATTCCCAATCCAGATGATTTTAATTTAAGTTCATAAATGTCATCTGAATTGACAACCTTCATTCCTAAACCACCTGTTGCTTTTCCTGCAACATATGATTTACCAGAACCTGGGCCACCCGCTAAAAATATTGCTTTGAATATTGAGGGGTCATACATTCCCTCAACTAGAAACTCATCAAAAGACTTCATACCATTGATCACCATGTTTTTTTGTATAGTACATACTTGTTTCTATTTTTTCTTCTAACTTAAATTCTTCATCTTTCATCTTTAATAGAAACTTTTGATCTCTTTGTTTTCCCTTATGTAATTTAGAAAACAAATCTTGAAATTTTTTACCTCTACTATCTACAGAAATACTTTTTCCACCATGATCAAATTTAGCATGTACTTTACCATGTGAATTTCCTGGAGATTTATTTGTACCCAATAATGAAAAATCATCATTATCTTTATGAATAACAGAATGTTGATTATATTTTTTACCTAACTCCATCATATGTTTTCTTTCAATATTTGGAATCATCAAAGATTTTTCTTTTACAAATCCACCTTCTTCTTTATATCCACCTCTCATTTCAACATAACCATGTCCCAACTTTCTGACATGCTTTTTTAATTCATTGAAGTTTTTTTCATTTTCTTCATCTGAATTTTCTTGTCTATGCGGTGACATAATACCAAGTTTTGGTGTTTTGTTCACATGATGCATCACTCTTGATAAACTTGATTCCTCAAGTTCTCTAATGACTTCCTTAAAAGATTTCATAATTTACCTTTTCCAAAATTGGATACATTAATTGGTTTACCTTTTCTATCTGGATTTGAATCATGTCTTCTTTTTGCTCTAGTAGCAGCGCCTCTTTCTTTTTTAGAAAGTTGTTGTCTTTTTCTCCTTGACATGCATTTTGGTTTTGGTCCATCGCCCTTACCATCACCATCAGTATCATCTCTGGCGCAATCACCTACAACTTTTCCTTTTGAATCAACGCGCTTCCAATCACCGTCTGGGTGATCTTTAGAAAACCATTTCCTCAAATCTTCTACAAAGACTTCGTATGATTTCAACCTTTTTTCCATCCGCCACCTTTTGACTTATACCACTTTGCCGCCCAACCATTTGCATATGCGGAAGGATAAACATCAAATTTTGATCTTGCTAATGACTTAGCTTTTGACCAAAGTTTAGGATTTGTTGGTTTATTTTCTTCTAATAAAAATTCTTTAAATGTTACCATGCCTTACAACTCCAATATCTTGCTTTAGTTCTTGGGCCAGGATTATCACAATTATGTCTAGCCCTAAATGATTTTCTTCTAGCTGGATTTGATTTTTTGATCCTCATATTTGGATCGCCAAATTCAACTTTTTTAACATTTCCAGTTGAAGGATCTCTAACATAAACTTTAGACTTTTTTACATCACCTTTCATTTTTTTACCAAGAGGAACATCTCTCCCTTGATACTCTGCTTCTTTGATGATATATTGTTTAAATGTTTTCATTATTTCCTTACGTTAGCTACTGAATCTCCTGGGTTTCCAGTTTTATTAGCGATAGAAACATGATATACTCTGTTGGGATCAACATCAGATTGCAACAAGTCTGTAACATAATTTTTTAACTCTTTTTGTTGTCTGACAATAGTATACCATGACGTTCTATCATTGTCAACTATTTTCTTTGGAACACTAAATTGCAAAGTAAAATCAGGTTCAGAGAAGGTCGCGTCCTTATATTCTGATTTAATTTTTTTCCAATCATTTCCAGATGCCAAAGTTACATGCAAATGTTTATCTTGTAAAGGTTTAACACTTGGATCTTTTTTAAGGACCATTTTTTGCATTTGTCTTATTATATTTATTTCTTTTGGTTTTAGAGAATACTTTAAAACACTCTCAACTTTTATTTCTTCAGTTATACCAATTTCTTTCATGAGTGATTTTTTATCATTCTTTCCTGTTTCTATTGCAAACTTTAATAGAACCATCAACGCATCACCAATTGATTTTCCTCTGAGTCCTGCTTGTGCTAAATCTCTACCATTGACACCCAACTCTTTGAGAGATGTTGGTTTTCTTTTTCTTCTCATATCAGCTAAGATCATGGAAACAGTTTTTTGTCCTTTTGCTTTTAAATACTCATCTATACTTTTGATTGCCACTGAATTATTTGATGTATACTTTACCAATTCAAATTCATCATTTAATATACTTGGATTATGAATAAACATTATGACACCTTCAATAGCATTTCTAACTTCATTTGAAACTCTCATTGTTTTTTGTGCATTTTGACCTGCCAACCATTTATAATCTTTCAGTAATATTGCAAGAAAAGCAGGAAAAGCTGACTTGTCAAGTTTATCAATAGTTGTATAATCTATATCATTTATACCTCTAAAAATGTGTTTCATCAATCCAGTTTTTATCATCAACTTTATACCTTTACTTGGTACAGTTGATTTTGTAAACATTTTTATAAATTCTTCTTGAAATCTATCAGGTGAAACAGTTGTTATATTTTTTGCTTGTTTAGTAATTTCTCTTTCTGTTTTTGTTTCTAAATTAAAATCAAATCTTGCGGCAAATTGCATTGCTCTCATCATTCTTAATGGATCATCTTCAAAAGCGGTTGGATTAATAACTGATATTTGTTTATTGTCAATATCAAATTGTCCTCTACCTTCAATATCATGCATCTCACCAGTTTCAATATCTTTTGCCATAGCATTCATCCAAAAGTCTCTGCGTAGTTGATCTTGTTTGAGTGTTATTCCTTTACCTAATTTAACTTCAAAATCTTTATGACCTGATCCAGTGCTCTTTGAATCAACTCTTGGAACTGATATATCAATAGGTTCATAATTTTTATCTTTAGGTTGATCTTTAGGTTGAAATTTTAAAATACCAAAAGATTTACCTACTGCATCAACTCTACCAAATTTTGATAATATACTTGATAGATCATCCAACTCTATTCCTACAACAAGCAAATCTAAATCTTTTGATATCTTTCCTAATATCTCATCGCGGACTGCACCACCTACTTGGTAAATTTTTCCACCAGCAGATTTTATAGCAGATTTAAGATCTGGTTTTAATGCTTGTGCAATATTTGATTCAATTATAAAACTTTTAAATTTTCTCATAACTATATTTATTCATAAAAATAATGCGATACAAAATTCTTGTAGAAATGATAATAATTTTTTTATAGGTTCAAGAAGTATGTATGAAGTTACTGCTCCTATGATACCACAAAGAAATGATTGAAAACTATATCTTAACCATTTAAATTTGTTTGTTGCTAATACTCTACCCAATCCATATATATCACCAACTATCGCATCATAAGTCGCTGAGTCTTTTTCAAGTCTCTTTGCATATTCAGTTTTGAATTCTTCTAATGTTATATAAGAAAAGTGGCCAAAAAAAAGTGGATTGTAAAATGGTGAGTCTTTATCAATCATTTTAGTACCTTTTATTTTTGGATAACCTGTTCTTGGCATGATAACAGCAATAGCACATAACAATGCAATGGTAGAAAAAAATCCCAATATTGATAAAGGAATTGCTACTTGTTCATGTTCCATATTAGCTATGGTAACAGAAAATACAATAGATGATACTGTTATCATTATATTGGCTTTTGTATCAGCCATCAATGACATCTGAACTATATTTGTAAGATTCAAACGAAGGATATTATCTACCGCAGTAGAAGATTTTCCTTCATTTGTCTCATCTAGTTTGTCAAATAATGTTTCTGGTGTTTTGTAATTAAGTTCGTTCCAAGGATCTCTCATTCATTCTTTACCTTGTCTTGGTCATATGATTGACCAACATTCTCACCAAATTCAGTAAAATAACTTAAATCTGTTTCTTTAACTACTCTGTTTTCAACAGAATAAATGTTTTGGTCTATCAAATAGCCTGGGTTGTCTTTTAATCTATTAAAAGTAAATGCCACATCATTCCATATGATTCTATTATTAGGATAACAAAAAAAATTACCATCATCCATCATAAAAAAATGTCCACATTTATGTTCCGGGTCTTCAGAAAAATTAACATCTAAATTTCCAGCTTTACCCTCAAACCCCCAATCAAGAGTAAACATATATTCACCCCAATGTTTTTTACCATTATGATCAACCAATTCTGCACGTTTTCTAGCAAGTCTTTCTCTCACATTAACATCAATATATGGAGAAAAACAATCCCAATAATGATGCATCTCTATAGGATAAACTGGTGCTTCTTTTTTCCAACAAAATGCGGTTATAGGTCTACGTGTCCAATTGACACCATTTTCTAATAAACATTCAAACATAGGAACACGATGTTCTATACTTGCAACTGAATGCACATCACATACTGAATATTGACCATGCCCTTTAGTATGATCATATAAATATTCATCACGAATAAAACAATTTACACAAGGTATATTATGATTTAGGTAAGCCATGTTTTTTTAATTCTTTCAAATATTCTTTAATTGAGTGATCTCTTGCGTCTATTTTCGTCACATCTCCAATAGGATGATCTTCATCCCAATCCAAAGTTTTTGCATTAATTTTTATTCCCCAATGTACATAAGGGAATGGTGGTAAAAAAGGTACTGGATCATTTTCCAAATACACTCTAAAATGTCCACTCATCCATAACTGTTCTGTAATTACAGAAGGTGAACCAAAAGTATATATCTGCACTTCATATGCATCGTCTTCTAACCATAATCCTATTATTTGTGCAATTGCACCACCAAGAGAATGTCCAGTTAAAATAACCGTTTCCTCAAGTGCATGGTTTTCAATTATATCATTTTTTAATTTTTCAGCGGCGTCCCTAAACCCTCTATGAATTTGAACTCCAAGTTTTTTATCTCTGAATGGTCTGGCGTCAAGGTCTGTGAGTACATTTCTACCATTATTAGTACCACGGACACTAATAATAGTAACCCCACGATCTTGTACCACATTGTATGCGAATTCATTGTCTGATATTTCCTTTCCTTCGTCATATATTCTTTCACAATATCCTGCCATTTCAATTAATACATCAACCCCTACTGGTAGATCATCTTTTGTTCCATTTGCTCCACCCATACTTATAAATTTATTTGTAGACATACAACTACTAAGAAGTAGTGCTGTCCCTATTATTATGTATTTCAACCTCATCTTTTTTTCTCCATGCCGTAGCACCTAATATTGCACCAAAAGACAGATGCAACATTGCACCTGCTTGTAATGTTAATGGTTCCCACCTTGAAGTTTTACAATCTTGACCTGCTGCCAGAACTTCTGCACAGGCATCAAACATTAGTAGATTCCACCAAAGCGGACCGACAAAGAAATCACATAAACATATAAACAGATAGACAATTGCTGCCCAATCTCTCCAATGTCTGTTTATTGTCTTGTTGATATTCATGATATATTACTTGTTAATTGGTAAATCATCCTTATGCATACAGCTCACAAATATTTTACCCAAATCTTGTTTCCAATATGATTTTATTTTGTATTTACTATTATAAAAATTTACTGGTGGTTGATCGTTAATTTCATCCTCAACATCAAATCTGATTGCATAATGAAAATAACATTCTTCCTCTGAGTCATGAGTTGTATATCCCATACCATAAGGTGCATAATTTAATCCTAGAATTATAAATATTATTCCTATCCACATTACTTAACCCTTCTTTTCATTTCTATTTAATATAATTTGAAGTGTTTGACTTGGAGCTCCACAACTCTTACCAACTCCACCCCAATTTTTATTTGAGATCAAAGGCCTTACCACATAACCTGCTTGTCTACATTGACAATCTTTGGTAGATACTGGAAATGCTGAAATTTCATTACCCCAACCACATCTACCGACTGTCCAATACAATCCATTACAATATCTACCTTGAAATTCATAAGTTACATTATCAAAATTCAAGGTTATTTCATTAATCATTGTTGTATTGTCACACCATGTCATATTATCTGGATTACCTATGGAAATATTATCCCAAGAGTAATTAGAAGCATTATCCCAAAAGTCAATGTAAGTTTGTCTTTGCGTTTGAGTAGGGATTGTATTATATGTAAAATTATCTGACCATAATAATGTATGAGTAGTGACTATAGTTTCTATAGTTTCATTATCAACCGTTTCAGTTTCTTGTATAGGATAATCAGGGTTGATATCAACAGAAATAGTAACAGTCCTGGTTGGAGGGCTATTAAATGAGACATTAAAAGGGTCTGAAATTCCAGATTCATAATGTATCTTTGGATAATCAAATGTGTAATTTTTATATTCTACTTCAAGATTTACATCAATTGGAACTAATACAGTTCCTGTCATTTGATTATTTAATACAGTAGAATCATATATATATTTTTCAAGAACATCTCTTACATTTATATGATGACTTGAAGTTAGTACTGGCCTTGCTCCTGTTCTATATCTTGGTTGTGATTGCTGATGTTCATAATTTAATGTTACTTTTAAGTCTTC
>VTLG01007966.1_pt1 | contig 20551 bp, 29 predicted proteins | sample 4694571 | NCBI WGS metagenome assembly VTLG01 (sample SAMN12604809, study PRJNA352737) | marine metagenome | biome: ENVO:00000447; feature: ENVO:00000209|ENVO:00000569|ENVO:01000036; material: ENVO:00002151; isolation source: viral sequences binned using virsorter ... | reverse complement strand
CTCACGAGCCTAAAGCCACCACTAAAGGTGGGATTATGCTTGCAAAGCAAACTCTCGAAAAGGAACGAATAGCTGCGATTGTAGGCTTAGTCGTTTCTGTTGGACCAAGCGCATATGCAGACAAGGAAAAGTTTCCAGATGGGCCTTGGTGTAAAGAGGGGGACTTTATTATTTTTGGACGCTACGCAGGGGCTAGGTTCAATATCGAAGGCGGCAGCATGCGGCTTTTGAACGATGATGAAGTACTTGCTGTAATAAACGACCCAGAAGACATTCTGCAATAATATGGAGTTATAGCTGTGGCTGAACAAAATATAGAACTAGAACTTCCTGAAGAAGAAGTTGATATTCACGAAGCGGATGTGATTCAAGATAGCACTCCTGACGTGGATACAAGTGATCAAACGATCGAAGAAACTCAACATACCGAAGAGGTAGATGAGTATAGTGCCGGTGTTAAAAAACGCATCGATAAACTAACTTATCGTATGCGTGAGGCAGAAAGGCGAGAACAAGAAGCAATTAAATTCGCTCAAAATGTTCAAGCTGAAAACCAAACGCTGCAAACTAAGTTGACTTCTTCAGATACGACATTAGTTAATGAATATGATGCTCGCGTTAAGTCTGATTCGGAAAGAGCTAGAAAAGCTCTTAAAGAAGCACAAGAGTTAGGCGATGCAGAGGCTATAGCATTAGCCACAGAAGCAGTTGCTAAAACTTCATTAGAAGCGCAGAATGTTCAGCGTTTACAAAGACAACAAAAGGTAAGAGCTGAAAAGCCACCTGCTGCTCCGCAGCAACAGGCTCCACAGCCCCCACCTCCCTCGATAGATCCTATCACGGAAGAATGGGCAGAACGAAATAAATGGTTCGGGCAGGATCGGGTGATGACTCAGGCTGCTATGGATATTCACGAAGATTTAATCTCCGAGAATAACCAAAGAGGTCAAGTAGTTTGGAACCCTCAGTCTCCGGATTATTATAAAGAGGTTGACAAAAGAATGCAGGAATATTTCCCGCAAAAATTTGATCAAGCAAAACCCGTGCAACAACCCGCTGTTGCTGGGCCTAGCCGTGGTGTTGGGTCTCCTAATCGCGGAGCACGCAAAGTTTCACTCTCTCCTTCGCAAATAGCAATTGCGAAAAGGATCGGAGTGCCGTTAGAAGAGTACGCAAAATATGTATAGAGGAGATAAAGAATGACAGATCGAACTCCTAGGTCTGCTGATACACGAGCAAAGAAGGCTCGCAGAAAAACATGGCAACCCCCTTCAATGTTGGATGCCCCAGAAGCACCTCCTGGATATAAACACAGGTGGTTACGTGCAGAAGTCCGAGGTCACGATGACAAAGCGAATATGTCTAAACGCATTCGTGAAGGATTCGAACCAGTAAGAGCGGAAGACTATCCAGAGTTTGACTCTCCTACAGTGGACGACGGTAAGCACGCGGGTACAATTGGAGTAGGTGGCTTAGTTCTTGCAAAAGTTCCAGAAGAAACCGTAGAAGAAAGAACTGATTACTTTTCACGAAGAAGTCAGGAACAGCTTCAGGGAGTAGACAACGACCTTTTGCGGGATAGTGATCCTAGAATGCCTATTAGCAAACGAGACATTCAAAGGAACTCTAAAGTTGAATTTGGCAGTCGGGACGTAAGTTCTGATTAACTATCACTCTAATATGAGGGTTTAACAATGGCGAATACGGATGCACCTAATGGGTTCACCCCCGCTTTCTCCCTATACGGGGGAACAATTAGACCCAAGAAAATGCGTATTGCAAGTGCATACGGAACTGCTATTTATAGCGGCGACGTAGTCACGCTTTCTTCGGGTTATGTCAATCAAGCGGGAGCAACCTCAACTCCTGTTGGCGTGTTTTACGGTGTGTATTACACGGCTACAGATGGGACTCCTACGTTTTCTAAATCGTGGACTGCAAGCACAGCCACACTAGGTAGCGCAGACGCTGAAGCGTATGTATATGCTGATCCTGGTATTGTGTTTGAAGCACAGTTTACAGCAGGAACTCCTGCAGTAAGTTTTATCGGTAATAAGTACACTTTGAGTACTACTGCCGGTAGTTCTACTAACGGACGTTCAAAAGAGGGTGTAACAGCCACTACTTCTAGTGGTGTTGCTTTATGTGTCGGTTTTGTAGATTCTCCTAGCAATAGCATCGGTGCTTATGCTCGGGCGTACTTTACATTCCCAACTAACACCTTCGCAGTTTAAGGAGAGTAATTAATGGCTATTAATAGAGCACAACTCGTTAAAGAGCTTGTTCCTGGCCTTCATGCTCTCTTTGGACTAGAGTATGATCGTTATCCGAATGAGCACGAAGAGATTTTCGACACAGAAAACTCTGAAAGAGCTTACGAGGAAGAAGTCATGCTAACTGGCTTTGGAGAAGCACCGGTCAAGAGCGAAGGCTCTGCGGTGAACTACGACACTGCACAGGAAGCATGGACAGCACGTTATACACATGACACGGTCGCTTTGGCCTTCAGCTTGACTGAAGAAGCCATCGAGGACAACTTGTATGACACTCTGTCTTCTCGTTACACACGCGCACTAGCACGTTCCATGATGACCACTAAGCAGATTAAGGCAGCTAACGTATTGAACAATGCGTTTAGTTCTTCTTATACTGGTGGTGATGGAAAAGAGCTTTGTGCAACTGACCACCCAACCGTTGGAAATGAAGATCAGAAAAATGAGCTGTCTACTGCAGCTGATTTGAATGAAACTTCATTGGAGCAAGCGTTGATTGATATTGCTGCGTTCGAAGACGAGCGCGGTCTTAAAATTAACGCTCAGGCAAGAAAGCTAATTATTCCACCTGCTTTGCAGTTTGTTGCGGATAGGCTTCTTGAATCTCCTGGAAGAGTTGGTACGGCAGACAATGATATTAACGCGGTTCGCAATATGGGCATGGTTCCTGAAGGCTACACCGTAAATCATTATCTGACTGATACTGATGCGTTCTTCCTGAAGACTGACGTTCCTAACGGACTTAAGCATTTTGTTCGCACGGCTGTGTCAACAAACATGGAAGGTGACTTTGAAACCGGAAATGTTCGTTATAAGGCCAGAGAGCGTTATAGCTTTGGTTGGTCTGATTGGAGAGGTATTTTCGGCTCTCCTGGAGCATAATACCACAGGGGGGCTATGCCCCCCTTTATTTCTGGGAATATAATAGCCCTAGCGACTGTCCCAGCAGACGCTTACGAAGACTCTAGGGCGAAACCTTTCGTAAGGAGGAAAACCGATGGCTCAGACGACTTTCGCTGGCCCTATTAGATCACTCGCTGGTCTTATTAATTCAGGATACAATGGAGTAGTTAGCCTAACAGCTGATACTTCAATTACTGTTGCTTCTCACGCTGGACGACCACTTCTTTGTAATGATGCGGATGGAAAGTTTACTCTCCCAAGTATCGTTGTAACAGAACCTACAGATAAAGGCGATCCAAACCAATTAGCAAATTTAGGCGCAAGTTTTACGTTTATAGTTGTGACTGCTGCTACCGACATGGATATCTTGACTGATGGTACTGACAAGTTTGTTGGTGGAGTTTACACAGGCGTAGATGATGCAACTGGTAAAACTTTCATCTCAGGTGCTTCTAACGATGTGATTACTCTAAATGGCAGCACTAAAGGCGGTCTTGCAGGAAGTATCATAAGAGTAACCGCTATAGCAAGTGCAAAATACGCAGTAGAGGGTATAACTCTTGGCTCAGGCACACTTGTTACTCCGTTTGCAGACGCTTAATACGGGAGTAAATTGATATGGCAGATGCAGTTACCAGTACAACTATTATTGATGGTACGCATAGAGCAGTCATCCAGATAACTAACCTTAGCGACAGTACTGGTGAAAGTGCTGTCACAAAGGTTGACGTTAGCTCGTTGAATGCTAGGGCCGATGGAACTGCGTGTAGTGGTGTTACTATTGATAAAGTACACCACTCTATAACTGGTTTCACCCAAGTACAATTACTTTGGGATGCAACCACGAATACAATCGCATTAGCATTGGCAGAGTCAAGTAATGGACATATGGACTTTAGCGGTTTTGGTGGATTACAGAATACCTCTGGTTCTGGAAAGACAGGAGATATTGCTCTAACTACTATAGGAGCTGCCGCTAACGATACTTATGTTATCGTTCTTGATTTGTTAAAGCATTACGGATAGATGGCTACTTCAGGTACTAGAACTTTTAGTTTAGACGTAGCGTTAGCTATAGAGGACGCATACGAACTAGCAGGACTTGAACTTCGTACAGGTTACGATGCAGTCACTGCTAGGCGTTCTCTAAACCTAATGTTTGCAGATTGGTCTAACAGAGGTGTTCAGCTTTGGGAAGTTGTAGAAGTCTCTCAGACTTTAACTGAGGGAGATTCTTCTTACGACCTGAATGCTTACGACATTGATATACTAGACGCAATAATTCGAAGAACTGTTAATGGTATTCAAACTGATTTTCAGATTTCTAGAATTGACCGTAACGAATATTTTAATATTCCTAATAAAACAACGAAAGCTAGACCTACACAGTTTTATGTAGAACGAACGGTTACGCCTAAAGTATATTTATGGCCTGCTCCTGAAAACTCCACAGATCAGTTTATTTCCTATAGATGGCAGCGTATTCAAGATGCTTCAGCTTCTGTTAATGATTTTGATGTACCTAGTCGATTCTTACCCTGTTTAACCATGGGATTAGCTTTTTATTTAGCGGTTAAAAAGAACCCAGACAAAGTTGCTTTACTACAGCCTATGTATGAGCAAGCTCTTCAAAACGCATTAAGGTTCGATGAAGATAGAACGTCTGTCCATTTAATCCCCTCAGTAAGTTCCGTCTTTACTTAATGGCTTACGCACAAGGTAAACACGCACTCGGGGTTTGCGACCGTTGCGGTTGGGCTTATAAGTACTTACAGCTTCGTATGGAGTGGACTGGCTTTAAGGTTTGTCCAGAGTGTTATGAACCCAAGAACCCTCAACTAGATCCTCCATTATTACCTACGGATCCAGAGTCCCTACATCAACCAAGACCAGAAGTTTCTTTGCCTCAGTCTCAGTTAGGGGCAATTATAACAACAAGTCCTACGTTTACTACTTCTGCTGGAGTCGATGTAGGTGCTCTTCCAGCAACTACAGTAGACCCTATTGGCTCAGACTTTTCAGCAGATGGGGCTACGGGTAGTATTGGCACAGTAACAGTGGTGACCACATGAGCTTTACTTACGCAACATTAAAAACAGCTATTCAAGATTATTGTGAAACGAGTGAAACTACGTTTAATAATAACTTATCGGTTTTCATTAAGGAAGCAGAAGAAAGGATTCTAAAAGCTGTTGAGATTCCTGATTTTAGAAAAAATGTCACGGGTAATGCAACGGCAGACAGCACTTATTTGTCTATGCCTAGTGATTTCTTGGCTCCTTTGAGTTTAGCGGTCATCTCTAGTAGTGTGTATACATATTTGTATTTGAAGCATGTTTCGTTTATTAGAGACTATACGCCAAACGCATCGACCACAGGAATGCCAATCTATTATGGATTATTTGATAGCTCAACTTTTATTCTGGCTCCTACACCTGACGCTAATTATAGCTTTGAGCTTCATTACAAGTACAGACCGGCGTCGTTAACAGCTGGCTCAGATAGCGGAACAACATGGCTTTCTGAAAATGCTCCAAATGCATTATTATATGGCTCATTAGTAGAAGCGTCGACATTCATAAAAACCCCAGAAGAAACCCCGTATTATGATCAAAGGTTTCAAGAAGCGATTGCAGGATTAAAGAAACTTGGGGAAGGTTATGGAATTCGAGACGAACATCGTTATGATATATCTAGGATGGGTTAGTTATGTTTAAGATGTCTGTTGAATCAAATCTAGGAGACGTTGTTGTTAAAACAACAGAACGCAGAGGGTTGTCTCCTGAAGAACTAGCTGAACGAGCGGTGGAACAAATAGTTAGCGTGTCTTCCTCTGTAGACCCTGTTGTGCGACAGCAAGCAGAAGCGTTTAGAAACCGCATTTATCATGTAGTATTAGGTATAATCAAACAAGCAATTAAAAGCGATAGAACAACGCTTATTAATGAGTTTATTCAACAGGGTCAGTCAGACACTGCTGATATTTTAAGGAGACTATAATGGCTATCACCACAGCTATGGCAACCTCGTTCAAATCAGAACTTTTACAGGGAATACATAATTTCCATAACGGTTCTGGTGGGGGAACGACTACCACTACAGGTACAGGCAATACGTTTAAGATTGCTTTGTATACTAGTAGTGCAACTATGTCAGCATCTACTACAGCTTACGCAACGACCAACGAAGTTTCTGCTACAGGCACTAACTATACGGCTGGAGGCAATACGTTAACTAATGTAGATCCGACTACGTCAGGAACTACGGCACTTACAGATTTTTCAGACACTACTTGGTCTACCAGCTCAATTACTGCAAGAGGAGCATTAATTTATAATTCCTCAACTACAGCAGGAAGTGCTAATAGAGCCGTAGCAATACTGGATTTTGGAGCGGATAAGACATCTACAAGTGGAGACTTTACTATTCAGTTTCCAGCAGCAGACGCTTCTAACGCGATCATAAGAATCGCATAGGATATAGTGTGTGGCTGATGTCAAGGTTGTCTTTGATGGATGGAATTCTTCCTCTCATGGATGGGGCGAAGGAACGTGGGGTAATGGCGAAGCAGTTCCTGGGGCAACAGGGACTCTTGGTACAGTCTCGGTTACGGCAGACGCTAATGTCTCAGTTACAGGCGTTGCGGGAACAGGGACTCTTGGGTCGGTTTCTGTATCCGCTGATGCGAGTGTTAGTGTATCTGGTGTATCAGGCACTGGTACTCTTGGTTCACTTACGGTTACGGGTACGGCAACTGTTAGTCCTACGGGAGTTGCAGGCACGGGAACACTTGGGTCAGTTACGGTCTCGGCTGACGCAAGCACTTCGGTCACTGGCGTGGCAGGCACAGGCTCGCTGGGATCAGTTACGGTTACAGGCACGGCGACAGTCTCTGTCACAGGCGTGGCAGGAACAACAGGGCTTGGAAGCGTCTCCACGCTCACAAGTAACTTTATCCCAGTTTCTACACCAGAAATGTCTGGACAACTTGGCGCGGTTACGTTTGATGGTGACGCAAACGTGGTTCCGACAGGCGTGGAAGCGGCCTGTACAACGAGTGGCGTTAATGTTTGGGGGCTTATCGATGATAGCCAAACAGCGAATTGGTCAGGAATTGATGACAGTCAGACGCCGAATTGGTCAACTATTGACGATAGTCAAACACCAGATTGGAAAGAGGTAGCGTAAATGGCTAGTACATATGTAAACGATCTTCGCCTAAATGAGATGGCGACAGGAGATGGTTCAGGAACGTGGGGAACGACCACGAATTTAAACTTAGAACTGATCGCAGAAAAATTTGGGTCAGGAAGCGAAGCTCTTTCGGACGCCTCTACTGCGACCATAACGATGGCTGACGGGGCTTCAGACGCTTTTCGCTCACTAGCCCTTACCCTCACAGGGTCTCTCTCACAGGCTTGTACGGTCACGTTAGCTCCAAATACTCTTTCTAACGTATGGATGGTAAAGAACTCGGCTGGTGATGCAGTCACATTAACCCAAGGTACAGGCGCAAATGTAGTCATACCAAACGGGTTTACAAAAGTTGTCTACTCAGATGGAGGTGGATCTGGGGCTGCTATAGTTGATGTTTTTGATGATTTAAGTATTGGCCCTAATCTTAGAGTCGGTAATGCTGCGGCAGAAGACACAGCGATTGTATTCGATGGAAACGCGCAAGATTTCTACATTGGTTTAGACGATTCTGCTGATGATCTGATTATTGGATTGGGTAGCACCGTAGGTACAACCCCTATAATTTCTGTTGATGAGAACAAAGACGTAGCTATCCCTGACGGGGCTTTGACAATAACTACGTCAGATAATACAACTCAGCTAACTTTAAAAAGCACTGACGCTGACGCATCTGTTGGGCCACGTCTGGATTTAACAAGAGATTCATCAAGTCCCGCTGCTGATGATTATTTGGGTGTAATTCGTTGGATGGGTGAGGATGATGCTGATAACTCGTTAAGTTACGCGCACATGAGTACCTACATTGAAGATCCGGCTGACGGTGCGGAAGACGGAAAGTTTGAAATAGATACTAGAATAGCAGGCACAATGAGAAGTCGAATGTTGATGACTTCTACGGAAACAGTATTTAACAATGAACAGGTCGATTTAAATTTCCGTATTGAGTCTGATAACAACGCTAATATGTTCTTTGTCGATGCTGGTAACGACCATGTAAATTTTGGAACAGATACAGATCATGGCGGTGTAGTCAATATACAAACCACAGACAACACAGTAAACCTTGCTCTTGTTAGCACAGACACAGATGCTAATGCGGGACCGCATTTAGACTTAACAAGAGATGCTGGCAACGTCCCTTCAGATGGTGACGTAATGGGCGTTATTCGTTTTAGAAACGATAACACTGATCTGGTCATGCACAATTATGCAACTCTAGAAGCTAGAACTGTAGATGTTTCAGCGGGCACAGAAGATGGTAGATTAGAGATTACGACCGTTGTTGCTGGCACAGAAGGCACCTCTAGGGTACTTTTTGATTCTGGGGAAACTGTATTTAATGACAACTCCGTAGACTTAGATTTCCGTATTGAGTCTAATGGTGACGATAAACAATTTACCATTCTTGGTGACAAGTATGGAGTTGGTATTGGACGGTATCCTGAAAATGCTTATAGCGGTTATAGCTCTATAGAAATAGGTCAGCAAGGCATCATAATGGCTAATGATGCTGGTGATGATATTTGGTTTGCTTCAAATCTATATTTAGATAGTGGTGGAAACCAGCTCAAAAAATCAACAGGTGTTTCTGGCTTAATAAAAATGGATGGAGATGTTGCTACATGGTTTACAGCAGCTTCAGGTTCTGCGGATACTCAAAATTCTTGGACAGCTCGTGTTAGATTAGATTCAGAGGGAATTAAATTTGGCTCAGACACCGCAACAGCCAACGCCCTTGATGACTATGAAGAAGGAACTTGGACACCGGGTATTGGTGAAGGGGCTGTAACTGTTGACAGAGCGTATTATACAAAAATAGGGCGTTTAGTGCATGTTGCAGTGTTATTGAGTGGTTTTACTAACAGGACTAGTACAAATTCAGTAACTGTTAATAACTTACCTTTTAATGTACTAGGAGATAGTGCATCTGGAACTGCAATGGCTAATTACAATGATGCAACAAACGCACAATGCGTTTATGTTACAACTGCTGAGGTTCTTTATTTTTATACACTAAGTAGTGGAGGCTATGGGAATATGACTCATGACGATTTAAACAATTCATCAGCAAGTATTTATTTCTTTGCAACCTATACATCATATTAATTTTCAAACTTATGTTTACTGGACGGTAGACAAAGATACACAAGGAGAAAACTATGGCTTTAGAAAAATCAATCGTAGAAGATAAAATAGAAATTGTAGATAGAGGTAAGTACAAAACTATCCAAGTCCGTACAGCTACAATAGTAACTGATGATGGCGCAGAATTATCTAGAACTTTTCATCGCCATGTAGTAAATCCTAACGATGATGTTAGTAAAGAATCAGATGAAGTTAAAAAACTAGCTGAAATTTATTTTACAGATGATGCAAAAGCAGAACATCAAAAAGTAATTGATGCAGGAGGCCAACTTGGAAACTAAACACATACAGGTTCACGATCTGGCAAACACTTTAAGTCTTATTGATGCTGCGGCTAAGCAAGGCTTATTTGGTGGAGATCAACTCTTAGTAATCGGCGCAATGAGGCAGCGATTTCATGCTGAATTAAAAGAGCACGCACCAGCAGAAGATAATGTTGCTAACATTGAAAATGAAGAGCCAAGGGTTGAAGTTTCGTCTGAATCGGGATAATGGAGCCACAACACTTTTCATTTCATACGTTGCCAGCAGTATTTATGCTGGAAGCACAACTATCAGAAGACATGGTAGGTACGCTTAACGATTACCTAGACAAGCTGATGGTCGATGAAAAACGCAAAAGTCATGCTGGTACATTGGTAGGGCAAATAGCTCATGGTCAACAGCTTACGATGGATCATCACTGTGAAGAGCTAAAAGACTTTAATTGGACGATTCAAGGCTTGGCAGTGGATTATATTAAGCAATTTTGTGCTGTGTCTGGGAGTCCAATACAAGGCAAAAGAGAGGTATTAACTGATGAGCTTTGGTCTGTGCATAGTTATGCTGGGGATTATAATCCCATACACGATCATGGTACTCGAACACTTATGGGAGTCTCCTGTACAACCTGGACAAAAGTACCGCAACAAATTTTAGATTTACCTACAGCGGGAAGCGCGGAGTACAGTTTGTATAACTCGTCTGGTAATACGGATGGTTGCCTCGCGTTTAGTTATGGACGCAATAGCTTGATGGATGTAGAGCGATTAACCCCTCCACAAAGTTTTGTAATCAAGCCAGAAGTAGGAAAGTTTTTAATGTTTCCTAGTTGGTTGACACATATGGTTTACCCCTTCGAGGGTGAAGGTGAACGGCGAACGGTCGCTGCTAATCTAAACGTATGGAAGATAAAAGATGACGGAACTCGCCACTAAGGATTAATAATGGATTTCATTGCAGATTTACTAATCTATACCAGTTTGTTTGTTACAATAAGCAGTGCTATTTGTGCAGTAACGCCGACACCGAAAGATAATGAGTTTATGGGTAAATATATTTATCCTGTAATCGAAATGGTTGCTTTGAATATAGGCAAGGCAAAAGAAGGATCTACAACCAACCCAATTAGATTTGTTAAGAGGTCAGACTAATGGCTACAAAAAAAGCCCAATCTAAAGTTTCAGATTCTCAACAGACGTTGAATGAACTAAAAACGCATCAAAAAGAATGCACTTTAAGATACGAACGAATAGAAGAACGGTTGAATGAGGGTTCTGAAAAATTTAAAAAATTAGAAATGATGATTTGGGGAGTGTATCCATTTATGGTTGCGACTATAGTTGCAGCTAAGTTTCTATAGTTGTGAGTTATGCCTCTACAAAAGTTTTTATTCAACCCAGGAATTAATAAAGAAGGAACCGCTTACACGGCTGAGGGAGGCTGGTTTGACGGCAACTTAGTTCGATTTCGTAAAGGACTACCAGAAAAGATAGGCGGGTGGGCTAAAAACTCTCTTAATGCTTATTTAGGAACGGGTCGTAAACTTCACGCGTGGGTTAATCTTCAAGGTACAAAATTCCTAGGTATAGGAACCCGTTTAAAACTTTATATTCAACAAGGTGATGAGTTTAATGATATAACACCTCTTCGTTTAACTACTAGCGCAGGGGACGTTACTTTTTCAGCGACTAACGGCTCTTCTACCATTACGGCAACAGATACGAACCATGGAGCAACAGCAGGAGACTTCGTTACGTTTAGCGGAGCAGCTACTTTAGGCGGTTTAGTCACTGCTGCTGTTCTTAATCAAGAATATGAAATAGCTACTGTAACTAGTGCTAACGCATATACGTTTACTGCGAAAGATACTTCAGGAACCACGGTCACGGCTAACGCTAGTGATAGTGGCAACGGAGGCAGTAGCGTAGTTGGGGCTTATCAAATTAACATTGGACTTGATACTTATGTTCAAGGTTCTGGTTGGGGGTCTGGTACTTGGGGCGGGGGTACGTTTGGTTCTGTTAGCGCACTAAGTGCTTCTAGTCAGCTGAGGGTGTGGTCTCTTGATAATTTTGGTGAAGATCTCATCTCCTGTGTTCGAGGGGGCGGTATTTTCTTTTGGGATAACTCAGACACGGTTTCAGTTAGAGCTAAAGCGTTAGAAGATTTAACAAGTGTTAATTTACCGCCGACCGTAGGGCTTCAAGTGCTTGTATCAGATGTAGACCGGCATGCTATTGTTTTAGGAGCAGATCCTATTGATTCAGCAGGAGTTGCTCGTACAAGTGTTGTAGACCCACTACTTATTGCTTTTTGTGACCAAGAAAATATATTGGAATGGGAGCCTAAAAGTACTAATACGGCAGGATCTTTAAGACTTTCTTCAGGATCTCAAATCATAGGTGGGTTAAGAGCGCGTCAAGAAGTACTGATTTGGACAGATACTTCGTTATACAGTTTACAGTTTATTGGCCCTCCGCTGACGTTTGGATTAAACCTAATTAACGAAGGAGTAGGATTAATTGGGCCTAACGCAGCTGTTAATTCTCCTGCTGGGGTTTTCTGGATGGATCGTAAAGGTTTTTATGTATATAACGGGTCTGTACAAAACATACCTTGTTCAGTACAGAGCTATGTATTTGATGATATTAACGAAGAACAAAACTTTCAGTTTTTTGGATTTTTAAATCGTCGATTTAATGAAGTAGGTTGGTTTTATAGCTCTAGTGACTCTAACTTACCTAATCGTTATGTTGTATTTAATTACTCAGATAATGTTTGGTCTATAGGACAGTTAGATAGGACAGCATGGATCGATGAAGGAATAGAAAATAACCCTAGAGCCGCCGGTGCAGCAAGCAGCAGTTATTATATTTATGACCATGAAACCGGTAACGATGCAGACGGTTCTCCGATGACTAACGTATATATCGAGTCAGGAGACTTCGATATAGGAGAAGGGGAAGAGTTTCAATTTATACGTCGTATGATACCAGACGTTAGATTTACAGGGACCGGTGGGTCTGGGCAACAAATAAACACAGTGTTAAAGACCCGTAATTATCCTGGTGATTCTTTAGCAACTGATAGTACAACTGCACTTACAGCAACTACTACGAAAATAGATATGCGAGCACGTGCAAGGCAAGCCGTAGTTCGTTTCGAATCTGATGACGACGCTGCTGAAGGTGTGCAACTAGGAGTAGGCTTTAGAGTCGGTGGTACTCGTTTAGATCTTCGTCCTAACGGCAGACGATGAGCAAAATATTACAAGGGCGTTTACCCCTAGTTTCACCATACTATCAGCAATTTGTTGATGTAAACACGTTCAATAGATTCGTTCGTATATTAGAACTTAGTTTAGATGCGGTTGATTTTGACGCAACACCTCAATACACCGCCGAAGAAATAGATGAGTTACAGTTTCCAACAGGAGAAGTAATCTGGAACTTAACAGAGGAAGTTCTTCAGGTTTGGTTAGGTACTCGTTGGGAATATCTTTCTACACCAGAAACTTCAGGGTTAAGCGCAACCGCTACATTAGGAACTATACAAGTAGTTGCAAGCGGTAATATAACGGTGGAGATTGACTAATGAGTGAGAAGTTAAGCGAACATTTTACACTAGGTGAGTGTTGTAGAAGTGAAACAGCACAGCGGCATGGTATAGATAATACCGCTACTGGTGAGGAATTAGAGAATTTAAAACGAGTTCTAGAAAATGTAATAGAACCAGTTAGAGTGCATTACGGAATACCGTTTACTCTTAATAGCGGGTATCGATGCCAAGAATTAAATGCGGCAATAGGGTCAAGTTCTAATAGCCAGCATTGTAAAGGACAAGCAATAGATTTCGAAATTCCAGGAATACATAACGATAAAGTAGCTCGATGGGTAATAGACAACTTAGACTATGACCAGTTAATCCTTGAGTTTTATGACGGGGTAGACCCTAACAGCGGGTGGATTCATGTTTCTTATGTGTCTGCTGGAAAAAATAGAAACCAAGCTCTGGTTTATCATGGCAAGCAATACACGCCATTTGAATGAAAGGCACAATACTAGCCTTTATGTTAATTACCGTTATTGAGGGAAACGTAGCGCAAGGTTCAGATCAAATGTTGTTTAGAGATATCCATAGATGCCAGCAGTTCGCATATTGGATAGAGCACAATTGCAGGGATACCCGTTGTAGAGGTGGTATTAAACAGCATAATATAACCGCTTACTGCAAGCCAGTGATAACAGCAGCCAACCAAAAATTTTGGGATTGACTATGGTTAAAAAATTACAAGAAAATTCTGTTTGGGCTAAATACGACATAGACCAAGACGGAACAGTTTCAGATGAAGAGCTGGAACGAGCGACACAGATGATTGAGTTAGACTTAAGAGAAGAGAAACAAGACTCTCAACGCAGAATAGCGTGGGTAGCGATGGCTTCCATGGTTTTATATTCCTTATTACCGTTGTTACCCTTTGTTCCAGAAGAACGGCTTAGTACCCTTTCTTCTCTTTCGGATATGCTTTTTCTTTCACAAGCTTCTATTATAGGTTTGTATTTCGGCGCAACAGCCTATATGTCACGTAAACCGTAGGGGTTTACTATGATTATTGAATCAGTCGCCGCTGCCGGTGCGATACTATCGACCATCTCAACGGCCATAAATAAATTAAACGAGGTCGGTGATGGGGCTGCGAAAGCAGTTGAATTGATGCAAGGGTTTTCTGATGCACTAGATTCTTTTGAGCGCGAAAAGAAAGACTCGGTTATTAATAACCTTAGCTCACAGGAGCTTTTGAAATTGGAATCAATAAAACATAGACGCGATCAGTGGGAAAAGTCACTCCACGATATGCTCGTGATTCATGACCCAGCTTTACTTCAACGCTGGGACGACGCTAAAGCTCGTCAAAAAGCAGCCCACAAACGACAGATGGAGGCTATCAAGGCAAGAGCCGCTGCCCGAAAGAAAATGATTAGGCAGATATGGTTAATTATGGGAGTAACGGCGATAGGATTACTTTGTGCGTTTATACTAATCGGAGGGATCATACTGATTTTTAAATGATGGAAATTAGACCAACAACACAACCAGTTCAAGCCTCTTGGAGACAAGCGGCTGAAGAACGGTATGAGAAGTTAATGGAGTCAACTCAAAGAGAAAATAGGCGTCGAGTTTCGGGTAACGCTGAACTAATGCTATATATAGCGAAAAGCGGTAAAGTTCAGATCGAAGACGGCAGAACTAGGCCAAATAACATTAATTTTTTAATATGATTATGGGCTGGAAATTAAGTGCGGGACTAGGGTTGGCTTTAGCGATTACAGCAGGCGCGTTTAAGCTCTATTATGACAAGTCTCAAGCTGAGATTGATGCGTTTCATATAAGGTTAGAACAATCAATCCAGAACCAAAAAACCCTAGAACGCACTATAGAAACTCAAAACGAAAACCTTAAAGAAACCATTAGAAACCAAGAACTTATGGTTGCTCAAATAGAAAAGCTAACCGATGAAAACCAGCAAGCACAAGCTGAGGTTGAAACCATTAGAAAAAAGTTCGCGAAGCACGATCTCAATGTGCTTTCTTTGAGAAAACCTGGATTGATCGAGAATATAGTGAACCGAGGCACGCGAGCCGTCGGAGCGGAATTTGAAAAACTTACTAACCCGTACCAGTTTAATGAAAGCTCTAATAGTATTAGTATTGCTCCTAATTAGTGGTTGTTCATGGTTCGGGGATTCAAAACCCTCGATACCTGAAGTCCAACCAGTAGAGGTTGTAACGGTTGTAAAAGATGCTCCTATGTATCATCCTCCGTTACCAAACGCAGTAACTTTTCTTCCGGTAGAATGGAAGATATTAACTCCTGAAACGATGGAGGAGTATTTAAAAGATTTAGAAGAAGGGAACGCTCCTGCAAACGCTTGGCACTCTCTTACTTCTAAGGGTTATGAGAACTTATCAGGTAATATTGCGGATATAAAACGCTATATCCGTCAGATGCTTTCAATAGTAAAATATTACCGCGAGTTTGACGAGGAACAGCAAGAGGAGCAGGAAACAGAGTAATGGCTTCTATATACAGTGATGAAATGAAAGAGAAAATTCTTGCGGATTTCTCTAGTAAAAACCCTAAAGTCTCTGCGTCTATCATAGAACGCTTCGGAGAAAGCCCTCGTAGTAAAGGTCTTGGTTCATTAAATGTCGAAGAGTATCGTAATGCGATAGATGCACCATTACAAAATACTCCTATCAGAGCGTCAAGTGGGTGGGGGCAAAAAAACGCTCTAGCCGATTATTTGAATAATATTGACATGGGTACAGACGAATTAAGTGCTACTTTAGAAAAAGCCTCTGCCTCTGCAGGAGAAGGTGGCGGCTTTAAAGATTTTTTGAGAGGACAAGGCGAAAGTTTAAAAGGACAGTTTGGACTAAGTAGTATATTAGGGTTGATTGAAGCTCTTTACTCGTTAAAAACGGCAGGAGACATAGAAGCTCCTGGAAGAGCTCCACGATACAAACCACCTAAACCCACAGAAATAGAAGGAGTTGGTGGTATAGGCATGAATGACGGAGGAACCGTCCTAAACCGTAAGTTGTTTCTTGGCGGGGGTGAAGTGGACGGGATCGGTGGTGAACGAGACGACCTAGTACCGATATGGGCCAGTGATAGAGAATACGTTGTATCCGCTAACGGAGTACGGCGAATGGGAGGGGGCAACCACGCACGTGGGATTGCAGCCCTTGATAAAATAAATAACAATGGAAGGCTTATCTAATGGCAGATCCAGCATATAGTTATCAGAGACCGGATGCTTATCTTTACAACCTGTTAGCCGGTACAGGGGGTCTCCTTCCAGGAGTTTCTGATTATTACAAAAGCCAATTTGAGAACCTAGGAGCTGCAGATAGCAGTCCATTTACTTATACAGGTGAACGTATTGCAGGATTCTCTCCTAGAGAACGATATGCAATGCAACTGGCCGACCAAGGCGTAGGTTCTTATCAACCTTATTTTCAACGTGCTGCTGGATTAACCGAAGATGCTCTCGCTACGCAAGGAGCCGGTACGTCCGAAGCAGCAGCCGCTATGCGACGCGCACAGGGTATGGGGGAGGACTATACCCGTTTAGGCTTAGATACGCTTAAAGAGGGCTATAGGCGCGGAGATCAGCTAACGGGAGAGGCGGCTAGAAGATTAAGAGATACGGCTTCGGCTCAGTATGATCCTTCTGAAGCCTATAAGAGCTACATGGATCCTTACGAAGATGAGGTAGTCCAACAAGCAATGAAAGATATTCGTGAATCTGCTGCCCAAGGCGATATCGGTCGACGAGCCGGTGAGATTGGAACAGGAGGATTCGGAGGTTCTCGTTCTAGGCTAACACAAGCTGAGTCTGAACGAGCAAGAGACCGTGGTCTAATGGAAGCAGTGTCTGGTATTCGCTCTCAAGGTTATCAACGTGCTCAAGAACAAGGTATGAGCGAGTTTGGTAGACGGCAACAGGCTCGACAAGATGCCGCTACAGGACTAGCTGGGTTAGGACAACAAAGATTCGGAATGGCTTCGGCTACAGGACAAGGTATCGGAGCCGGTGGTCAGCAGCTATACGGTATGGGGACTGGTACAGGACAAGGACTAGCTGGATTAGCTGGTCAATTAGGAGCCGCCCAAGCAGGTGCGGCAGGACAGTACCAAGGCTACGGAACTGCGATGCCAGGATTAATAGCAGGCGACGTACAGTCTCAACTAGGTATCGGCGGTATGAACCGAGCTAGAAACCAAGCACTACTAGATCTGAATTACCAGAACTTCGTAGGCCAGTACAACTTACCGGCCCAGTTGTTCCAAGGTTACGGAAACTTCTTAACAGGTGCAGGGCCATTACTAGGGGGTACAGGATACTCTGGCCCAACAGCGCAGACGGGTTATGCTGGTGAGACTTGGACTAGTGCTGGTGCTGGTGCTGGTGCTGGCGGGTACTGATAATGGCATTTCAATACGCACCAATAGGTCCAGGAAAAAGCGACGGTATTAAGTCGCTCATAGCTGATACTAAATTACAGGCTGCGCCCACTTCTTTTTTACCTAAACCACCTGCTCAAACTAGGGATAGAGATGAAGCTGGTTTCGAAGGGTTAGCAAGAGGGCTAGTGGCTGCTCCTTTAGCTCGTCTGTTATTAGACCAAGGTGTGTCTAGAATACCGTTTTTAAGGGATCGAATTTATGAAGACCCCATTACAGGACAACCTGTAAGTAGAGACGAAAGACAAAAAGAACCGCCTGCAAGTGTGTTTACTGAAGACTCTTTAGAGGGGCTTCCTAGTCCACAACGAGAAGCTCTATTACAAGCTGAAAAAAGAGTTAGACAAGCATATCCAGACCAAGTTAAAAGACCTAGAGAGTTAACTCGAACGGGAGAAACTATAGAAGGGATTCTTCAACTGTTATCGAGTATTGGACTTAAAGGAGACGATGTTTCAACATTTACTTCTTCTCTAGGCACTTCTGCGAAAATAGCTGCTGGAAAAGATGAAGCAAATTTAAGAAATTATTTAACACAACAAAAAAATATTTCCGACAAAATTTTGTCAAGTGTACCAGGATTTTCAGAAACGAATGTTTTTGGAGCATATAGACCGATTTCTTCAGAGCAACGTGACGAAGCAGATAAAAACATTGAAAAAGGAAAACGTCCTAAATTTAGCGACTCGAGAGACCCTTATCAAATAGACCGTCGCGCTCTGGTAAATGATAAAACAGGAGAAGTTCACTTAATAAGTTTAGGAACTGACGCTGACCGCGATGAAAATAATGAATTAGTCGAAGCGGGTAAGTTTTACAAAAATCTTAATTTTACCGCTGCTGCTAAAAGAGGTGAAAGAGAAAAGCCTTCCGAAATCTTACTTCAAAACCAGTTAAACCCTAGAGACGTTAGACAAGGTCTCTGGGAATATTATGATAAAAATGGAGACGGAACTCCTGAACCTGTTTTCAAAGTTGAAGAAGCCCAAGCAGATGGAAGTATTAAATATATTGCTTTAGATGAGCTGGACAGAGACCCAGGATTAAATAATTATTTACCTGATGGTCGTAGTGCTTGGCTGCAAATGGACGGTGAAGTTTTTGAAAAACAACCAAGACCTAAACAAAAAGTAGTCACAGGTATTAACGATTATTTAGATGACGTTAATGCACGTGATGCAGCTATGAAAAGAATGCTTGCGATCACAAACCAGTTAGAAAGCCTAGATCCCGCTGCCTATGCTCGAACTACTTCAACTATTGCAAATTTCGCAAACAACATAAAATCAGAAGTAAAAAACTTTACTCGATTTTTTGGAGGAGCTGGGAAAAAAGGTTTTGAAGAACTTAAAGACTTTAATGCTAGAGGTTTAAGCTCAGATGCGATGGCTGCTCAAGCGTTAAGTGTTGCTAACTTAGAGTTTCTTAATGACCCGACTCAGGCTAATAAAGACAAAATGATCAAGGCTTTAGTTGCATTTAAAAATGTAGCTAAACAACAAAAACCCTCTCAAGGAATGTTCGACTCGGATAGTTGGCTATTTAGTAATAATTTTGAGTCGGATAAGTTAAAAGATTTAAGTATTGATAGAGCAGTTCTTTTAAGTAGCCAAATTCAATTAGGTTATTTATCAGCTACGTTATTCGGTCAATCTGGTAAAAATTTATCGGATGCCGACTTCGCATACAACTTGCAACTTATGGGTTTTGAAAAATCAGATGACAAAGACGTTATTCTTAATAATCTAAATAACTATTTAGCTAAAGAACTTTACATGATGGATCAAGATGTTGCTGCTCAACCCTATCTAAGTGGGTCTGCTAATGAAAAAGATATTGCTGTAAGTGCGTTATTTAGTGGAACACTTGGTGTAAGTCCTTCCGATTTAGAAGTTATTTCTAGACCTCGTCCGGTTGGAGAAAACAATGAGCCTTTGGCAGACAGAGATCCTGCAGTTCTTGCATGGGCCGACAATAATAGAAAAGCTCAAATTCGTATTCGGACACAGTTAAACAACTATGTAGGCGGTAAAGGTATTGGTCGTATATTTAGATATGATCCAAATGCAAGAGGCACAGGAGTAGGAGGCTATAGGATGTCTAATGCTCAAGAAAGACTTGGTAAAGGAGATTCAGGCTACAATATCATAGATAGGTTCACGGCTCCTGGTGGTATATTCGACCAAAGAGGAAAGCGTATATTTGGTAACGATTGGGATTGGCGTATACAAAGCGGGGCTTCTCAGAACGAAGATCGACTAATACTCAGTCCAACAGATAATGTCTATCAAATTACCCCAGACACTCTTTTTTAAAAATGGCAGCACTACCTTTAAGAATATCTCACACTAATTTGTTCGATACGGACGAATACAATGATTTTTCTATAACCTTAGAAAAAGATATTCTTCCTCGGCATAGTCTTCTTGACCCTCAAAAAACTGAAGGAAATTCAGTTGACACTGTTAGAGATATATTAAACGCGGGTAGGTATAGAGCAAGAACATATGCTGCTGCAAAAGGAGAAGACGTAGATTCTGGTGTGATTAGTGACTACGATATGTTTAAACAACAAACGTGGTTAGAGAATCTTCTAAAACCTGAGAACAGCGATAGGTTACTTAGTCTGGCTAATAAATTTAACGTAGACCCTAGCCAAATATCCCAGTTTTATCATCCTGAGCTGTTAAACACTTATAAAGATGAAATTAGAAATAGCGTCAATAAACCCACACCCTCTA
>VTLG01006192.1_pt1 | contig 20553 bp, 23 predicted proteins | sample 4694571 | NCBI WGS metagenome assembly VTLG01 (sample SAMN12604809, study PRJNA352737) | marine metagenome | biome: ENVO:00000447; feature: ENVO:00000209|ENVO:00000569|ENVO:01000036; material: ENVO:00002151; isolation source: viral sequences binned using virsorter ... | reverse complement strand
ACACTGGCACGCACCTGAAGACCCTGGAGCATGGGGGGTTCAACTCCCAGTCATGGCTGGAGACTAAACAGAAGCTCTCAGGCTCGCCGCCTCTCTATGTGCCCGACACTGTGCTTGGGGATTGGAAGGCTGTTATTGAGTACACTGAGCAGTGCTACGAGGCTGGATGCAGGTACATCATTCTGGATTATTTGCAGCTATGCAACACGGGCGATGAGGACACGATCTACAAGGCCACCCAGAGGGTGGTGAGCGAGCTTAGAGCGTTCGGCGTCAGGAAGGGCTGCACTATCATATGCCTGTCCCAGTTCAACAGGACAACCTCGTCGAACTACGACAGTCCGCCCAGGAGTCAGGGGCTTTTCGGGGGACAGACCATAGAAGCCTCTTCCGATTTATGCCTGCTTTTGGATCACAGCCGAGCGAAAAGAGAGGGCAATCACACTGGCCTGACCTGGTTGCTGATCGGCAAGAACAGGCACGGCCCTACGATCACGGACGGTATACCAATCATGTTTGATTATCGGACCTTGAAGATCTCCGAGGGCAACGAGAGTGAGGAGGATAGATGGCCGACATAGACCGAGCCGTGACCGTGCTGCGTGCGCTGGAGTTGCTGCCGCTGGAGGACTGCACGGATGATGCTGACGAGTGGAGGCAGGAGATTGAGGTGGCGATCCACGGGCTGGTTGGTCATGGCCTGGATGTGGACGATCCGCTGAGATTTAATGAGGTTGGTGACAGGCTTTCCAGGAAGAACCTGGAGGCCAAGCTGGATGGATTGATTAAATCGTGGGCCAAGGAGAAGTGGCGTGCCAGGTAAGAAGAGAGTCTTGGTCGCCTGTGAGTATTCAGGTCGAGTGAGGGATGCGTTTCTCTCCAAGGGCGTTGACGCTGTTAGTTGTGATATCTTACCTAGCGACCGCCCTGGACCTCATATCCAGAAGGATATTCTAGGTGTGTTGGGTCAAGAGCAGTGGGCTATGGTTATCGCCTTCCCACCTTGCACGCACTTGGCTGTTTCAGGGGCAAGATGGTTCAAGGAGAAGAGGGAGGATGGGCGACAGGCAGATGCACTGCGATTCGTCCAAGCCATCTGGGAGGTTGAGTGTGAGAAAGTATGTATAGAGAATCCAGTGGGTATTCTGAATAGTTACCAGAGGTGGCCCGAGTTATCGCACATCAGCTTGGAACTACCTGTGCCCCAATATGTCCAGCCCTATTGGTTTGGACACCAGACACAAAAGAAAACAGGATTGTGGCTTCGTGGACTTCCACCACTTAGAGCTACAAGTATGCAACACGGACGAGAGCAGGAGGTTTGGCTGATGGGGCCAAGTCCCGAACGCTCTAAGATGAGATCCCTGACCCCGACAGGGTTGGCGGCGGCGATGGCACAACAGTGGAGTAAGAATGCCAGGTAAGAAGATGACCCGAAGCGCAGCTAAGAGATTGGATGCGTATGGGGAGGAGAGGATATTCAAGTTGTATCTGGAGCATGAGGGCGTCAGGCCGCTTCTGAAGAACCTGCCGAAGGAGGTGGGCACAATGTCCACTGGTGTGTTCTATGAGTGGCTGAAGGCCGACCAGAGTAGGATTGAGAGGTGGAACACGGTTAAGGGTATCCTGGCTGAAGGGTTTGCCGAGGAAGGGTTGGAGATTGTAGACAACTGTGATGACCCTACGAGTGTGCAAGGAGCAAAGCTCCGAGCATCATACCGTCAGTGGATGGCCGAGAAGTACAAGCCTTCGACCTTCGGTAAGCAGCCTGATCAGACGGTGAACATCATAACGGATGATGAGAGCTTCCTGAACGCGCTCAAGAGAGTGTCAGCCAGGAGAGAGGCCAGGAGACTGGCAGCAGCCAATGAAGAGGTAGTGGTCGAGGCCGAGGTGGTGGATGGTTGAGAGGAGATTCATAACCGTGACTGAAGGACATCGTGGTGACAAGCCTGTGGTCAGGAAGGTTGAGGTGTGCGTGGAGTGTGGTGAGCAGGCTCCAGTGGGTAGGAACCCTGACCGAGTGTGCAATGATTGTAATGACGGTAGGAATGGTGAATGGACTGTGAGCAGCTACAGGTCTTCACTGTTGAGAGGTTCGGGTAATGAGTGAAAGGGCTTTTGGGTCAACTCGCGGACAGCGAGCCGAACCAACGCGCGTGCGCGTGAACCGACGACGTAAGTCGTTGTGCCACATGGGTTTAGGTCCGTGGAACTAGAACCGTACGACCAAACCAGTTCAAGAACCAGGACTGGGTTCAGGTTTGGGTTTTATGCAGAATCACTGCGTAATTGTCCATTGTTAGGTGACAATAACACTGACAGTTTATGCACGGAATCACTAAGTCGTTGTGTTACATAGACTTAGAGAGTTATCACAAGGTAACATAATGGATATTATACGAACTTGTCATCAAAACAGGACACTTTTTGGGGGTGGGAACCCCCCCTTAAGGTAGGGTACCCCCATGACGTTGACGTACCCCACACGCATCAAATTTAATTTTCAGGAGATTTTATGACTGACCAGGATCTGATAGTGAGAATGAAATCCAGATTGAAATTCCTAACTCTTGGTGGAGTGGATAGGCGTCTTATGACCGAGAGCATTGAGGCCCTGAGTAAGCCTTCAAATGGTCTGACGATTGAGTCTGTGGTTGAGTGGCTTAAAGGTCAGGAAATCACTCTCACTTCGGCTCAAAAAAAGAAGCTAGGCTTGTAACAGGGGTTCGTAACAGACAGGTAGTGCTATAGGTGTTGTATCTAAGCCAAAAATTCCCTATGCTAACTGAGGCTTGTAACAGGACGCCGTTACAACCTCGCTACACAAAGTAATAAGAGTAAGAAATCTTTTAACTAAATTATGTCTAAATTTGTCGATCTGGAATTAGGCTCTGAAGCGGAGTCTGAATTCGCCAAGCTGCTTCTGAATCCAGTGGGGGCCACGCGCAGCCAGGATATGTACCAGCACTGGGATGTCTCTGGTGTGTACTCTGATCTGTCTGGTAGCGTGCTGAAGTTTGATGTGAAGAACAATGTGGACAGGGAGCGTTATGCCTTTCCAGTTGAGTTGAAGAACATCCACGGTCAGGCTGGCTGGTTGTATGGCGGCGCAGACTGCATCGCATTCAACCACCCAGACACGTTTACTGTGGTCTGGAGATTTTTACTTGTGGAGCTTGTTGAGAGCCTGATGGGCGAGCATGGTGTGAGTGAGGAAAATTATGTAACGGACAAGCATTTGTGGAATGTGCTTGGCACGGGAGATCCAGCCAGCCAGGTGTACAGGAGGGTTGGACCTACCTACAATCGTGATGACCGTGTAGTGCTGGTTGGTGCAGAGGATATGTGGAGCATTTCATCTACAAGACCTTGTAAGCGTTCCAAGCAGAGAACCTTGAGCATGGATCCATAACGGGCGTTGGTGCTTTATCGTAACTAGTGAATGGCTGGTGTGTGGAAACTGTAACCACTACCAGGAGGTTACGGACGCATGGTTGACCTGTGTGTACTGTGCTGAGACTTTGAATAACCATCCTTATTTCAGGAGCGACAATGGCGAAGCTAACGGCAAAGCAAAGAAAGAAGCTCAAGACCAGCCAGTTCGCGCTCCCGAGACAAAGGGCATACCCGATCAACGACAAGGCCCACGCGAGGATGGCACTCGCTATGGTGTCCAAGCACGGAACCGAGGGCGAGAAGTCTAAGGTCAGAAGGGCGGTCAAGAAGAAGTACCCATCCATCGACCAGAGGAGCTACAGGAACTAGAGTGCCCTACCGACTGAGGGGTAAGACGGTGGAAGTGAAGCGACCTGGTGGATGGAAGAAACTGAAAGCGCACCCAACAGTTAAGGCAGCTATGCAGCACTTGCACGCCCTCCGAGCCAACGTTAAGCACTGATGGCTAACGGACTACTAGGACAGCGCGATCCAGATTGGTGGAAGCGACAACAGGGTCTGTTACAGGCACAGGACGCTACAGGCTGGACACCCGACTACTGGCCCGAGAGGGGCACAGAGCTACCACCCCGTGGCCCAGACCAACCGTCGATTTATCCAACCCCGTCACTGCTCAATAGAATCAGCACCTACACATCCACTATACCACGCAGGGTGAGCGACTTCGCCCAGGGCGCATTTTATGGTGGTGGTGCTGGTGCGCTCAGAGTTACACAAGGACTGCTCCCGAAAGAACAGCCACGAATGGCGGCTATGGAGCAATGGGGGCAAGAGCAAGTACCAGACAGCCCAGAGGGTCAGGCAGGGGGACTGTTGGGTAGTATCGCGCCCGAGTTCACCATAGCAGGAGATATAGCGGACTTAGCTCGCGTGCCTGACTACCTTAAAGAAAGGGAATGGGTGAGTGGAGGACTAGCAGCATTGGCCGCCGTGCCCGTTGTAGGAACTCCAGTCGCCAAGGGCATTGACGCCATGAGGGGCGCGGACGCCGCTATCGACCTAGGGAGGGCCAGGGATGTTGGTAAAGTAAAAGACAGGCATCCAGACGGCTCCTATGTGGGTGGACCGAGATACCAGGGCACCACAAAGCTGGACAACCCAGAAACATTAAAGGATATGCGTGATGAATATATCCACAACGTAATTGAGGGTATGGGTGGGCGCGATTGGTATAGAGATGCTGGTCGATGGATTGAGGGGGCAGTACCTCCAGGTATGGAGGACGAGGTCGCACAGATTCTAGGGATTACATCTGCCCAAGCCGATGTATCAACCAACCTTGGATTCGCGGTAGACGCCCTCAACCAAGCTGGAGTGGGTGGTGCGCCTATACGGGCTGGACGCTTCCCAGGTGCTATGGGTCCAAAGATCGAAGGGGTAGTAGCAGGTGAGGATGTTGTGTTCGGCCCAAAGATAGGACCATTCTGGGAGAACCTAAGATTAACTGGGGATTCAAAGCAGGCCGAAACAGCCGTCCATGATATTTGGCAGGGCCGAGCGTTTGGTTATGAGCATATATCCCAGAAGGGATTCCCGAGTGAGAAGGCCGCGCTCGACTCCATAACAGACGCCAAGGGTAATGTGAAAGGGAGAGTGTTCAAGGAAGGTAAGGAATGGAAAACCGCGAAGCCCTGGGACGCTGCGTATAGCGGAGAGCAGCACGCCTTCATGGACGAGCAGATGGATGAGATCGTCAAGTTTTTGAATGACAACAAAATTGGCGGTCACACTGATTGGAACCACGCGAACGCCCAGGCCGCTGCATGGTCTGGGATCCAAATTAAGTCAGGGCGCATTTCACCCGACCAAGCCGCTCTACATTTTGGGGACTATTCGCCACGCTATGCAGCTAACGCGACATACGAACAAGTTCCCAGGACTGGAGAGATTGAGTTATACCCAGGTGGACCCAAAATTCCCGACGAACGACATCTCCCTTCTGTGGCCGATTTACCTTACGATGAAAAAGTGGCGTTTGGTGAGGAAACACCTTGGACTAGGCGTGGCCTAGATGTTCTCTATAGTGCAGCAGGGCAAATACAAGAAGGTGTGCGCTCTATTAGGGGGATATTCAGGAACCCAGATACTGGGAGGATTGAGTACAACCCAGGAACCAGGGCTGGTATGTTAGCTCAAAGCAGGGGTGGTGAGGTGGTGCCCCAAGCTCGGGAAATATTAGACACAGTTGAGGGGGGAAGGGCTTTTGTAGACACACAAAATGCAGGTGCGTGGCACCACATAATCCCTAACGCTCAGACACGCCCACTTGAGCGCACCTCTCTTCATATCACTCTTGATGGATCACCCACCGATGAACAACTAAGGGCACTTCAAAAGATCGCGGAGCGAGAGGGGATGTTCGTGGTCGATACAGGGCGTGGAGTGAACCTGATTGAAGACTCATTTGTTAGGCCGAAAGGGATCAACGAGTTAATGGAGAAGGCCCTAAAAGATAAGCGTTCGCTCACCCCAACCGAGGTGGAGAAGCTACAGGATTGGGGCCTCTATGGTGAGACACTAGGTAAGCGTATTGGAAGCGACCTTGGTGCTGAGATTACTGAAATTCTACCTGGCTCGAATTTACAGAGAGTTAAGGTTGATTCGGGGTATGTCGATTACGCTGATTTATGGAAGACGGAGGGGTCCAGGGAGGCTACGACAAAATTCTTGGATGACACTCTAAGGAATCCTGAGTTAGCTAGAGCGTTGGAGCCAGAGCTACGCGCCAAGGCGGCTGCGAATCTTAAACGGAACCAGGAGTACGCTGAACGCACGGGTGATGTGGTGCGTCAGGATATTATGAACGCGCTCCGTATTCTTTCAGAACAAGGACTGCGAGGACTACGCACGGCTGTCCAAAATAATCAAGTGCTTCCTTCAGTCGCTATTCTTGGGGCGTTGGGTCTTCGCCATCTTGCGCCTGCTGATGCACGCGATGGTCAGCCGCCCTCTGGTTTACTGAGGTGATTCGCTGGACACCATTAGCGTTCTTCATTAGTTCAAACCAGTCCTCTGCATTACCTGAGTCTAATGTGTACCAGCCTTTTCCGTTTGATGTGGGAAACCATCTTTGAGCCATGATACTCTCGGGACAGGGTGACCCTAAATATAACTATGACCTATGACACCACCAATAGGAACCACCATTGAATGTAGATAACCTCATAGAAGAGTGCGCGGACGATCCTGCGTTCTTCGTGGAGGTGGTGCTAGGAGCGAAGGCAGACCCCTGGCAGAAAGAAGTCATGGAGGCGGTAGCCCGAGGGGATAGAGGAGTCAGCATCCGCTCTGGTCACGGAGTCGGCAAGACTAGCTGCCTGTCCTGGCTCGCACTCTGGTGGGTGTTCACTCATCATCACGCCAAGGTGGTCATCACAGCACCTACGTCAGCGCAGTTGCACGATGCGCTACTGCCAGAGGCCAAGTCATGGCTCAAGCAATCCTCTGATAAATTCAAAGAGAGATTCAACATCAAGGCAGACCGCATAGAGCTTGCCTCTGATCCAGAGCGAAACTTCATATCGGCCAGGACCAGTCGCGCAGAACAACCAGACGCGCTCCAGGGTATTCACGCCGACCATGTGCTACTTATCGCGGACGAGGCTTCGGGCGTGCCCGAGCAGGTTTACGAGGCCGCTGCTGGATCCATGTCCGCGCATCACGCCACAATGGTTCTAGCAGGAAACCCCGTGCGCTCCACAGGCTACTTCTATGACACCTTCCACAAACTGGCAGACCGCTGGTCTACCTTCCATGTGTCCTGCGAGGAAACGCCGAGGGTGTCTCAGGAATATATTGAAGAGTGCCGCCTGCGTTACGGGGAGGAGTCCAACACCTACAGAGTTAGAGTCTTGGGAAAATTCCCCCGTGCTGATGACGATACGGTTATCCCACAGGAGTTGGTCGCGGACGCAATTAGTCGAGATGTGCTACCTACGGAGTTCGGCCCGATGGTATGGGGTGTGGACGTAGCGAGGTTCGGCGCAGACGCATCCGCTCTGTGTAAAAGAAGAGGTAATGCGGTCACGGAACCCGTGCGTATCTGGCGCAACCTGGACACCATGCAACTTACAGGGGCGATCAAGGCTGAATATGACAGCACAGAAGACAAGCCCTTGGAGATCTACGTTGACGCCATAGGATTGGGTGCTGGGGTCGCAGACAGGCTCCGAGAACTCGGACTGCCAGCCTACGCGATTAACGTGGCAGAGAGTCCAGCACTTGGTAAGCACTATTTGAACCTTAGAGCGGAACTCTGGTATAAGGCCAAGTCATGGCTGGAGGCCAGGGATGTGCGCCTACCTCGGGATGAGCGGCTGAAGATGGAGTTGGTGACAGTGCGCTACAATTACACATCTACGGGCAGGGTGAAAATCGAGTCTAAGGCCGACCTAAAGAAGCGTGGGGTGGCGAGTCCAGATGCCGCTGACGCCTTCATGTTGACTTTCGCCTCAGAAGCAGGTACAGCTATAGGTGGTCGCGGCGGCAGGCACAGGGGTAGGATCAAGCGCGACCTGATGGGTATAGTATAGGGGTGATCTCACTCTCACCCCTGTACTACCTGGCTTTCATAATCCAATAAGGACTCGGGGCCGTTGGCTTACACAGAAGACCAGACACAGACCGAGGGGGCCGCACCGCCCGAGCAGATGACAGAAGAAGAGGTGCAGATCGCAGTTCGCCAATATATCGAAGACGCTATTCAATATATTGACGATGACATCAGCCCTATCAGGGCAGAGTCTACCAGGTACTATCGCGGCGACCCATTTGGTGATGAACAGGACGGCAGGAGTCAGGTAGTCAGCCGTGATGTGAGAGACTCCGTGCAGGCCGTACTACCCTCTATGATGAGGGTGTTCTTTGGTAGCCAGAAGTTTGTGGAGTTCGTACCCCAAGGTCCAGAAGATGTAGCGATGGCTGAACAGGCCACGGACTACATCAACTACGTCATCCAGCAGGACAACGATGCGGTAGGGCTGTTCTATAGCGTGTTCAAGGACGCGCTGATGAATAAGGGCGGATTTATTAAATGGTGGTGGGACGACTCAATTGAGGTCACAACACACACGTTTGAGAATCTAGATGAGGGAGAGCTAGGGCTTATCCTTCAAGAAGATGGTGTAGAGGCCGTGACAGTAGAGGCCCGTCCAGCACCTAACGTGCCCCAAGAGCAGGCCATGATGATGGAAGCACAGGGTATGCCTGTGCCCCAAATCTATGACGCTGAGATTACACGCAAGGTTAAGCGCAATAAAGTTAAGATCGAAACAATGCCCCCCGAAGAGTTCTTTGTGGATGCAGCAGCCACAAGCCTCGATGACGCTATGGTGGTAGGCCACAGAACAATGGCTACGGTGTCCGACCTGGTTGCGTTGGGCTATGATAGGAAAATGCTGGAAGAGCATCTGTCGGACGAGGTTGCGTTTACGGACACAGACGAGTATTGGGCGCGGTACAAGGACCGATCCTCTATGAGTCCACTATCCTCCTATGAGCGCAGGCGCGTTCTGTATTGCGAGGCTTGGTGCTACATCGACTATGATGGTGACGGCATAGCGGAACTCAGACGGGTATGCACGGTTGGCGATGGTTACAAGGTCGTAAACAATGAATCAGCGGACGAGATACCGTTCGCTATGTTCGCCTGCGACCCAGAGCCACACCTGTTCTTCGGCTCCGACCTGGCCGACCTCACAAAGGATATCCAGAGAATTAAATCTGCCGTACTGCGTGGTATGTTGGATAGCTTGAGTTTTGCCATCCACCCGAGAGTAGGTGTTGTAGAGGGTATGGTGTCGATAGACGATGTCCTTAACCCAGAAGTAGGATCAATTATCAGGATGCGCCAGCCTGGTATGGTGCAGCAGTTGGATGTGCCGTTCCTGGGTAAAGAGGCGTTTCCTATGGTCGCCTATCTGGATGACATGAAGGAATCACGCACAGGTCAGACGGCTGCATCGCAGGGCTTGGATCCAGATGTACTTCAATCCACAACTAGGGCTGCTGTAACCGCCACAATTCGTGGTGCCGAACAGCACCTGGAAATGATAGCTAGACTGTTTGCCGAGAATGGATTTAAGCGTCTATTCAAAGGACTTCTCAGGCTCGTTATCACGCACCAGGACAAGGAGCGCGTTGTGCGCCTTCGTAACGAGTGGGTGCCAGTGGATCCCAGGGTGTGGAACTCCTCTATGGACTGCTCTGTGAATGTGGGCCTCGGATCAGGGGTAACCGACGAGCGGCTGGCGGTGCTGAACAACATCGCGGCCAGACAAACTGAGGCGATGGAAAAACTCGGGCCAGACAATCCATTAGTCGGCCTGGGGAATATTAGAAACACGCTTGCCAAGATGTTGGAGATCAGCGGCTACAAGGACACCGACCAGTTCTTCAAGCCAATTCCAGTGGACTGGCAACCGCCGCCGCCTGAACCTCCGCCACCAACTCCCGAAGAGTTGCTCGCGCAGGCTCAGATGGCGGACATTCAAGCTCGCACGGCGATTGACCAACAGAAGCTGGGTATAGACGAGCAAAAGATCATACTAGACGCATCTAAGGCCCAGCAGATGGACGAACGCGAACGCGCGAGAATCGCAGGTGACCTTACAATTAGGGAATTTGAGGCAGAAGAAAAATTCCAATCCAAGGTAGACCTTGAAATCCTGAAGAAAATGCTAGACAATGAATAGCCTGACTCGCGAACAGAAGGGTATGCGAGCGCAGGAGATACTTGAAGATCCTGTGTTCACCGAAGTTATCGAAACCGCAAGAGCCAGCATCGTTACACAATGGCACCTGACGGATCTGAACGAGGTGAACACTAGGGAGAATTTGTTCATGCAGGGACGGGGGCTGGATGAAGTTGTTCGTGGACTTCGCACCCTGGTCGCTGACTGGGCTGTAGAGAAAAAGCATAAATCTAAGAAACGGAGAAAATAGTGAGCGAAGCAACAGTCACCAACCCAGTAGGGAGTGACCGTCAGCGCACTATGGACGAGATTACAGATTCGTTCAATGAAATGCTTGTCGGGAAACCAAAGGAGCAACCCGAGCCAGTTGAGGCAGAGGACTCCCTGGAAGAGCAGGAAGTAGAATCCGAATTATCCGACGATTTGGATGAAGTGGATGAGTTCGCAGACGAGGAAGCTGACGAAGAACAATCCGAAGGCGAAGGTGCAACCTACCGTGTACTCGTAGACGGCAAAGAGATGCAAGTTCCGCTGGACGAACTCTTATCGGGCTACCAAAGGGGATCGTCATTCACACAAAAGAGTCAGGCGTTGGCAGATGAGCGCAATGCGTTCGCTGAACAGCAAACGGCTCTGGGGCAGGAGCGCGAAACGTATGCAAACGTGCTTCAGCAACTTCGGCAACAGATGGAAGCTGCCGCACAACCGAACATTGATTGGGATACGCTAGAGCGACAAGACCCCGTTCAATGGCTAAAGCTCAAGCAGATGGAGCGAGATCGGCAAGCGCAGATTCAGGCCGTGCAAGAGGAACAAGTGCGTATGCAGCAACTCCTTCAGGGACAGCAGTCCCAGGAACTGGAAAGACGCCTTTCCCAGGAACGGACAATGGTGCTGGAAAAGATTCCTGAATGGTCCGACTCGGATCTTCAGGCCGATGAACAGCGAAAGCTGTTAGAGTATGGGAAAACACTAGGATTCAGTGACGAAGAATTGGGTCAGATTTATGACCACAGGGCGTTAATAGCGTTACGGGATGCTTGGCGTTACCACCAACTCACCAACGGCGAGAAGATTCAGACGGCGAAATCGAAAATCGGAAGCGCAAAAGCAGGGAACAAGGAGACTTCCCGAAGAGTGCGCTCCCGTGAGCAGAAAGCTATGAGGCAAAAGTTTAGAGACACTGGAAAAGTGCATGATGCCGCTGCCTTATTTGGTGAACTGCTTGCGGATTAACTAAAAATTAAATCATGGCTACAAAAGCAACCACGTTTGAAACCTACACAGCCGTAGGCATTAGAGAAGATCTCAGCGACCTGATATCAGACATTTCACCGATTCAGACGCCGCTGCAATCAAATATCGGCTCGCGTTCGGCGGAGAACACATATTTTGAGTGGCAAACTGACAGCCTGCTGGCTGCAAGCGCCACACCAGTTGAAGAAGGAACAAACCTAGCAACATACACAATAACCGCACCCACCACCCGTCTAGGGAATTATTGTCAGATCAACATACGGGACTTCCTCATCTCGGGAACTGAGCAGCGTGTAGTTAAGGCTGGTCGTTCTTCTGAGGTTGGGTATCAGGCAGCCAAGGCAGCAAAAGAGCTAAAGCGTAATGTTGAAAAGGCTTTGCTGCTGAACGGGGTAGGTGCTGTTGTTGGTTCCAACAACACAGCAAGAGTTACGGCTGGACTCCCAGGATGGCTTAAGACCAACACGGTTGACAATGCCTCTACGAAGCCCAGTTACACAGGTTCGACTCCTACAGGTGCAGCACAGGTGTGGAAGTCTTTCGGAACGCCTGTAGCTTTTACGGAAGCCATGCTTTCGACCTGTATGCAAGCTGTCTATGAGGAGGGCGGCGAGCCATCCATGTTGATGGTGTCACCTTACAACAAGACTGTTGTGAGTGGATTCAGTGGAATCGCTGAAAGCCGTTTTAATGTAGATGGGGCGCAGCCAAGCACCATAATCGCGGCGGCAGACATCTTCGTGAGCGACTTTGGTAATCTATCAGTAGTCCCACAACGCTTTATGACTACGGTGGAGGACGAGGGTGCTGGTACAGCGCATAACGATTGGGCATTTTTAATCGACCCAGATGAATTAAAATTAGCTACACTTCGCCCATATAGTATTCAGGAAATGGCGAAAACTGGGGATGCGGACGCTCGGTTAGCTCTCATAGAATTTGGTTTGATGGTTAACAACGAAGCAGCCCACGGTGTTGTTGCTGGCATCAAAGCAGTAGCATAACCGAAACACCTAGTGGGGTGGGGGCTTCGGCCCCTGCCCCCGATGGTGCCATACTATGAAACGCATACTCGACTACGATCCAGTAACCAAGGTTACGCAGTGGTATCATTATGATGATATCACGGGCAATATCAGCCTAGAGAATGTTCAGGATGTCACTGCTATTGTTGAGCAGAATAAGAGCATTTTCAATCAGGCTGATGAGCGTAAATCTTGGAAAGGCGATACACACAAGGTGGCCTCCATACCAATGGTCATCTATCACCAACTCGCCAAGGCGTCGAACAACTTCAAGGACCAAGCAGTGATTAGACGCTGGTTGAATGATCCAGATAACAAAGTGTTCAGAACCAGGCCAGGACGAGTCTAATGGCGATTACCACCTACGCAGAACTTCAAACAGCCACGGCCAACTGGCTGGATCGCTCTGATCTGACTGATCGCATCCCAGAGTTCATAGAACTAGCGGAAGCGAACTTCAATCGGGTGATACGCCAGCCCGATATGATTACGAAGAACGATTCGTTCTCTATCGCAGGGCGTTATACCACATTGCCTACGGATACGTTGGAGATCGTCAGGATCGTGCTGGATCTGACGCCCGTAGTTGTACTGGAGTATGTGACGCCAGAGGAGATCTCCGAAAGGCGCACCTACCTGACGGGTACTGGCAAGCCGATATACTTTACCACAATCGGTGGATCGGCCAATCAGCTTGAGGTACTCAGATCACCTGATGACACCTATACGGCGTCTATTATTTACTACACGCGCATAGCTGCACTGACTGACAGCGCGACAACAAATTGGCTGTTGACCAACCACCCCGACATTTACTTGTTTGGTGCATTGGTCGAAGCAGAACCGTACTTGAAGAATGATGAACGGATGCCCCTGTGGACATCCAGACTTGATAAAGCACTAAACGACTTACGATTGCAGGGACAACGGGAGCGTCACACCGCTTCTGGCCTCCGTATGCGATCCGTAGCTCTGGGGTAAGACATGGCTGAAACTTTTACAAGCGCACTCGCACTGAAGAAACCTGAAGTCGGTGGCTCTGTTAATGAGTGGGGTGGTTATCTCAACACCGATCTGGATTACCTGGATGCGGTCTTTTCGCGGTCTGACACATCACTCACACTGCTGGTCAACAGCCAGGACATCAACAGCGCGTCATCCTATACGCTAGACAAGATCAGATTTGGTGATGATAAAGTGTTGGAGTTCGGTGCTGCACCAGATTACTGGTTCATCTACGACAGTGGTAACACTCAGTTTGAACTCAACTCTTCGGATGTAGACGGTGGTGGAACGGACGGGATTGTATTTAGCGTCGATGACGGCACGGACGATGTGACGTTCTCGGGCGACATCAACATTCTAGCAGAGGGCGATTTACGTCTACAGGATGCTTCTGGTGGTCAGTATGTGGGCTTCGATGCACCAGCTACGGTAAGTAGTTCATATACGTTGACGCTGCCTGCCGCTATCGGAGCGGTAGACCAAGTTCTGAGCATAAACAACACTGATGGTACTCTCCAGTGGGCCACACCTGAAGTTGGTGATATTACGGCCATAGTTGCTGGTGCTGGTTTAACTGGAACGGACCTGAATGGCCCAATACCCACTCTGAATGTTATTGGGACGGCAGATAAGATCACAGTGTCAGCCGATGCGGTTACCATTGCAGCGACCTATGTAGGCCAAACGTCGATTACGACATTGGGTACAATCGCTACTGGAACGTGGCAGGGGTCAGTCATCTCTGGTGATTATATTGATGTGACCACCTCACCGCTTGCGAATACAAAAATATGGATTGGTGACTCCTCTGGTGATGCACAGGAATTTGCATTGTCAGGTGATGTTACCATGACTGCTGGCGGTGCGGTTACGGTTGCAGATAACGCGATCACGCTTGCCAAGCTGGAAGATGGTACACAGGGCGATGTTCTTTACTATGGAGCTTCTGGTGCCCCTGCTCGACTAGGTGCTGGATCAGACGGCGATGTACTGACCAGTGGTGGGGCTGGAGCTAACCCAACTTGGGAAACACCCACTACAGGTGATATAACAGGCGTAACTGCTGGGACTAATTTGAACGGTGGTGGAACTGGTGGCGATGTTACGCTGAACCTGGATGCTAGTATCTCACTGACAGCGGTTACAGCCACGACACTTACTGGTACGCTCGCCACAGCAGCCCAGACCAACATCACCAGTGTCGGAACTTTGACATCCCTGGGAGTCGGAGCCATCACATCGACGGGGAATTTTACCACGACGGACACTGGACCCCATGCAGTAGGTATAGCATCTGCTGACTATATCCAATGGGTACAAGGCGGTGCATTTACATCTGGAGGAGCAACCACTAGGGCTGGCGGTTTCGCTTGTCGGACAGTGCTGACGGGTGCGATAGGGGATATTACTCTAGCGACTATGGGTGCTGGTGCAACTTGGGGCAGTCAGGTTATCACCCAAGGTACTGATACAAATATCAGTGTAATCGCTACGATGCACCTCAGTGATCCCGACATCACAAACAACCTCGCAAGTTCGGGCAAGCCAGATTATTGTGCGACTCTTTACGTCAAGGATGCTCCGACTGAGGGTGACGAGAACTACGCAATCTTGAGTCATACTGGCGATGTAAGATTTGCCGTTGGTGATTTGATGATTGATGCCACCAAAAAGCTCTACCTAGACGGCGGTGGCGATACCTACCTCTTTGAATCTGCTGGCAATAATGTGCAATTCTTTGTGGGTGGTACGATGCGTTTCGATCTGGGTGTCGGGCACATGGCGATTCCTGCCACTAACAAGTTATACCTAGACGGCGGTTACAACACGTATCTCTATGAGCAATCGGCTGATCGCATCACATTCGTACTTGCAGGTGCTGAAGTTCTCAATCTGGGAACCCCCACCGCCAAAGCTGTCACGATACAATCAGATGGACGCTTATATCTGGACGGTGGGTCCGATACATATGTGCACCTGATCTCGAATAATGTCATTGGTCTGACGTGCGGCGACACTGAAGCCATGCGCGTCACAGACGGTGCTGGCACGATGACAGGCTCATGGACTGTGACAGGTGCGCTGTCTAAAGGTTCTGGAAGTTTCAAAATCGACCATCCAATTAAGCCCGAAACCCATGATTTAGTTCATAGTTTCGTTGAAGGCCCAAGGGCTGACTTAATCTACAGAGGTGTAGTTAGCCTGTCAGATGGCTGGGCAGAGGTAGATCTGGATGAGGTTGTTGGATTGACTGAGGGTACATGGGCGGCATTATGTCGCGATCCACAGGTGTGGGTACAGAACGATAGCGGCTGGGACGCAGTTAAGGGTTCAGTGAGCGGAAGCACTCTCACCATAGTATGCCAAGCTCCCAACTCAAATGATGAAGTGAGTTGGTTGGTAGTTGCTGAACGGCAAGACGATCATATTTGCGAAGCTGACTGGACGGATAGTGAAGGCCATCCGATCCTTGAACCTGAGAAAAGTGGAGAATAACTGATGGCCGTGGCATACGATTGGTCTGTAAGAGAGCTTTCCTACGAAATTGGTCCTGACTCGGAGGGGCATTCCGACATAGTGAATTCCGTAGATTGGTTGCTCACCGCATCCGATGACGAAGATCCTCCGCATGAGGCTCTGTGGGCAGGAGTGCAGAAACTGACATGGGAGGACGGTGATCCGTGGATTGATTTTAGCGACCTGACCCAAAGCGATTGTGTTGGGTGGGTACAGGCAAAACTGGGTAATGATGAGATCGCCAGTATGGAAGCGAAGCTCGCTGCCCAGATAGCGGAAAAGGAAACACCCACTCACGAAACGATGCGAGGCGACGAGCTTCCGTGGAACGAAGGTGATGGAGATTGAGCCTGTGGCTACTTTACTATCGCTTCTCGCTGCACCACTCGCCGCAGGCGCGGCATACGGTGGGGTGAGGGCTGGACTCAACGGTGCCCGTCAGAGCATCCAATCTATTGAACGAATCTGCAATCGTTTAGACGAGAAGGTAGATGAGCATGGGCAGAGAATTACGAAAACTGAAGTCGAAATTATTAACCTCAAAGAAAGGTCAGGAAATGGCTAAGAAGGACAACGGACCAGTAGTCGAAGGTGCGGATCTCATTACACCAACCAATGGTGCTATTGTAGAAGAGGGTGAGCCTTTCAATATACAGGTAGATCAGGCTGAAATGCTTGCTCAACTGTTCGCGCAGTCCAAGGAGATCCAAGAGCGCATACAATTCGCTTTGGTGGCTATGGGACTCAATGGTATGGACATCGTGAGTGGCGAACTGGGTGGAGAGAGACCTCATTTGATCGTCAGAAAGTCAGATAACGGAATCATCACCTAGTCTATGCCTGCGCCGCAGTATATCCCTCTTGAATTTCAGCCTGGGTTGTGGAAGAACGGTACACTCTATCAGGCTAGGGGACGTTGGTTTGACGCAGACCTGATGCGCTGGTCTGTCGGTGGGCTTGGGCCTGTCGGCGGCTGGCGTCCTTGGGGCTTTGCGACCTATGCGGCACGTTCTGATGTTGGCGGCGATGATGATACTGGCCCACCACGCACTGCACTGACATGGATGGACAACCGTTTCCGTAGGTGGATGGTAGCTGCAAGTGCAGGCAAACTCTATGTATACGATGATGCAGCACTCAGATATGACATAACTCCTTCTGGCTTTACTCCAGGCAGAATCAATGCTGATCCCAATACGGGATACGGCAACTCCAGTTACGGGCATTCGTCATATGGCGACTCGCGTCCCGACTTGGGTACTCCTCTCCCAGCAGATATTTGGAGCTTAGACCTATGGGGTGAGGATCTGGTCGGTGTTATGCCGAGCGATGGTAAGATCTATCAGTGGGATGCGAGTGTGGGTGTACCTACTGGTACGATAGCGGCGCAGGTCGCCAACTCACCAGAGTATGCGATTGCCAATATTGTGACGAGTGAGCGCATCCACATGGTGTTCGGTGGCACACTGGAAGCCGATCCAGTGGAAACAGATAGGGACAGGCGCAGAGTGTTCTGGTCGGATTCAGAGGATAATACCGACTGGACAGCTACATCGACCAACCTGGCTGGCGATCATATGCTTGAAACCAAGGGTGATTTGCTGGGTGCGGTGAAGGTGCGTGGTCAGGTGCTGATCTTTACTACCGATGACGCACACACGGCTACTTTCGTTGGTCTGCCTTATGCGTATCAGTTTGATCGGGTAGGAGACAACTGTGGACCCGTGTCTATCAACGCTGTAGGTGTAGCTGGTAACACCGCATATTGGATGGGCAGAAGCGCACAGGGGTTCTTTAAGTACGATGGTTATGTGACCACGATTGCGTGTGATGTAGAGGATTACATCGTCACAAAGATGAACGAATCACAGGCATCCAAGGTCGTGGTGTGGCACAATACGCTATTCCATGAGATGGTGTGGTTCTATCCAGACGGTACCGAGATCGACTCCTATGTGGCTTACAACTATCTGGAAGATCACTGGTCCGTAGGAACACTAGCCCGTACAGCAACGACCTCGCGTGGCATATTCCAGTTACCAATTCTGTTCGATGCGGCAGGACACCCATACGAACAGGAAGTAGGTGGTACTTACGAAGATATAAACGAAATAGACCGTTCTGGTGCTGAACCTGATGTTACCTTCAAGGCTGCACAGGTGCCTTATGTAGAATCTGGGCCGATCCAGTTAGGTGACGGCGATAGAATCCTGTCTGCTACGAGTCTGATACCCGATGTGACCACTTTGGGCGACATCAAGACCACGTTCTATACAAGACTTTATCCAACTGATAGCGATACCACGCATGGACCGTACACGATGGCCGCTCCTACCTCTGTCCGTTTTACAGGACGCACAGCGAGAATGAAGTGTACATCAGATTCAGCTAATTCATGGCGTCTGGGCGTACCACGCCTTGAGATGCAGCCAGGTGCAAGACGATGAGTGTATCTGCACCGTCACGGGTAATGCGCCTGCGTCTAGGCTCGCCTCCTAAAAAGTTCGATCCACAGGCTTCAACCTATGTGCCTGACATGAAGCACTGGCTCAAGTACGAGGTCAGCCGCACGGTCGATCTAGAGGACGCAGATAAGTCGAATTTCAAGCATTTTGAGGACGTAGACCTAGCCAATAACGAGCGGTTAATATTAGTTGCACCAAACGGCAACAGATACAGCGTTACGGTGGACAATTCTGGTAACTTGGGAACCACCGCGATATGATAGGCGTGAGCGATGAGCGTTTTGAGCATTGGTGGGAGAAAAGCAAGCCTTTTATTGCTGATGCTCTGGAAAAGAGCGGAGAAACACACTCTGTAGAGGATGTAAAGGATGCACTACAGTCAAACTATGCGATTTTCTATCCTGTCAGGAACGGTGCCGCCATATTCCGAGTTGAACATCATCCGCGCAGAAAGCTGCTCAATATCTGGCTCGCAGGGGGCGATATGGACGCCAATATCGACGCGATCTTGGAAGCCGCTGAGTTCCATGCTAAAGAGTTCGGGTGCAGCGGAATTTCAGTGGCAGGACGCAAAGGTTGGGCGCGTGTACTCAAGCCACGGGGCTACGACTACAAGCGCGTCGTGCTGATAAAGGATATGAACTAAAATGGGTGGACAAACCACTGGTAACATAGAAGACCTTCAACTAACACAGTCAGAAAGGCCCGATCCTGCTACCCAGCGTCGGCAAGAGCACCTCTTCAGGCAGGCAGAGCAATACGCAGGGCAGTCACCATTCCAGCAGCAGTACGGTTATGGTAGCTCGATGGTTCCTGGCCTTAGTGGTATGTCGCAGACAGGCCAGCAATATCTTACCGACAGAATACTTGGAAAGGGTGCGTATAGAGTTCAGGACTTGGGTTTTAGCGGCTATAGGAGGCCAGATACGGCCACTCCTGGTGGCTATCAGTACGGTCAGTCGGGCTATCAGGCAGGCGATTACTTTGGCGATCCATCAGCTACAAGCGTAGGGGGTAATTTATCTCAGCGTCAGGCCACCCTATATGACCAGACGCTCGCTGATCCTAGTGCGTGGTACAACTATATGTACGCACAAGATCCGTCGTTTGCCCCTGAAATTGGGGGAACCACATACGATTACGATACATGGAACGCACTAAGTCCAGACCAAAGGTCTGACGTATTTGCACAAGGCAGGATGCCAGAGGGAGCAATTGGCGCAGATCCTTGGTTAAACCAAGTACAATGGCAGTCGTATTTTGGTGGGCCAGGAACGGGCACCCCAGGAACGGGTACAACAGGTACATGGACGCCTGGTACAGGAACTGTTACAGGAACTGGAGGTGTAGGGTTAGGCCCACAGCCAGGTCCAAAGCCAGGACAGCCAGGTTATGTGCGCCCTGGCCGTGACCGCTCTGATTGGTCCCCTTGGATGGGTGAGACTTACGAAGAGGGTGCGCCTTCAGGGATGGCTGGTGTAAATCAGCCTGGATACGAACTCAATATCTGGGACACTCCCGATATACCGTTTGGTGACCAGAATCTGCCTACTGCTACATCTGGTGATATTTATCGTGGAAGAGAAGGAACGGGAGGTGGACTGCTCCAGACTGACCTGAACCGTCCAACATCAGGTGTTGGTATTGGTGAGGTCGAGGACGCACGAACAGCGACTCGCCGTATGCTCATGGAAGGCCCAAGGGCTGGTGATCCTGGCTACAATCAGTTCCTTGGAGCGGATGGCTGGCAGGGGCTTGATACGGCTGCTGGTACAGGAGCATTCTTGCCAGCACATACTGACGCAGAAGGCAACACCTATGCGGCAGGATGGCATGGCTTGGCACCAGCAGGGACAGGAACTGCCCCAGGTGATCCTGGCATTAGTGTTTTGGGGTCACAGGGAATCACGGACCCAAGTGCCATAGGTGACGAAGCAATATCTGGTATTAGCGAGCAGGATATTGCCGATGTTGAATCAGAGGCTTATGGCACAGGCGATGCTGTTTCGGCAAGTGAAGTAACGCGAGCAGCCGATGCCCCTCGATACACCGATCCTACTATCGACCCCCTCTACGCAGGGTGGACGCCAGAAGAGTTGGGTACTGCCGAAACATCAGCAATCACGGACGCCA
>VTLG01003628.1_pt1 | contig 20554 bp, 15 predicted proteins | sample 4694571 | NCBI WGS metagenome assembly VTLG01 (sample SAMN12604809, study PRJNA352737) | marine metagenome | biome: ENVO:00000447; feature: ENVO:00000209|ENVO:00000569|ENVO:01000036; material: ENVO:00002151; isolation source: viral sequences binned using virsorter ... | reverse complement strand
TTGACTTCTTAACAGTTAGGGGAGCACCTCAGAGTAGGACTCCCCTTTCATTGGCTTTAGCCCACGATGTATATCTAAGGATATAATAGTGGATACCTTTAGCCGTCTAGACGGTGGGAAAGACCACGCAATTAAGCGCGAAAAATTTACTTAAGTAAGACAGATAAACATACTAATCTTTTAATTAACAATGGCCCAACAGGCAACGACTGCCAATGCCAATGGACCGATTTGGGGTGGTGCCGACAATGGTGCGGATACCACTACTACCGCGAGAAGAGCCCTCTATCTTAAGCTGTTCTCAGGTGAAATGTTTAAAGGTTTCCAGCGTAATACAATCGCCAGAGATCTTGTAACAAGACGTACTCTTAAAAATGGTAAGTCTTTACAGTTCATCTACACGGGTAGAACCAAGGCGGAATTCCATGTCCCCGGACAGTCCATCTTAGGTAACGATGAGAAGACACCTCCAGTAGCAGAGAAGACCATCACTTGTGATGACCTCTTAATTAGTTCAGCCTTCGTGTATGAGCTAGATGAGACACTTGCTCACTACGATTTGAGGGGAGAAATCTCTCGTAAGATCGGCTATGCACTAGCCGAAAACTATGATCGCAGAATCTTTAGAGCGATTACAAAGGCTGCAAGACAGCCATCACCGGTCACAATGACTAACTTCAAAGAGCCCGGTGGAAGTATTGTTAAAGTTGGTGCTGCTAATAGTACTGCTGCAACTGATGCTTATGACTCAGCTAAATTAGTACAAGCCTTCTTCGAGGCAGCTGCTATCCTAGATGAGAAAGGAGTAACAGGTGAAGGCAGAGTAGCTGTACTTAACCCAAGACAATATTATGAATTAATAAGGAATTGTGCAACTAACAACCTTATTAATAGAGATGAAACAGGTGACGCATTACAATCCGGTAATGGAATCCTTGACATTGCAGGCATCAAGATCTACAAGTCAATGAATATCCCATTCCTTGGAGACTATGGTGTTAACCTAGCTAACCTACCATCTGGTGCTGTATCAAATATCAACGAAGCTGGCTCTAAGGGCTCCTTCATTGGTGAAGATATGGATGACCAAGATGCTGCAACAACCCCATCTGGACAGAAGACCGTTAATAACTACGGTACTGCTGCTAAGTTTGGAGGTTCCTGTGGACTTATCTTCCAGAAGGAAGCTGCAGGTGTTGTAGAAGCTATCGGACCACAGGTTCAGGTAACTTCTGGGGATGTATCAGTGGTATACCAAGGAGATGTCATTTTAGGACGCCTCGCAATGGGAGCAGATTTCTTAAATCCTGCTGCTGCTGTTGAGCTCGTAGCTGGAATCGACGTATCTGCTAACTGGAACAACACTGCTGTATCTAACGCAAGTTTCACTTAATCTATATTTTATATACACATGGGGAGTCTTCGGGCTCCCTTTTTTTTAACAAAAATTTTTATGGCTTCCACAACAACTGATATCGAGACTGAACTCTCCGCTGTAAATTCAATACTGGGAGCTATAGGTCAGTCACCTGTAACTACTTTAGTATTTGATAACCCAGAAATTTCATTCATCTACAACTTACTGAGAGATGCTAATGTAGATGTACAAAATGAAGGCTGGCATTTCAATACAGAAAGACACGTACAATATACACCAGATGCAACCACTGGTAAGATAGCTATTGGTAATGATATATTACGAATGGATGTAACAAATGGTTGGAGTACTAGAAAATATGATGTAGTAAAGAGAGGAGGATTTTTATATGATAAGTATGACCATACAGATAATTGGGGAGAAGATGGGCTTAAGGTAACAACAATTGATTTAGATATTGTTAGACTATTAACCTTTGAAGATCTACCTATGGTATTTCAAAGATTAGTAATAGCTAAAGCATCAACAAAAGCAGCTACTCAATTAGTAGCTAACACTCAACTAACACAACTACTAGGTACACAAGAAGCTTTAGCTAGAGCCGCTTGTGTAGAGTATGAATGTAACCAAGGTAATCATTCTATGTTTGGTTTCCCAGAAGATACAGTACATACTACCTATCAACCATGGAGGAATCTAAGTAGATAATGGAACAAGTCACTGAAGAAGATTTTAAAAAAATGATTAGGGGTGAGAAATCTGACAAATTTAAAACCATGGAAATTACCCCAGATACACCAAAACCGGAGTTAGTTTATCCAGTTATTACTCCAGATACACCACCAGCAAAAATTCAATTACTCCGGAACAAGAGGAAGAAAAAATAATGGCAGGAATAACACAAACTATACCTAACTATGTTGGGGGCATATCAGAGCAGCCAGATCAATTAAAACTTCCCGGTCAAGTTAAAAGCATACAAAATGGTGTACCTGATGCAATAAAAGGTTTATATAAAAGACCGGGGTCAAAACGTTTAGGTACAGTACCACTTACTAATGTACAATCAGGTGGGTCTTGGTTCCATTACCATAGAGATGAGACAGAAGGATCTTATATAGGACAAGTAGCAGCTGATGGTAGAGTAAGGATATGGAGTTGTAATGATGGTACTGAAAAGAATGTATGGTATGCTACAGATAATGCAGCATACAATGGAGGTACTGCTTCTCATGCATCCATCACATCCTACTTAACTCCTAGTACTGTTAGTGGTGTATCTCAAACAGAAGATATACAAGCATTAACTATTAATGATACTACCTTTTTAAGTAATAGAAGTAAAGTTGTAGCTACTACAGGTACTACTGATGGTAGGCCACATAAGAATTTTGCTTATATACAATTATTAAGAACAGAGAATGGTAGACAGTATGGATTAAATATATATGATAGCGATTCAACTACTACTATTAAGACTGCAACTAGAATTAAAGTTAACTCACATGAGTTAGGTACTGGAGCTAGAAGTGGTCAGTGTAAAGGTATTGGTACTAAAGTATATAGTGCAGCTGAAACAGACACTGGATCTCAAAAGAACCTTACTTTTAGAATCAGTGTTTCAGGTCAGCAAGGGGTTAAAGATGGAGAAGGTGGGGATACATCTGGAACAAGTAAATGGGCTGGTAGTTATAGTATAGATCTAGTCTTATTACATGGTGGAGAAGATTGGGAAACAAATGATACAACTACTGTGTCAGGTCCATCTGGTAAAGGTAAATTAGTAGGAGGAACTTCATATGAAATCTATGATGCTAATCCTAACTTTGTTATTAAAGTAACAGAACATGAAGAAGTAGCAGTTAAAGCTAATATAAAAGCAGTAAGACCTGCACCAACACCATTTGATGCAGATACTTCAGTAACAGTAGATGCTATCTTAGGTGGTATATCTGGTGAACTATCTGGTGTTACAGTTAATGGAAATGCTTTAAACTATAAGATAGTAGGTAATGGTATATATTTATATACTGCTGCTGATGCTGATGACTTCAACGTAGAAGTAGTTAACCAAGATCTTATGCGTGTAATGGCATCTGAGATTAATACTGTAGAAGATTTACCTATTCAATGTGTACATAATACTATTGTTAAAGTTCGTAATACTAAATCAGATGCACAAGATGATTACTATGTTAGGTTTAAAGGAGAGAATGATAAAGATGGTCACGGAGCTTGGGAAGAATGTCCTGAACCCGGTATAGCTAAAAGTTTTGATGCTGATACTATGCCTCATATATTACAGAGGCAGGCTGATGGAGACTTCTTAGTTAAGAAATATACTTGGGCTGACCGTACAGTAGGGGATAACAACACTAATCAGATACCAACTTTTGTTGGACAGACTATTAATAAAGTATTATTCTTTAGAAATAGATTAGTTTTTTTATCTGGTGAGAATGTAATTACATCTAGAACTGGTACGATAGCTACTCCTAACTTCTGGTCTGAAACAGCTTTAACAGTTGGTATAAATGATCCTGTTGATATATCTTGTGCCTCACTTTATCCTTCTGATTTATTTGATGCTATAGAAATAACTACAGGTCTATTGTGTTTTAGTAGTAATGCTCAGTTCTTATTATCAGCAGATGAGACTACCTTTAATCCAGATACAGCGAAACTTAGAGCAGTAGCATGGTATAATTATGATAAGATTACATCACCTATTTCATTAGGAAGAACCATAGGCTTCATAGATAATTCTAATAAGTATAGTCGTTTCATGGAAACAGCTAATGTTAATAGAGAAGGAGCACCTGTACTACAAAACACTAGTGAGCTAGTCCCAACTTTATTACCTAAAGATTTAGATTTATTTACAAATTCAAAAGAAAATAATTTAGTATTCTTTGGTAAGACTAACAGTGATACTGTAGTAGGTTATAAATACTTAAGGATGGGTGATCAACAACAGCAATCTGCATGGTTTAAATGGAAGTTTAATAACCCTCTTAAATATCATTTCTGTATTAATGATCAGTACTTCTTTTTAGATACAGATAACTTTCTACAGAGTGTTAATTTTATACAAGAAGATACAGACTTAAGTATAGATCAAGATGGTGTTAATTACTTAGTACATTTAGATAACTATACTTCAATAAGTAGTGGTTCTTATAGTGCAACTACAAACCTAACTACTTTTACTAACCAATCAACTTGGATACCTAGTGTAACTTCACCTAATGGTAAACTGGTATTAGTTGATATAGATTCAAATACTGCTAGAGAGGGTAGATATGCTGAATGTACATTACTAGGTAACTCACCTAATGATGACTTCACAGTACCCGGAGATTGGTCTAGTGCTACATTATACATAGGTTATTTATATGAATATAATGTAGAGTTTCCTAGATTTTATTTACAGAGATCACAAGGAGGAGCAAGCCAGTCTGATATTAATTCAAAACTTACTGTACATAGAATGAAGTTAAACTTTGGTAAGATAGGTTTATATGAAACTACACTTACTAGAGTAGGTAAATCAGATTATACTGAAGTGTATGAGTCTACAGATTTAGATGAGTATGATGCATCAGATGCTCCATATTTAGCTGAAAAAATTAAAGACATTCCAGTATATGAAAGAAACTTAAATGTAAATGTTACATTGAAATCCTCCCACCCAGCACCTGCTACCTTAAGATCTATGTCTTGGGAAGGTGACTGGAATCCAATGCATTACCAACGTGTCTAAATATATTCACCCAGTAACAATTGAGGCTGCTATAGAAGTAGCCTCTAATCTACGTCCAGATGACCGCAGAGAGGTCGAAGAAGGTCACGGGCTAGATCCATTAGTAGCATTAGTTCTAGAGGCTAAGGAAGGCTCCTCTGTGTATTTCACAGTGCCTAACGGCAAGACTGCTGGTATGGCAGGAGTTGGAGAAGATGGTTTGATATGGATGTTAACTACATCTGCAATCCACGACTACCCACTAACCTTTGCTAGAGAAGCTAAACGATTTGTAGATGCTAGAACTGAACCACTACTATGGAATATTGTTGATGAACGTAATAGAGTTCATTTAAAACTATTAAAATTTTTAGGATTCAAATTTTTACGAAAAAAATTACATGGTCCTAACAACTTGTCCTTTATAGAATTTTGCCGTGTGCGCACCTGATCCAAATCAAGGAATAAGAATGCAAGCTAAAATGGAACATGCTCGAAAGGGTGCTAAGTTCCATTCCGCTTCTCTTAAATATTGGAATAGAGAGATGGGAGCCAAACGTCGTATAGGCGGGCTCACTAGAGGTTTAAGTAGAACGAAGAGTGATGCTTACTCTAAAGCTTTATGGGCTTTAGGAAAAGGTAGGTTAGCTCAAGAAGGTCTAGCTAAACAAAAAGCTAAACTATCTAGATATTCAGATAGGTCCAATGTAGGAGTATCAAATAGATATAATATGGCTAAGTATAAACAAATACTAGATAAACAGAGACAGATAGAATCAACTATAAATAATACATTTGGTAGAAATATGGACATTGCTAACCAAATGGTAATGAGAAATCATATGACCCAAGTAGCTAAGAATAGAGCTTCAATTGGAGCTAAACCTGAATACGGAGCACCTGTTATGATGCCACCTAGAGACACTATGGGACAACTATTTGGAAGTTTAAGCATGGGCTTAGGTCTAGCTACAGGTGGACTTGACTTATACAAAGCTTTCCGACCATGAGTGATAGTAATTTAGCCTTGATGTATAAACTAGATACCCTTCCCACCGCCTCGGTATCTAGTAACTATCAAGATGAAGAAGCAATTGCTGAACAAACTCAATCAATTAATGCTTCTATTGATGAGAATACAAAAAATTTAGATCGTCATTTCGATCAAATGATTAAGATGTATAATCATCTACATAAGAGAGAAGAGAATAGACCAAAGGAACTTTTAAATGCATTAAAAGGAGGTACAAAATTTAAAAAAGCATCAGATGATTTTGCTGAATATTGGGGTGAGTACTATGATTATGCTAATAGATTAGTAGATCAGAAAGAAACTATTGATAAAGTACGATGGGCTCATTATCCTTACAAAGGTATTTTCGATAAAGATGTAAAGAAGGAAATTGAAGCTAAAGACATACTTCTACAAAGTAGAGCTGAAGCAAATGATCTAGCTGGTGAGTTACAAAAGCAAGGTTCAGATGAGTATGCTCATAACCTTTATCGTGGCCCCGGTGGTTCTTATGAGAATGAAGTAGAACTCATAAATGATATGAAACAACTGCTTCTAGATCATGAAGGTTCTTATAGGCCAAGAGCTGAAGCAGGAATGAAGGTTCCTATGCCCGGTCAATTCACAGCAGATGGTAAACAGATATATAAAACTTATGAAGAAGCTGTAGGAGCTACAGAAAGACGATATGTTAGTGATGTAATAGATGCTTGGTATGCTTATAAACATAAAGATTTAGCTGGTGGTAGGTTAGGTCTTTGGAAACAAAAGTTCATTAATGAATTAGTTGATAGAGATGAAGCACGTATTAAGAAAGAATTAGAAAGAGATGGTAAGGTTTTCAAAGAGCTTCAACTTGAAGGTCGTCATAGAGAACTTGAAACTAGAATTAATCAAGACCCCGGATTCTTAATTGATTATATCAATGTATATAAGGGATTCCATGATGGTAGATATGATCTAGCTAGAATCGAAGCATTTGACATGTTGATTTCAGGTGTTGAATCTGGAGCACTTGATAGAGCAGATATTGAACCTGTTTTAAATCATCAGTTCTTAGCACATGATAGTACACCTGAGAATCCACACTGGGTTACTCCTAGAGATTATTGGAAAAAAGATACTGGACGTTTGTTAACAGCACTGAGAAAACAAGAGACAGATTTGGCTGACGCAGCTCAGGAACAGAAAGAAGCTGATATGAATACAGCTGCTATAAATATACTTAACGGTATTGATGATTCTGATGCTCCTCTAACTTTCAAATCAGTACAACAAATCCAACTAGATTTCATGCAGAAGTTTGGTATAAGAGATCCTGAACAATTACCTGATATTATTAAGAACTTACCATATGATGGTATGTATGATGATCAAGCTTTAGATGCTCAACTTACATATAACCACTATACTCTTAACCAAAGGATAGAACCATCTGATCTTAGAGGTATTATAGATCCTGACATTAAAAAGAAATGGCATGATATAATGAAGTCTCAAGCTGGTTTAACTAAGGGTGCAACAGAAAGAAGAAATGCTGCTGTGTCATCTGAAGTAACTGCTAGAACTATGGAGTCTGATGTTAATAAAGAGAAGACACCAAAGTGGAGATCTAACTATGAACAAGCTATTTTAGAATATGACTCTATATATAATGGGGTTATAGCTAGTGGTGGTAATGACCAGCAAGCTCATAAAGAAGCAATGGAAGCTGTTAAAGGTGGTCTATGGAAAGAAGTAAGTCCCGGTGTATATCAATGGGATACTAGAGGAGCATCTGGTTTTAATACAGAACCTGCTAGACAAATTAATAAAGTAGTTCAATCCATAAGTAAGGATCGTAGCTTACTTAATAGCACAACCCCATGGGATGGAGAAGAACCTCATCTTTTAGAAGCAGCTGATTATTTAAGAAGGAGTCGTCAAGGTATAGCAGTTAATCAACCATTCTATTATAGAGATATTGCTAGAAAGATAGGCATGAATCCTGAGCGTCTAATGATTAATAGATTAGAAGCAACTGGAGCTATTAAACCTAGTAAGCTTCAACTACCAGAAGAACAGAATCTATCACCTAGACATCAGAGGTTATTACTTAAACCTTCTGCTGCTAAAACATACAGAATTACAAAGGAGAATAAAGATATAGTATGGATGTTAGATACTATAGCTTCTCCTGCTGCTGAAGCTAATGGTGGTTATGATGCTATCCGTAACTCTAGAGGAGACTATCAAAGTATACAAGAAGTTACAGGTAAGAAATTAAGTGAAGTTACTTATGGAGATATAGCATTCTTATTACGTCAAGGTTATACAAATCTTGGTAGATATGATATAACACCAGAAGCTTTTGCTAATGTAATCTGGGCTAATCGAATAGGACCAAATGAATTATTTGATGAAGATGGTCAGAATAAATTTCTATTAGCTAGACTAAGAATGAAAGCGAATAATGCTGGTAACTATCAGACACTAGACAATACATATAGAAGACTAGTTAATATACCACAACAGGACCAAGATGAATTCCTAGAAATAGTTGGGGATCTACCCCCTTGGCTTGAATTAGATACATTACTTCCAGAAGTAGCTAAGGAGCTTGTGAGAAGTACATTACAACAATAAGTAAACTAATGGCAGAAGATCCTAATCTTCTATATACTAATGAGGAGATAGATGCAGCAGCACAAACTGCAAATACCTTTCTTGATAAGTTAGAAGAGAACAAAGAAGCTAGGGAACAAGTTCAGCAAGAACAAGTTGCTGAAGAAACACAAGCTAAGGCTGAAGTGGATGACCCTAGAGATGCAGAAAAATGGGGATTCAAAGCATATGCAAAAGAGGCACAATCTATTTTATCAGGTGGTATTCAAGATACTGCCTCTTCTATAACTACCTTTCCAGAACGTACAATTGATGCGTTCTCTGGAGAGATGGGTAGAGAGCGAAAGACTGATGAAGGTTATAGACCAGATTGGGATCCATTTGTAGATGAAGAAAATCCTATAATAACTAAAACATGGTGGGGTAAGCTAGCTAGAGGTACAGTGCATTTTGGTACTATGGCTGCCGCTATATATGGAGTAGCTCAGGCAGCTCCTATAACATTACCATCATGGTTAATAGGTGCTACTACACTGAGTATTAAAAGAGCTGCTGTAGTTGGTGGTGTACATGATTTAATATCTAAAGATGCAGATGGTCATAATGCGCTAGGAGCTCTAAGGAAACAATTTGGATTCATTGATACACCTCTAACAACTAAAGATACTGACCATCCAGTAGTGATGAAAGTCAAGAATATACTTGAGGGTATGGGTATAGGTGTAGCATTTGATACCACTTTATTAGCAATAAATAAAGGTGGAACTAGAGTAGCACAACAGATTAAACAAAGGAATACCTCTCTTTCAGATAACCAAAGAGCATTGGTAAGAGAAAAGCTGAAAAAGATGAATCTTGCAGACGCTGAAGATATAAGAAAAAATACAGGTATAGGAGAGGAACCTACTGAAATAAATAATATACCAGATCCATGGCAGGATGCAGAAGTGTCAACTACACCTGCATATGAAGCTCTTCAAGGTAAGAGAAGAATGGCTAATGATTATGGAGCATCTGAAGAGGGTTCTATTGGTCGTGTAACTACTCCAGTTCAAGCAGAACGTATTGCTAGAGAAGCTGACATGAGTATGGATACTGTTGAAAGTATTCTAAGACAGTTATTTGGAAATGAAGGATTCCAAAAAGAACTTAGATCAGTTAAAGGTAGTAGACAAGCTTTAGTAGAAGTATGGTCAGATTCACTTAAAGGGTATCAAAGAATAACTTTAGGTAGAAATGCTGCTGAAATGGAACCCGCAGAATTCTTAGAAGAACTATTACAAACTAAGGCAGCTTATGATATTACAGATGCTGATGGTAAGTTAATTGATACTATTGAGACTTGGACTGCTAAGAATGTTGTAGTAGCTGATTTATTAGTAGGTTCTCTACTACATCAAATTAGAGACTACGGTATAGCTGGTAGAGAACTAGCAGATATAGCTGATCTAAGAGATATAAGTGGACCAGCTGCTAAGATTGTTGATAATATCATGATGCTTTTAACAGAGACTAAGAGAGCTAGAATAGTAAAATCTGCTGACTTCGCTTCTTTAGGTGCTGGTAAACAGAATGCTAGAAGATTCGTAGAAGAAACTCTTACTCAAGAGATGGTAGATACTAAAGATCAAATTATATCTATCTTGAAAATAGCTAAAGAAGATGAAGATCCAGCTATAATGAATGCTTTGTTTGAGTTATTCTCATCTATGAAAACAGTTAACCAAGTAGAAGACTTCGATAATTGGGCTAAGAAGATGATAAAAGGTGGTTCTATGGATCCAAGACAACCTAATAGAACAGGTGTTTTACTTCAAGAACTAGGTAAGATGTATGTACATAGTATACTTAGTGGTATTAAAACACCTTTAAGAGCTATCATGGGTACAAGTACAGCTACCTTTATGCGTCCAGCTTCTCAAGTTGTAGGAGCTACCATAAGTGGAGATAGAGCAACACAGAGAGCTAGTCTAGCTTCAATGAATGCTATGATACAAGCTATACCAGAGAGTTTTGAATTATTCAAGACTAGATTAAACTCCTACTGGAGTGGTGATATGGCTAGTGTTAAGACTAGATTCTATGATTATGCTCAAGATGATTCTAACTGGGAACTGTTAAGAAGATATTATGAAGATAGTGGAAGAGCTACCAAAGGTGATAGAGCTTTATTTTCTATGGCTAATATGGCTAGACAGATGAATAATAGTAATTTACTTACTTATTCAACTAAACTAATGGCTGCTACTGATGATTCGTTTAGATATATTTTAGGTAGAGCTAGACAAAGAGAACTAGCTATGCGTAGAGTAATGGATTTAGAAACAAAAGGTTACGACATACCTGAGATTAACGCGGAATTCATGAAGGCTTATGAACAAGATTTTCATAGCCGAATATGGGATGCCAATGATAATATCATAGATGAAAGTGTTAAGTATGCAGGCAGAGAAGTTTCCCTAACCCAAGAATTAACGGGATTCGGTAAGAAACTAGAAGACGCCTTTGCATCTACACCATGGACTAAACCTTTTTTCCTATTTGCTAGAACTGGTGTTAATGGTTTAACTTTAACAGCTAAACATACACCCGGATTTAACTTCCTTGTTAAGGAATTCAATGATATAGCTAGAGCTACGCCAAAGACTCTAGATACAGTTGCTCAATATGGTATTAAGACCGCAGATGATCTGGCTAATGCTAAGGCATTACAAAATGGTCGATTAGCTATAGGTTCAGCTGTAACATTTATGGCGTCTATGAGTTTCCTAAATGGAAACATGACAGGTAATGGTCCTGTTGATAGGCAGAAAAGACAAGCATGGATAGACGCAGGATATAGACCAAGACAAATGAAGATAGGTGGGGTATGGGTAGGTTATGATTCAATAGAACCATTCAACCTTATATTCTCTACTATATCTGATATAGGTGATTATAGTTTATTAATGGGTGATGAGTGGACAGAACAGCAACTACAGAAAGTATCTTTAGTTATAGCTCAGTCTATATCTAGTAAGTCTTACTTCGCTGGTATACAACAGATGGTTGATATGGTAGCAGGTAGACCCGGACAACAGAATAGAATACTTGCTAATATATTAAACAATCAAGTACCACTAGCTGGTCTACGTAATGATATTGGTAAGCTGTTTAATCCTTATATGAAAGAGATTAATTCAGGTATAGGTCAATCAGTACGTAATAGGAACCTAATATCAGAATACTTATCTGGTGAACAGTTACCTACTAAGTATGATTTATTAAATGGTAGACCTATTAGAGACTATGATTTTAATACTAGAGCTTATAATACATTCAGTCCTATATCATTAAACCTAGATTATAGTCCCGGTAGAAAATTAATATTTGACAGTGGTTATGATATACGGATGTCTACATACATGTCCCCTGATGGTGTAGATTTAAGTGAACATCCAATACTTCGTTCTCAGTTCCAGAAAGCTATAGGAGATCTAAAGATAGAAGCTAAGTTAAATAAATTAGCTGAGAATCCTAAGATCTTAGAGTCATTAGATATGATGGAACGAGATAGGAATTCTGGAAAAAGAGGTCTTTATGAACCTATGGATTACTACCATAACTTACAAATAGATCGTATCTTCCAAGAAGCTAGACGTACTGCTTGGGCTAAAATAATGAATGATCCACGTATAGTACAGCTTAAACAACAAGCTTTAGCTAGAAAACAAGCTAAGTATAGGAAGAAAGATCAAACACGTGACATCCTCTCAATTTATAAATAACAATGGCAACAACATTTACCGACCTTACAGGGGATGGAAACAATAATAAGGCGTTCTCTTTCCCTTCAATTAAAGTAGCAGATATAAGAGTAGATGTAGATAATGTAGTTAAATCTCAGTCTACTCATTATAATGTAACCAATTACACGACAACTGGTGGTGGTACAATAGTATTCACTACTGGTAATATACCTGCAGTTGGAGCAGCTATTCGTATATATCGTTATACAGAAGTAGATACTCCTTTAGCAACATTTGCAGCAGGATCTTCAGTTAAAGCAGGAGACTTAAATGATAATTTTACTCAACTTCTGTATGCTATAGATGAAAAGAAGACTCAAACTTTATTAGCACGTGAAGTTAAAGATGGTATTATAACTAGTGCTAAGATAGAAAATGCTACAATAGCCACAGCTGATGTAGCAAATGATGCTATAGATGCTACTAAGATAGCAGATGATGCCATAGCGGCAGCAGCTATAGCAGACGATGCTATTGTATCAGCAGCTATTGCCGATGATGCTGTGGTTACTGCAGCCATAGCTGATGATGCAGTTACAGCTGATCAACTTGCAAATACTTCTGTAAGTGCAGGTAGTTATACTCTTTCAGCAATTACTGTTGATGCTCAGGGTAGACTAACTTCTGCTTCTAGTGGAAGTATAGGTTCAGCTAATATTGCAGCTGATTCAGTAACAACAGCTAAGATAGCAGATGACGCTGTAACAGCAGATAAATTAGCTAATTCTATAAATACAGAGATAGCAGCTAACACAGCAAAAACTGGTAACGCAACTCATACAGGTGATGTTACTGGATCTGGAGCTTTAACAATAGCTACGGGTGCTGTAACAACAGCAAAACTAGCAGCTGATGCTGTTGACGGAACTAAGATAGCCGATGATGCAATAGATTCTGAACACTATGCAGATGGTAGTATTGATACAGCACATATTGCTAATAGCCAAGTTACTGGAGCTAAGGTAGCAGCTGATGCAATAGATGGTACTAAGATAGCAGACGATGCTATTAACTCTGAGCACTATGTAGACGCAAGTATTGACACGGCACATATAGCTGATGATCAAGTTACTACAGCTAAGATAGCAGATGATGCTATTACTATAGCTAAAGTAGGTTGTGAACAGACAACTATATCAGACAGTGATTCACATGTTCCTACATCTGGAGCTGTTGTAGATTATGTTAGTACTCAACTTGCTTCGGTAGGTGGCTTTGAAACCATTGCTACTGATGCTGCATTCCCTAACTCTCAACCAGCTAGTGGTATTATAGTTAGTATAGCTGATGCTGGTGGTCTTGTAGTAAATGGATCTGGAGTTAGTACTACAGGTAGAACTGTTGGTGCTTCTACAGTAACAATTAATGGTATAAATTCTCAATTCTATAGTACGACTGTTGCTGCTGGAGTTGCTATGATGGTAGAATCTACGGGTTCTGGTCATATATACAACTACCATAAAGCTACACTTAAAGAAGCTGACTTAATTAATCTAAGTTCTGATATAGATGACTTTGGTAATAGATATCGTGTAGCAAGTTCAGCACCCGGATCTAATAATGATGAAGGTGATCTATACTTTGATACTACTGCCAATAAGATGTATGTCTATGATGGCTCTGCATGGGGTCAAGTTACATCAACTGGTGAATTTAAGATATTAGGTATTAAAGATAATGGGCAAGCACATAATGGCACTGGACCTACGTTTAATGGATCTAATGACCAGTTTGATTTATTTGAATCAACTAGTGATGCTAATATTACACAAGCTTCTCAGTTAATTGTAGTATTAAATGGTGTCGTACAGAAACCTAATGATGGTTCATGGAGTGGTTCTAATGAAGGTTTCCATTTAGATGGAGCTGACGGTATTAGATTCTGTGATCCTCCTCCAACTGGTTCAACTCTCTTTGTAACTAAATGTGGATCTGCTACAGCAATTGCAGTTCCAGCTGATAATACAATTACAGCAGCTAAGACAGATATCTCTATTGTACAAGGTGATGTCATATACGGTAATGGTACAGATAGTTGGACACGTTTAGCTAAAGGTACAGCAGGTCAAGTTCTTAAGATGAACTCAGGTGCTACGGCTCCAGAATGGGCAGCTGAAACTGATACTAATACTCAATTAACTGAAGAACAAGTAGAAGACTTTGTAGGAGGTATGGTAACTGGTAATACTGAAACAGGTATTACAGTGACATATCAAGATGCAGATGGTACTTTAGATTTTGCTGTAGCTGCTCAAACACCAGAGGGTACAGCAATACTTTCAACAGGTGAAACTGGAGGCACTAAATTCCTCAGAGAAGATGGTGATAACTCTTGTTCATGGCAATCCATACCATCTGATGCAACTAAAATGCCTCTAGCAGGTGGTACATTTACTGGTGACGTAACCTTTGATAATGCTACTAATGCTGGTAATGATTTGACATGGGATATGTCAGATAATGCACTAGAGTTTGATGATAACGTTAAAGCTACATTTGGCGATGGTGCAGATATACAGATTTATCATAATGCAACAAATAGTTTTATAAAGAATGCTACAGGACATTTCAAAATTTGTGGTGATTCTATTTCATTTAGAAACGCAGCTGATGGAGAAGATCTTGCATTGTTTACAGCTGATGGAGCTTGTAAATTAGGATATGATAATAGTTTTGAACTTGAAACTAAATCAGGTGGTGTAAAACTAAATGGACACTCTGAATCAGTTATTACAGCGTTAACTTCTGCTTCATCAGTGACTATAGACTTTAGTTTATCTAACCACTTCTCATGCACAATGGGTCATAATATAACCTTTGCTAACCCTACAACTGAATCAGTCGGTCAGTCAGGGACAATTGTACTTACACAAGATGGTACTGGATCTAGAACAGCATCATGGGGATCTCAATTCCTTTGGGCTGGTGGTACAGCACCTACTCTATCAACAGGAGCTAATGCTGTAGACAGAATAGACTACTTCGTGGCAGCTGCTGATAAGATACATTGTGTGGCTAGTTTAGGTATGGCATAATGTTTGATAGTTTAACAAGATTAGGTGCTAGTGCGGCTGGAGAAGACTATGAAATTGCAAAATCATTAAGATTTAATGATGATGACAGCCCTCACTTAACATTTACCCCAAGTAGTGCAACTAATCGTAAAACGTTTACCTTCTCATTTTGGACTAAACTTGGACCTACTGCTGCAACTTCTGGCAATGCTATTCTATTTCACGCTGGAGCTAATTCAATTACCGATGGTTTCTTTGAAATGAGGTTTGGAGCTGCAGGATTTAGAGTTAGATATTGCGACGGTGGTGGTGGTGGGCAAGCATCATATAAGACAACTATTGCTAAATATAAAGATGTAGCTAAATGGTATCATTGTGTATGTGCAGTAGATACTACGCAAGGTACCGCTCTAGATAGAATAAAATTCTATATAAATGGTGTACAAGAAACTGATATTTTTGATGATGGATCTAATACAGCTGCTGTAGATCAAAACCATGACTTTTTAGTTAATAATAATCAAGAGCACGTTATAGGATATGGTAAAGGATGGAATGGTGCTGTTGATGGATATACAGATCAATTGTTAGCAGAGTGGCATTTTATTGATGGCTCTGCTTTAACTCCAGATAATTTTGGTAAAACAAAGACATCTACTGGTGAATGGATTCCTATAGAATATACAGGTTCACATGGTACTAATGGTTACTATTTAAGTTTTGGTGATTCAAGCGCATTAGGAAATGATGACTCATCAAATAGTAATAACTGGAGTCCTAATAACTTTGGAACATCAAACGATCATGACAATGATTCTCTAACTGATTCACCAACAAGTAATTATTGTGTTTTAGATTGTCTAGATGTTGGAACTGCAGGTATAACTAATGGTGGTTTAGAAACTAATTCTTCATCTGGATCTGGTCATAGTACAACTTTTTCAACAATCGGATTGAAGAGTGGTAAATGGTATGTCGAAGCAAAGCTAATAACTTCTTGGGTTGGATGCGAATTCTGGTTAGCTCCAAAAGATCATGATTCAGTATCTACTGACCTAGATCAAAGTTCTTGGGCTACTGGTACCCAAAATGGAAAGGGATATACTTTCATGACTCAATATGGTAATTGTTACCATTCTTCAGGTGGCGGAACTAATGTAACTGATTATACTCCAGATGGTAGTCAAAATGATATTTATATGATGGCTGTAGATTTAGATAATAATAAGATTTGGTGGGGTAGAAATGGTACATGGGGTGATAATGGTGGAACAGGTAATCCTGCTACTGGAGCTAATGCTGCATTTACTAATGTAGGTACAGCTACAGGTCAAACGGATGAAACTTGGTGCGTAGGTATTAGAGATACAAATCAGCATCATATGGCAATTAACTTTGGTCAACAGCCTTTTTCTTATACACCACCAACAGGGTTTCTACCTATAACCACACAAAATTTACCTGAACCAGTTATTAAAGATCCAAGTAAATACTTTGATACTGTTCTTTATACAGGAAATGGAGCAAACCAAACAATTTCATCTTTAGGTTTTCAACCTGATTTAGTTTGGTTTAAAAGTAGAGAGACAACTTATGATCATGAAGTATATGATTCAGTTCGTGGAGTTGAAAAAGGGCTATATACTAATACTACTGCAGCTGAATTTGATGATGATGATGCTTTAACAGCATTCAATAGTAATGGATTTACTGTAGGAGATGATCCAGCTTGTAACCAAAACAATGCAAAGATTGTTTCTTATAGTTGGAAGAAAACAGCTTCAGCTGGTTTTGATATAGTTGCTTATAATGGTACTGGTGTTAATAGAACTGTATCACATAGCTTAGGCGTTAAACCAGATGTAATACTTGTTAAAAACCGTGAAGATGGAAACCAAGAATGGGGTATGTATCATAAAGATCATGGTGCTACAAAAATAATGTTCTTACATAATGCTTCTACTGGTTTAACTAACTCTATCTTCTGGAATGATACAGAACCTACTTCAAGTGTTTTTACTGTAGGTACAGCTGATACTGGAAATAGTAATGCTTCAGATCAGCATGGTATAATAGCTTATTTATGGTCAGGTGTTGAAGGTTATTCTAAATTTGGTTATTACTATGGAAATGGAAATAAAGAAGGACCAATAGTATATACTGGTTTTAAACCGGCTTGGGTCTTAGTAAAGAATACTGAACATAGTAATTCTTATTGGAATTTACACGATAATAAAAGAGATACATATAACCCTGTAAATACAGTATTATATCCTAATACTAGTGATGATGAAGAAGCTTATGCTATAGGTACTGATGCTTCTACAAATAAGAATTTCTTCTCAAATGGATTTCAAATATACTCAACACACGATCCAGAACTAAATGCTAATAATGAGAAATATCTTTACTTAGCATTTGCTGAACGTCCATTTAAATATGCTAATACACGATGACAAAATTTAAAGAAACAGATTACAACAACATATTAAAACTTGATCTTCCTTTTACCCATAGAGGTATTAAGTATCCAGCTAATTGGCTAAGGCTAACAACACTGGATGAAAAGAAAGCAATCGGATTAGTGGAGGTACTTGATTAATGGCATTAACAGAAGTCAATTCTATAGGTCTGAAAGACGCTGAAGTAAAAACAGCTGACTTAGCTGCAGATGCTGTAGATGGAACTAAAATAGCTGATGATTCTATTAACTCAGAACACTATGTAGCAGCTAGTATTGATCATGAACATTTAGCAGATGACTGCGTAGATGGAGATAATATAGCTGATAACTCTGTAGGTATAGCTGCATTGGCAGGTATTGCTAGAGGTAAAATCATATATGGTGATGCCTCTGGAGATCCTCAATTATTAGCTGTAGGTTCTAATGGTCAAGTATTAAAATCCGATGGTACTGATATATCATGGGGAGATTCTGCAGCTGGTGCTACAGGAGCTGGATCAGATAAAATATTCTGGGAGAATGGTCAAACAGTAACTCAGAATTACACCATAACAGACAATTATAACGCCATGTCTGCAGGACCGATCACTATTAATAATGGTGTCACGGTTACTATAGGCACTGGAGAAACTTGGACAATCGTTTAAATTATGGCAATAACAATTAATGGAAGCGGAACTGTCTCAGGTCTCTCTGTAGGCGGTGTCAACGATGGAGTAATAGCTCATGCTGATTTAGCAACTAGTACACAACCAATATTTTCTAGCTATGCAATAATTGCTGACCAGAAATCAGCTGGAACTGGTGGTGGTACAGCCTTTGCTAATGCGTGGACAGATGCAGTTTTACAGACAGAGATAGCAGACCCTGATAGTATTGTTACTATTGCTAGTGACCAATTTACATTAGGAGCTGGTAACTATCTTATTAAATGGAAAAAATCATTTTTCGCTAGTCAAAGAGTTGTAACTAGGCTTTATGATGTAACTAATAGTGCAGTCAAACAAAATAGCATGACTGTCGGTGCTTTTAATAATTCAGGAGCAGTGACCTTTTCTCATGGAATTGCTAGAGTTACACCAACTGGATCTACAGCTTATAAATTCCAGTATTATGCGGACAATCAAGATGGAGATGGTCAAGGTGTTGATGCTCCTGATGATGAATGCGTCGGTATATATCTTCTTGTAGAAATTTATAAAGAGGCATCATGACATTAAAATTAAACGGTTCCTCATCAGGGAGCGTATCAATAGATGCTCCTGCTAGTACAACAAGTGGAGCAGATATAACATTTAAACTACCTGTAGCAGATGGTACATCAGGACAAGCTCTTGTTACCGATGCTTCCGGTCAGTTATCTTTCGCAACAGCAGGTCAAACTTATCCTGCAGGTTATGGAGCATTTCATGTCTACAGAACAGCTTCCCAATCATGTGCTGCCAATGCCTATACAAAAATTGAATTTAATGTAGAAGGACTTGATTCACAAAATTGGTTTGATGCTAGTACTAATTATACATTCACACCTCAAGTAGCTGGATGGTATCAAATTAATACCCAAGTTCTAATGGCATGGAGTGCAACAAACACTGCTGATGAAATGTTCATACAAATATATAAGAATAATGCTCAAGCAGCTATTGGAAATTACAATGGATTTGCTAGTGGACCTACTTCAGGTTATAAAACCAGAAATTGGAGTGGTCTAATTCAATTTAATGGATCATCTGATTATATTGACACTAGGGTATATCATTATAATACAAACTCAGCTAATAATGCTAATGGAGGTTTAGGTAATACTTATATGTCTGGTCATTTAGTATACGCAACATAATCATGAGTACAATAAAAACAACGAATATTACTCATGGGAGTAATTCAGGTACAGCTAACTTAGTGTTAGCTAGTGATGGCGGGGTAACTTGTAAATCTTTAGATAATACTCCAGCTTTCAGTGTTAGACTATCAGGAGATCAAGCTGCGGATAGTAATAATACTTGGTATAAAGTTGCATTTGATACAGAAGACTTTGATACTGACAGTGCTTTCGCTAGTAATAAATTTACTGTTCCTGCTGGGAAAGGTGGTGTTTATCAGTTAAATACTCAAGTTGCCTGCACAAATCAATCAGAAAGTGCTGAAATGGATCTTAGAGTTTATAAGAATGGATCTGCAATAACTACTCCAAAAGCTATGCTTGATTATTCAGGTGGAAACGGTGATTTCACTAACGTAGTTACACATAGTCATTTATATGATTTAAATGCTACTGATTATATAGAGATTTATATTTGGCATGGTAGTGGTGGTACAAATGTTATCGAAGCAGATTATACATTTTTGTCTATGTTTAAATTAGCAGGTACTTCATAAGTGGATATACCTAGAGTAAACCTACCCAAGGCTCTAGATATCCCTCATATATATTTTAAACCGCCTACAGCGGACGTTCCAGCCTATAAACCTATGATCGTACCCCCAGCGGATTTAGAGCCCCCTGAGGACGTTCAGAAGGAGGAAACAAAGGAAGAACAACCTGAACAACC
>VTLG01016683.1_pt1 | contig 20555 bp, 35 predicted proteins | sample 4694571 | NCBI WGS metagenome assembly VTLG01 (sample SAMN12604809, study PRJNA352737) | marine metagenome | biome: ENVO:00000447; feature: ENVO:00000209|ENVO:00000569|ENVO:01000036; material: ENVO:00002151; isolation source: viral sequences binned using virsorter ... | reverse complement strand
ATTCCAATATTTAAGAAGAGTGCCTAAAGAAGTTAAAGACATAATGGAATTTCATATAAGGAAAAACTTAAATTGACTAGAAGTGGGGCAATAACAACTATAGATACATTGCTTTCAGGAGTAAGTAGTCCTACTTTCAGGACTGTATTCAGGGGTGAACCTATGAGCGTTCCTGAAACTCCTTGCGTAGCCTTTTGGTTCGCAGGCAGAGATGTGGACTTTACTACTTTTACAGATGTTAGTTCTTTAAACGAATTTACTATAAGAGCGTATTGGAGATTGCAAGCGTCTACAAATATTCGAGAAGATATAGAATTAGAATTGTGGAACGCATCAGTAAGTATTCCTACGGCATTAAGGGGAGACTCAAATTTGTCAGGGAATGTGACTGATATGACGATTGGTGCATCTACTACAGCTTTTACAGAAATAGGTGGGATAGCTTACAGAACATTGGATATTCCTTTAACATTAATTAATTACAGCGAGGTGACAATTACCCCATGAGTAAGAAAAACGGTTTAAATACAAGATTATATGTAATGGGTAGAGACTTATCAGGAGACGCTAACTCCCTTGATAGTATCGGTTACACCCAAGCTGAACTAGAAACTACAGCTTTGAATCAAGATGCCCCTAGCAGAATAGTAGGATTAGTTGATGGAACTGTAACTGTTAATGGGTTCTTTGATAATGCGTCAGGAGCAATCCATGATGTTTTTTCAAGTAATAGTGGTAACTTACCTACGGCAGACCAAATAGTAACTATCCCTTTGGGTTCAGCAATCGGTGATGACGCTTTAGGGTTAGTTTCTAAAGAAGCTGAATACAATATAAGCAGGGCAAGTGGTTCGGCTATAGGTGTAACTGCATCTTTCGCATCAACCGAAGGGATAAAACCTGAGTTTGCAGAAATGCTTACTGCTTTTGACGATACTCATTCATCTGCAACTAATGGTACAGCCATAGATAATGGGGCTTCATCAGCAAATGGAGCGTCAGGATATTGCCATTGGTTTGCCTTATCATCAGGCACAGTTGTTGTCAAAATACAACACTCAGCTGATAACGCATCATGGTCGGATTTAATTACTTTTACTAGTACAGGTACTTCAGGCGTTGATACTGCCGAAAGGGGTTCAGCTTCAGGTACTGTAAATAGATATGTGAGAGTTGCTACAACAGGAACTTTCTCAAATGCACAAATAGCCGTAGCTTTTGCAAGACTATAAAGGAGGTCAAACATGGCAAAGCAATCAGGGTTAGGCGATTATTTAGCAGTAGATGATTCAGGTGGGTCTGCAAGAGACATTTCGGACAATGTTATTAGTCTTGAAATCGGTCAACCTCAGAACCTCCTTGATGTCACTACATTAAGTAAATCAGCCATAGAACGAATAATCGGGCTTAGGGATTGCACTATTTCCATAACAGGTGTTTTTGATTCTGCATCAAACAAAATACATGATGTATTCAAAACCCCTACAGGAAGTAGGACAGTAACCTATTGTATCGGTGGTAACTCAGGTGGAAATCCCAAATTAGAATTTGAAGCTAATGTTACCGAGTATAATATTTCAAGGGGAACAGATGGGTCTCTTGGAGTGACAGCAGGACTTAGCTTAAATAGTGGTACTGCTCCTTCTTGGTCAACAGTATAAGGATAGAAAATGGGATTTAAGTTAGAGCGAAGAACAGCAAAGATAACTTTTCCTGACAATCACGAGTATGCAGGTTTAGAAATGGAATGTAAGTTAGATGTTGATTTACAGGCTATGGCTGAATCTGCAACTCCTGATGGTAACGCAGGAGTCTACACTAAATTCGGAGAAGACATTTTAGTTAATTGGAATTTAGAAGATGAAGATGGTACTCCTGTTAGTGCTTGCGGTTCAGGGTTTTTGACCTTGCCTCCTAATGTGGCAGGGGCAATCATTACTGCTTGGACAGAAGAGTTAACTACTGTGGGGGAAGCCTAGAGACTGACATCAATAGATGGTTGTCGGTCAAAGGTGGAACAGATAGAGATGGTAACCCTATAGAAAAACCATTATTTTTGGCTCAAGCAGAATTGATAGATGGTTTGTGCCAAAGGTATGGACAGTTACCCTCTGCTATTTTAAAAGAAAATGCATCAGTATTAAAAATGGTTCACGCTGTAATATTAGCTGATGATACGCAAGAACAAATAGAAAAACAGAAAGCACAGTTTAGGAGATAACCCTCATGGCAGGGAATGTCGTTAACATAGCAGTTAAAACAACAGGGGCTCAAGCTACAGCGAAATCGTTTGACCAAATCGGTCAAAAAGCAAGGGCAGTCGGACTTGCTATGACTGCAATGGGAGCAGGGATAACACTTCTTTCAAGTAGACTAGCAGAAGCCAATCGGAACATAGTCGCTCAAACAGGTGCAACAGGTGCTGAATTAGAGGCTTTAAGCGATTCCTTTAGGAAAGTAGCAGGGTCGGTTCCTCAAGACATGAGACAAGTGGCTGATGCCGTTGGTGCTGTTTCAACCAAATTAGGGTTAACAGGTACTGATTTAGAAAATACTACTCGAATGTTTTTAGATTTATCAAGAATTACAGGCATAGAATTAGAGCCTGTGTTAAGACAGGTTTCAGATTCTATGGGCGTATTTGGTGTAGCGTCAACTGAAACTAGAACTGTTATGGACAGTTTACTTAGGGCTTCCCAAGATTCAGGTGTAGGTATGGGCAGACTATCTCAGCGTATGCAAGAGTTTGGTCCCGTTATGAAAAACTTGAACTTAGATTTTAATGAATCACTTGGTTTTGTTACTGCAATGGAATGGGCAGGTATTAGTTTAAGTAGGGTTATGCCTGCATTAAACATGAGTATGAGGAGGCTAGCTGAATCAGGAGTTAGTGATGTTAGGGGTGCTTTAAATGACCAAATGATTGCAATTAAAAATGCTGAAAATTCTACTGAAGCATTAAGGTTGGCTACCGAAGTCTTTGGTGCAGAAGGTGCTCAGAGAATGTCGTTGGCTATTAAAGAAGGAATAATCCCTAGCTTAGACCAAATGGATACAGCATTAGGTGATTCGCATGGTGCAGTTGAAGAGTTGACCGAAGGAACAGACACATTATCTGAAAGATTAAGGACAATGACTAACGCATTAACAGTTAGCCTTGCCCCATACAATTCGTTGCTAGAAGTTTTAGGTCCTGTATTGGGATTGATAGGAACATTAGCAATGTCTATTTTGGGTATTGCTAAATTAGCAGTTATGTTTAAAGCACTTGGGCTTGCCATAGGAACAGCAGTTGGTGCACTTGCTACATTTATTGGTGCGCCTATAGCAGTAGTTGTTGCAGTTATAGTTGCGATTGTGGCAGTAGTAGCAGGAGCAATATTTTTAATCCATAAACATTGGGAAGAGTTCCTAACAGGTATAGGGCAAATTTGGGAAAAAGGTTTTGTCAGAATGTTTGACGGCTTCAAAGAATTCGTAGGGGGAATCAAAGATTTAGCTAAGGCAATTATAAATCTTGATTGGAGTGCCATGAAAGAAGCATTTAGAAGAACCATTAAAGGGTTGGGGGAAATTTTTGCAGGCTTTTTTAATATTTTCATAGAAGCATGGAAACAAGTAGGCAATGCAATAAAACTTGTATTTTCAACATTACCTGATTCTATAAAAGCCCCAATATACGCAGTAATGAGAGTTGTTGCTGATGGTATTAATTTTATTATCAGGCAATTAAATAAAATCCCTGAAATTAAGTTACCTTCCTTTTTAGGAGGAGGAACAGTATTTAGTGGGTTAAATTTAAATGAAATTAAACTCCCAAGAAATAGTGCAATGAGAGATATAACTCACCAATCTACAGGAAGAGTGCTTACAGATGGTAATATTGGGTCACAAGGTGGAACAGGTGCTATTATTAATAATGTAACAGTTGAGATGTATGGCAACAATTATGGGTTTGATGATTTTGATGAAGTGGTTGCAACATCTGTTAATAGAGGTTTAAATAATGGTGGGTATGATGGATTTGCCCCCAAACGAACAGTAGAGTTTGATGGAGCGTAATTATGGCGAATGAGTTTAAACATGCCTCAGTAGGTACAGATTTAACCCAAGCTGAATGGGAAGGCATTGGGTCTCATGTGCTTGATAGTCAAGCTACAGGGGATATTATTTATGCGTCTTCTGCATCTCAATTAAGTCGACTAGCCAAAGGTACAGATGGTCAAGTATTAACTCTAGCAAGTGGTATTCCATCTTGGGCTAATACTGCTATAAAAGCTGATGACATTGCTACAGGTGATGGTGCAGTTAACCTTGAAACCACAAGTGGAAACATAACTATTGATGCACAAGCTACTGATGCTGATGTAATCATAAAAGTTGATGATAATGGTTCACCTGTTACGGCAGTCACATTTGATGGCTCTGCTGAAGGTAATGCAATATTCGTAAATGATATTGAATTAAAATCCGATTCATCTGTTCTTAAATTTGGAACAGATTTGGATACTACGTTAACTCACACAAATGACGTTGGGTTGACTTTAAATTCTGATAATAAATTAATGTTCGGAGACTCAGCTTCTTTTATACATCAATCGGCAGATGGAACATTGGCGATAGATGGTGAAGCTATTATTGACCTTAACGCTAGTACACGAGTTGATGTATCTGCTGACTTAAAAGTTGGTGGAGAAGTTCAAACAGGAAGCATAGGTTACACAGACGGCGATAACTCAATGACGATTGCAGATGGAGGTAAGGTTACTTTCTCAGCAGGATTCGCAGTAGGTTCAGACGCAGGTGGTGACATTCTTTATTCAAACGGAACAAATTATGTTCGGCTTGCTAAAGGTAGTGACGGTCAAGTTTTGACTTTAGCTAGTGGAATACCTTCATGGGCAACTCCTGCAACAGGAGGAGGTGGAGGAAATAGTAAAGATTTCGTTGCATCAGGAGCAATCGCAAATGGGCAAGCAGTTTCACTAACAAGTGATGGAAAAGTTACAGCTACAGCCTCTGCATCAGGTGACATTGCTACTTTTGAAAGTGCGTCAATTAATTATTTGACTAGTGCTTACGATACAGGGAACGATAAGGTTTTACTTTGTTACACAGACACACCTAATTCTAGTTACGCAACAATGGTTGTAGGAACAGTTAGTGGTATGGCAATTACATTTGGCACTCCAGTAGTAGTTCAAAGTGGGCCATCATTCTACCCCTCAATGACTTACGAACCCGATTCAGGGAAAGCAGTTGTGATATATGCAGACACAACAGGCAAATCAAAAGTCGGAACAGTCTCAGGAACATCAATATCATTTGGAAGTGAAGCGTCATTTGAGTCAGGAAATATTAACTATACAAAAATTATTACTGATACTGATGCCAATAAAGTTGTCGCAATTTATTCTGATGCAAACGATACCTATAAGGGTAAATGTGCTGTTGGAACAATAAGTGGGACTTCTATATCTTATGGAACTCCTGTTGAATTTGATTCAGGAAATATTCAATGGTCTAACAATGGAGTCTTTGATTCAAACTCTAACAAAGTTGTCGTTGTTTATCGTGCATACGCAGAATCGCATCAAATGAAGTCAATAGTTGGAACTGTAAGTGGAACTTCCATTTCGTTTGGTACTGCTGTTACTTGTGGCAGTACAAGTGGCTCGCCTTCAGGTGTTGCATTCGATTCTAATTTAAACAAGGTAGTTATAGCATACGCAGATGAAGCAGGAAGCAGTCACGCTCATGCTCAAGTTGGAACTGTAAGTGGGACTTCAATCTCTTGGGGAACTGCTGTTGAGTTTGACGATACAACAACAACCGACCCAGTAATTGCATTTGATACCAGTACGAACAAATGTATGATTCATTACTGTAGGTCAGTTGCAGGAACTACGCACATGATAGTTGGAACTGTAAGTGGAACTTCAATAAGTTTTGGCACTATAGCAACTATCTATGCAGGGGCATCAGACTATAACTCAGTTGTCTATGACCCTGACGCAAATAGAACTATTGCCTCTTGGAAAGATACAGAGTCGGCAAGTTACGGCAAAGCTATCGTGTTTGATGGTTCGGTTACTGACTCATTCATGGATTGGGTTGGGTTTGCAGGAGAAGCGATTTCAGATACAGCAACAGGTTCAGTTAACTTGATTGGTTCAGTAAATGATGGGCAGTCAAGTTTAACAATCGGAACTACTTATTATCTTGCTAAAACAGGAGCATTAACTACGACTGTAACTGCAAGCCAAGAAGTAGGTAGAGCAGTATCAGCTACCGAATTATTAATAACTCAAGGCAGGATAACTTAATGAAAACAATAACAAAAAGCAATTTGTCTTTATATATTATTGAAGATGACGAGAGAGTAATTATTGAATCGGATAAAATAACTGTTGGGTTTCCTCCAAAATTTATAATTTCAGATTTGAATAGTGGCAATGCTGTTTTGCACGAATATGTATTTCCTCCCAATGATTGGACAGGTGGGAAATACAACTATGATGGAACTGATTGGACTTTAGCTTAGAGGAGAAGAAATGGACTCAAATATTACAGAAGCAGATATCACTAAACTTTGTGAAATTAATCCTTTGGCAAGTGAGCAATTAAGGCGAATCTGTGCTGAAAGGCAAAGAGATGAACTCCTTGCTGAAGCACAAGAAAAGGAACTAGATGGTAACTCAGACTTATAGTGTTTTAGTTGATTGGGATAATACAGGCGATTATGGTGGCACTTATGATGACATCACAGCAGATGTATTGTCAGTTCAATTCCGAAGAGGTAGAGACTTTGCTTCTACTATGGAAGGGAACTCAACAGCAGGTGTTCTAAAAGTCAGGCTAAATAATGAGTCAGGTAAATATTCTCCTAGCAACACTTCAAGTGTTTTAAATGGCAAAATTAGACCATCAAAGCCTGTAAGGTTTAATACTAGTGGGACTTCATTCCCTGCCACTTTCCCAGTAGATTTGGGAACTCCAATGTTTACAGGTAGGCTAGACACGCTAGCACCTCAACCAATTTCGCAAACATTAGATGAAGCAGAATTAGTAGCAGTTGGTCCTTTAGGTTATATAAATCAATTTGTTCCTAAGGGTTCAATTAATACTAATATTTATACTTCACAAGCAGTTAATGCAATTTTAGATGCAGTAGGTTGGTCGGCAACCGAAAGGGATATTGATACAGGCAACACAGTAATTCCTAAGTATTGGTTTGATAGTCGTAGAACTATTGATGCGTTAAGGTTAGTAGAAGAAACTGAAGGTGGTTTTATTAAAGAAACTGCTGATGGCAAAATAGCTTTTGAAAACAGGCTTGCTAGAACAGACAAAACATCTCAGGGAACTTTTTCAGATGCTAGTGGGGCATCAATGTCTTATTTAGGTATTCAGCAAGAAGACCCATTAAAAAGTATTGTTAATACAATCAGGGCTTCTGTTAGGGCTTACTCAACTCAGACCATAGCAACTGTATGGGCAAGTGCAGAAAACGGCACAAACAGCAACAGTATTGCTTTAGTTCCAAATGAAACTAAAGAAGTTTATGCAAGATACCCTAATGGAACTACGCAGGCAGGAGGAGTAGCAATTGAATCTTGGACAACTCCTGTAGTTAATACTGACTTTACAGCTGACACTACTATTAGTGGTACATCAGGAAACATGAACTCTTACTTAACTGTATCTGCCCCAACAGCAGATAAACACGCTAATAGAATGAAAATTATCCTGACAAATACTCACCCAACTGCAACACTTTATGTTTCTAAGTTGCAGGCAAGGGGAACGGCTTTATTACAAACAGATTTTATTGAAGTAGAAGCTGTAGATAGTGATTCTGTAACAGCTTATGGCGAGAGGTCTTATACAGCATCTACCCCATTTTTCCCCAATACTTTTGAGGCACAATCTTGGGCAACTTATCATCAGCAAATTTATTCAAGTCCTATTAATTATTTGACTATGACTTTTTCAGCAAATGCTAATGATGCTTCTATGACTCAAGCGATTAATAGAGAAGTTTCAGATATGGTGACAATAACGGCGAACAACAATGCTAACTTAGGGATTAACTCTACTTTCTTTATTGAAGAAATAAAACATAACGTAACTCGTGGAGGAACTCGACATATGGTAACATTTGTGATGAGTCCTGCTGAGGGTGGATTTAGTCAATTTTGGAAATTAGGTACTGGTGTATTAGGAACATCAACAGTTCCTTCTTACTAGGAGAAGCAAATGGCTTGGACATCACCAAATACATGGTCGGAAACAATGGTCACTGCATCATTGCTTAATACGCATGTTCGTGACAACTTTAACCACTTGTCTACTCACAATCATGATGGAAGTGCAGGGAATGGTGGCAATACTCTTTCAATGGCTATAGTCATAGCAAGTCAAGCTAATGCTACATTTGTAGATGGTGGGGCAGTACCCGATTCTACAGGAGCATTTAAAAGAAACGGCAACACATTGTACTATTACAATGGAACAGCAGTTGTTTCTATGGTTGGAGATGATGCAACTTATGCAAGTCGAAGGTCAATAGGAACAGGAGCAAATCAAGCTAGTGCAGGGAATCATACACACTCATAATGGCAGATAAAACAGAATCACAAATAAATACAGTAGCAGATTACATTAGAAACACTTTGTTTTCTTCTGAAGTTTCTGCTTTAAGTTCAACAGAATTTATATCTGTATCTGCTGATTACAAAGGGAAAATAATACTTAACACTAATGTAGATGGACTAAATTTAAACACTAAATTCACCACAGCAAAAAATGGTGGGGATTCTAATTTGACAGGTTGGAGTATCTAATATGGCTTGGACTGCACCAGTAACTTGGGTAGACGGAACAGTAATCAATGCGTCAGGAAGTGGTTCATTAAATGAGCAAATCCGAGACAATATGCTTGCTTTATCAACTCATGCCCATTCAGGTGGAGCAGGTGATGGTTCTAGCACTTTAACAGGAGTTAGTTTTAGTAGTATTACTAGCATGGGCTTTGCTGACCAATCAGCTAACCCAAGTTCAACAGGTGTGATGCAAAGAAATGGAACTGCGGTTCTTTATTACAACGGCTCTAGTGCTATTGATTTAACAACGGCAGATGCTTCAGCAGGAACTGCCTCATTAAGAAGTTTAGGGACTAGTGCTACTACTGCATCAGCAGGAAATCATCAACATACATTTGCTACAGTTTCAGCAACTACAAGTTCTTTTACTAATTTGACTTCTGCAAATTTAACTAATCTTGGTGCTGACGCATCAACTCCTCCTACTAGTGCTGAATTACTTAATACCGAAACAAATTTTCACAATGCTACTTATACTGCATCTAGTAACGCATCTTCAGTTGCAATTGTAGTTGGAGGGTTTTACGGCAGAAATCAATTTGGGGGAGTATCAACAGCTACTGTGACCATGACTGTAAAACTATATTATGACGGCTCACTTAAACAAACAATTACAGGATTGAGTACAGGTTTAGGGCTTTATGGCATAGGAAATTCTGACGTTTTGCGTGCAAATGTTATAGGTTCAACATCAGGGAAAGTGATTAGAGTTACAGGACAAATAACTTCTTCAACTAATTGGGAATATCCTTCAGGGAATGATATAGGAAGTGTGGTTGGTTGGGATACTAACTTAGGGACTATAAGGTCAACATTAACAATAGCTGAAAGTACATTTACATTAGGAGTTGCATAAAGGAATGATTTTATGTCGGACAACAAAGAATGGACTTTTTTACACAATCAATTAAATGACTTAAAAAAACTAGTAGCTAGGCTACAAAGAGAGATAATTATAATGAAGAAATTGATAGGATTAGGCATAGGGATTGGAGTTACAGGTTTGGCAGTCGGTGTTTATGTCCTAGCAAGACAAATAGGAGATAGATTATGAAACTTAGACTAGACAAGTTGTTGTTCAAGATTCTTGGACAAAACGCCACCTTTCCTCCTGAAAAAATTGCATTTTCATTCTCTCCTGTTTTGAACTTTTTAAGTTATTTATTTACTGCTTCACTTTTACTGCTTGGTGCGTTTGGATTAGCGTCAGCATATTTAAACCCTGTCAGTTATTTAATACCTTATGTGGATAACTGTTATTCATACTTAGGTGTGACGGCTTGTGGAGCTGAAACTTCTTTAATTCAATTAGAGACTTTATCCACAACCATGTACCACAATATGTTGTATACGCTAGTTGGTTCTATAGCTATGCTTACTATAGGACTACTACAGCCTGAAGCTAGAAAGGTTTTCTTATCTCTACCAAGAAAAACCATTCAAACATACAGAGCAATGGTTGTTGCTAGAGATTGGCTTATCAATAAAATTGAAACATTAAATGCCGAATCAGGTAAATGGAAAACAACATTCAATGTACTTAAATCACCTTATTCATTACTTACTAAAATGGGATTCTCCCCCAACATGGCTATCAGTTTTCTTGCTGTTGGTGGTGTGGCTACTACTACAGTAGCAGTAGACCAAACTGTATTCGCAGACAAAAGTTTTTTCAGAGGTGACGCAGGGGTTTATTCTGCACCACGAGATATACCACTTCCTTTAACAGCTAAGAATGTTACAGAGGAAATAGAAAAAGTATTGAAAACAGAACAGAATACTTTAGCTATTACTTTAGGAACTGTACCTGTACGAGAAATTAAAATTGAAAATGTATCTGTAGGTGCTATTTATAAAGGTAGTTCAGGTTCAGATGCAGGCAATACCTCTGCAATCCCAAGCACTTGTGATGCTACAAATCCTGCCAAAACAGGAAACGCTTTATGTCCTGCAATATTAGTTTCAGGAATCCCTGCAAATGGAGATGTGAACCCTGCAATCGTAGCAACAAGATTACGAATTGCTGAAATGAATTTATCTCGTAGCAGATGTAAGGAAATTATTTTTGAAGATGTAGATGCTCACAGCATAGACATCTCTTACAACTCTGCTGATGGTATTTCTATTTATCAACAAGCAGGTACTGCCCCTCGTAGAAATGCTATGGGTGGTCATCATCAAGCAGAGAATATGACAACATCAGGGGGAACTTATGACCGATTGCTTATCATAGCGAATTCGTCAGGGGTTAATGGTGAAATAGGTAAGTTAGACCTTAGTAATATTTATTCTAAGGGTGGCATATGTCTTTTTAAAAACCTAGACATTGGGCAGTTAAACATTACTGAAAATGAAGCAGGTGATGATAACAACCTAGCCACTAAAGAGTTCCAAATAAAGAATACAGTATTAGGTGCTAATTGGTCTGTAATAGACAATGTTGAGTTAAATATGATTGAACCAACAATTGAGGTGGCAAATCCATAATGTTATTTGATTGGCTTTCTATATTCAAAAAAGAAGTATTTGCATATTGCGTTAAATGTAAAACTAAGAAAAAAGTTTTAAAGGTTCAATATGTGAATATGGAAGGAGGGCAAAGACGAGTTAAAGGTATTTGCCATAAATGCAAAAGGAAGGTGAGTTGTTTTGTATGAATATAAAGTAAAAATTACTAGAGTCATTGATGGAGATACAGTTGATGCTGATGTAGATTTAGGCTTTGATATATTTGTTAAGGATAGGATTCGCCTAATGGCAATTGATACTCCCGAGAGTCGCACTAGAAATAAATCCGAGAAGATACTAGGGCTTGCTTCTAAAAAACGCTTAAAAGACCTCTGTGCTATTCATAAAGGCAAAATAATATTAAAAACATCTAAGGAAGGTAAAGGAAAGTTTGGCAGAATACTTGGCTCACTTTATGCTGAAGGTTCGGAAATTTCTTTTAATGATATTTTAATAGCCGAAGGTCACGCTAGACCTTATTTTGGTGGCAGTAAATCTGAAGAAGGAGAATGGACTACAGAAATAGATGGTAAATTAATGAGATGGACTGCATCAGGTTACGTTGATTTTGAAAATCCAAAATGAAATTAAACTATGGGTTAAAGAATTTACTACAGTTTCAGTTATGGGGAATTGTTTTGTATGTGGGTTTGAAACAGAATGGTATTCTGAAAAATGGGATAAATTCCTATGTTTTAATTGGGGAAGGTTTAACATGAGTTCGGATAGTTTTTGTGAGTTAAAATTTGAAAAAATAATTGTTAAGGAATAAGAAAAATGAAATTTGGAACAATAAGACCTCAGATATTTTTAGGAATAATATGTGCAACTATATTTGGTTGCGTTGGGTTGTTGGTAGGAGTTGCAATGGAAGCAGTTGAAGTAATTACTGCTATTGTCGGAGGATTGTTTGGATTCTTAGGTGGTGTATGCCTCAAAGTATTAGAAAACGAATAATAGCTAACTCCTCTTAGCTTTATAAGTTTGGAACCCCTTATAGAATATATCCCATGTTGTATAGGGGGTTTTTATTTTACTCAAACTTGCGTAAAAATGTATCAACTCTTATTAATGCTTGTGAATCTAATTGGTCGGTATCCCAACCTAGTATCGTAATAAATTCATCAAATAATTCTGTATTCCCTACAACCTTATCTAGCATCATATGTACAGATGTTTTATCTAGTGCTTCGTATAATTTCATGTTAAATATTCCTCTTAGGTTTAATTGAAGTTTTGTCATGAAGTTTGCTACCTGAAACTTTTACTTTATGACTTTTGGCTAATTTTCTTAATTCACTATAAGTTGGAATTATTTTTTCAGAATTAAAGTAGACTTCTTGTTTTTTCAGGAATCTGCTATAAAGTTTTAGCATGATTCTTGCAAATTCAGCTCCATGAGGTGATAAATTTTTAAGGCGATTATCTCTGTCCATAATTACATGAGCTACTTCGTGTAATACTACATAATGATTCATTGCCCATTCGGTTTGTAATTTTATTCTGTTGCAATTAGCGTTAGAACTTAATCTTCTGTCGTCGTACTCGGATTGAGTATTAAAAATAATTTCAATATGGTTATTGCCCATTCGACCATTCCACCATCTTAATGCTTTATTTGCTAACTGTTGGCATTCTTTTTTGGATAAATAACTAGTGTTTGCTTGGGAGAATTTCCATTCAAATTCGTAAAGTTTTTTTCTTTGGCTATCTAATTGTCTCCCATACCTGTCGATTGATACGTTCTTGCCATTAATAATCATTCTTCTTGCCATTTCTTAACTCCTTAACTTGTTTATATAGCTATACTATATTATCTATTTATCATTGTCAACCAATTAAATATATAAAAAAAGAGGAGGTGGGAATCGGGCACCTCCCCTTTTGTATTTGCACCTCCTTTCTGTTTTTAATTAATTTTCAAATCTAGAATGCCTTTGTGTGCATTGCCCACAAAAATATGGGCTTTAATTAATTGTTTTTTAATGTGATTTAATGCTACATTGGTGTCTTCGTCGACTTCTTCCCAGTCATCAACATATTCTGCATTTTCTATATCGCAATCTCCGTCTATAAAAGAGGCAGTAGCCATCATGTCAGCATCATTATCTAACCAAAAAGTCTTGCCAAAATCGTCACTTCTATAAGTGATTTGCATTGCCCCTGTGATTGAAATCCCTTCAGTTTTGTTCTTAGTATCAGTCATTTATAACTCCTCTGTTTTTGTTGTTAGTAACATACTATATTATATATTGATTATTGTCAACAGTTTTGTTGGAGTTGTTAAAAATCTCTCATAAAGTAGGGGCTTTTATCTTGACCTGATAAGCGAATACCTATTGTATCTTGTGGCTCTCTGCCTTTCCCAACAACTCTTTTTTTCTTTAAATCTCCAAATCCTTGAGAATTAAAATGTAGTTTTTCGTGGTTACAATGCTTGCATACTCCTAAAGAGTCTCTGCCTGTTTGGGGAGGTAACATATAATGATGGGTACAATTTTGTTGTTTTTTTGTCATTTTTTTATTTTTCATTTTTTTATCCAAACATTTTAAGTTGATAATTATTAACAGTAATTTCACCATCTTCACTTGTTATATTCCAATTTTGTATTGGAACGTAATATTGCAATCCGTGACCTCTGTCGATAACAGATGCGTGTTGCATAAATTTTAAAAAGCCAATTTCATACTCTTTTTTTGTATCTACTGCATAAACAATAAATTTAACAATTTTTTTAAAATTATCGTCAATTCCATCTTTGTCGAATGCCCATGCTTTAGGATATTTGAGCATATGTTTTTCTTCTGAAGCTGATTTGTAAAAAACTCCATCAGAATTAATTTTGCCAATAATTCTATATTTACCTTCGTATTGCGAATTTTTTGAATAAACTACTTGTTCCTTCATTGCTTTTCTTCTCCTTTTTTGTAAATCTTTTTACCTCGAGCAATTATGGGCTCATCTACAACAACTATTTTTAAATCAGGAACATGGTACTTAATTAAATCGTGTATTTTCTTCCCTAACCTTTTGTGCCTACGATTAAATCCATGTAAAACAACTTTTGGTGTTAATTCACTTTGACTAACTATTGCTTCATCATCATTTAAGTTATCTATTTCTTGTTGCATATTGTTACTCCTTTTTATAAAATTATTGAGTATTTGACAGAGTAAGTAGTTATTCCCTTGCTTTGTACAAATCTCCTTTCTAAAGGGGTAGGTTTTATTGTGTTGTTCCTACCCCTTTTTTTAAAACCTAAGGTTTGCATTAATTGCCCAATTCCCATCAGTATCTTGTTCAAATCTGTCATCAGTAGCTAATTTTTGAGCAAGTTTTTCTGTTTGTGAATTATCTATGCCTAAATATTCTGCTATATCTTTAACACTCATACTTTTTAGTTCTTTTTCAAGCACTCTATAGGCTCTTTCGCCATAACCTAAATCTTCGGCTAATACTGCATGGTCTGTAACATTAAATGCTTCTAAAGTGATGCCGTTATTCCATGTCATTCGTAAGCCAACTGGTTCTCTCAAAACACCAATGTTAGTTTTTCGGTGATGTAACGCTGTATCTATATAATTTTCGCCTCTTTTTTGTGCTTTCTTTAATTCAAAAGTAGTACGAGGAAGGTTTGTCCAATAAACAGAACCGAATGGACCACTCTTACTACCTCCACTTTTTGTTATGTGAGCCAATGTAATAGTGGTAATTGGGTGTTCGGTTGTACCAAGACTTCTTAGAGCAGAAAAATACTGTAAACACGCTTGAGCATTTTCAGGTTCACCCCCACAGGCGGGTCCTGCGGAGTCTACAATCACCATGTCAATGTCTTTTGCTCTTATTTCTGCTCTTAAATGTTCAACTTCTGAAGCTAATGGTGCTGAACAAAATCTGTAATGCACCATTGCTTGTCGGTCTAAAGCCATTCCTGCCACTACATCATTACTTCTTCGCCATGTTTCTTCCCAACTAGCTTCATAATCTAAGACAAGAACATTACCTTTAACCACATTAAAAGATTGCCCAAGTGGTTGCCCTGCTTGTACCAATGTACCTAATGCAACTGCCAATGTGGATTTACCCATACCTCCATCACCATAAATCAAGGTCGGCATACCTTCATATGCAATACCTGTAATTCTCTCAGGAGGTCTATCAGGAGCAGATTTTTTGTCTAGTTTCATTATCGGCTCGCCTTTCCGATATTCTTCTAGGACATGGTAAGTAGCCTGTTTCAATCTACCTGACCAATTTCTACCCTCTGCATCTTTTTCTAGTTCTCGTATAAGAGTAGACATTGCCTTTGTAATTGCAGTCCGAATGGGGCCCATTAAGTGTTGGCTTAATTGTTGTTTGTCTTTAATAACAATTTCAGCTTCAACATTAAAATCACTCTTTGTGTTAAGTGAATCCATAGTAATTTCAACCCCGTCGTCCCATGTAATTTTATAACCCATTCCATAAGGTTCTAAAGTTGGCAGACCTAATATATCTTCGTGGCTCATGAAGACTCACCCCCTTTGCGAATTTTAATTCCCAAAGGAACTCCACCTGTCTGTTTGGAATCAGTTGTAGTAGCCAAAGGTTGAGTATAGGTGGGGGAATCATTGTGTCCTATGGGTTTATCTAGTAGCAATTGGATTGTGGTCGATAATTGCTCTATTAATTGATTCAACCCTTTTTGTACTTCAACAATTCTGTCAGCAGATACAGAGGTGTTTGATTGCTGTAATAGGTACATATAGTCGACATATGCACAAACCCCACCTGCATTTATTTTAAAGTCATGTAGGTTACAAAAGCTAGTGGTACAAACAAGTTTTTCGTATTCTACTGTTGTTACCATAAATCAGTACCTTCACTTCCCTCTATGTAAGAAGATATCAAGTTAAATAATGCTTGATAATCATTAGGGTGCTCAGCCAAAAAATCATCAGAAGAATCCATTCCAATGCTAGCTAATGCTTGCTTACATTGTTCTGCTGTATATGCTCTAGCCGTAATTTCTTTGTTCATATCATCACGATTTTTAATTACAGCATTTGGATTATCTTTAGATTGTTTTGTGGTTGGGTATAACCAATCAGAACCTGTATGCCTAATAACAGTTCTTTTGTTTAGCCAATCAGCCATTTTTGTAGCACCTAATAACACATCTTCAATTGGCTCTGCCACAAAATAAGATGTTGATTGCATTAAAGCAGTTCTGTCATTGGTAGCCATTTCCCTTCTTAATGTTTGCATTTCGCCATCTGTAAGACGATTTGTAGGTGCTAGAGCAGATATAGATTCTGCGATTGATGGTGATTTTGGTGTGGCTATTTTTGAAGCAATAAATCCGTTAAATTCGTATTTGTAATTATTCGGATAATTTGGGTTTCTCGGTACACCTGCATTTTTACCACTTTTTGGTGGGTCAAGTAATTGTCCTCGTATTAAATCAATTTCGCCATCAAACTTATCGCAGTTACAATTACCATCACAATTTGCTTTAAAATCTTCACGTTTTATGCATTTTTCAACAAAATTAGTTGGGAAAAATGTTCTGTCTATATTTACTCCATTAACAGTTGGAATAACCATGACATATTCTGAAATATCAGGAACTTGTACTATTAGTGCTTCTTTATCATAAAATTTCGTAGTACCACGAATATTTGCAGTATAAGTTGTCATAAAGCCTCCTCGCTCTATTGTTGTTTAAATTTAATTTTTGGGTTTGTTAAAACCCTAGCTGTCTCTATTACATCACGATATTTTTTACCCTCCTTCGCAATGGTTTTTGTTTTTGTCATATTAAACTTGCCTGAAACTTTGGTCGTAACCTCATGTTCAGGAACATATCCACCAATAGAAATTAATCGCTCTAAAATTACTTCGTCTGCCAATAATGTTGAAAGTACATTATTATCCCATTCAACTTTATAATCTAATTCAGCAATACAATTACTAGTGGTGATTTGAGTTGCTTCTTGTTGTTCCATTTTTTTAATAAGCAAGAACTTCAAGTATTCTGATTTTTTAAAAACTTGCTTGGATTCAATTTCCATAGCATTGGAAAAATTAACAAGTTCATCTATATCTAAACCATTTGCTATTGCAATAAAATCAGGGTCTAAACTATTGGTCATTTTTAGGTCTCCCAATATCTTTACCTTGTATAACCTTGAAGGGTTTTGGAATATACCAAACAGCACCTCTAGGCGTATCTTCCTTGACGCAATTACCTAGTCTTTCGCTCTTCAGTAATACATGAACTCGTTGTCGTGACACCTCTAAATGTTCAGCAACATCACTAACTGTTCCGTACTCTACCCCTTCCTCAAATTTGTGGATTAATTCCATAAGCTCATCTCCTTTTGCTTTACTCACCTTTTTCATTATAGTTATACTATTATAATTATTTACTGTTGTCAACAATTTAGCCTTCACCCTCTTCGTTGGGATTGCATTTTTTACTTTTAGCTATATCTTCGTATATTTCATCTAGGATTAACCCTTCTATCCTATCTGTAACTCTCTCAGGATTGTCTAAGGCTGTATCTAGTAACTCAGATTCAAATACTGGTACTGTTTCAAAATCTTCGGAATCTATAATTTGCATATTTTTGATTATTCCCATTGTGTTTCTCCTATTGGTCTTGGCAACTACTAAAAGGAGTGTTGCCAAAGATTCTGTTTTTTGGTTCTAAATTAAATTGTTGTCTTAGTTCAGTTATAAAGGAACAACTTTCTAAAATGTCGGCTGTAGATGCGTTGTAATAATTCATTAATGCAATTCTTTTTAATTCTACAAACTGTTCTGAAAAACCAAGTTCGGTATTGTAAATTATGGCAGAAACGTAACTTGGTACATGGTTCTGTTCAATTTCTTGGATAGTAGTTAATGTTTTTATTAAGTTGTTTTGTGCTGTTAATTCGATATTATCCATTGTCAATAACTCCATAATCTAAAAATAATTTTAATTCTTCTGCTGTAGCTTCTCTGCCCAATTCTTCTTGTAATTCTTCGGATTTGCTTTCTAGCCAAGAGTCTATGTCGATAATTTCTGTAGCCATTTTGTGTTTTTTCTCCTGTGTTTTATTTGAGTTAATACTATATTATTTGTTGATAATTGTCAACAAATTATTAGCTATTAAATTTACAAAAAAATAAGCAGTTTTGAATCATGCTTAGGATTGTTCAAAAAGGAAATTGCATTCGCTGTGTTTCAATTATCAAAACCACGAAACTGTCGGTCATAGGAGTTCATTGGGTACTTCTAAGGGTTATGCCCTGTTATCAAGAAGTATGGTATGCCCCTCTGTTTATTGTGGCTCTTAGTACAAGATTTCTTTACTTTTCGTTTAGTCAACTATTATGTTTTCATACCAACCACAGATAATTTATTTTTACAGACCTCGCAATTAAAATGAAAAATGAGCAGTTTCAAGTCTTGCTCAGGACTAGTGTTCTATTTAAATAAGCTATTATGGAGAAGAGCTGTCATTGCTCTTTCCCTAACTTTTACCCCCTTACCAAAGAAGTTGTAATTCATTCTACTGTTTACAATTCTATCGTCTGTTGCTCCAATCGTTTCTGAGTTTCTACCATAACCTTTGTGGTGGGAAGTAAATTCAGTAATTGCATTGTAAGCATCCCATTTGGTTTTACCTTTATTCCCAATGCCATTAGAAAATAAATCAATCATGGTATCAGCATTTGCTCTAACAGAAGAGGAAGCATACATTTCTTGTAATTCGGTTTGGTTCCAATTTTCAAATTTTCTACCTAAAGAATGGTAAGCCAAATACTCCATTTTTTCTGAATCGAATGCTTGGTCAACCAATGTGTTAATTTGTTCTTCCAATTGCTTTTGGTATTCAGTTTGTAATTGAAGGACTTCTTTGGCTTGATTTGCTTTTCTGATTACATTTTTTGTATGTCTAGCATAAAACCTTTTTAAATCAGTCCTAGAATTTTTTGCCATCTCAAATGTGTTATAGCAAACAACTCGGATATCGCACCATTGCATTGTTAATGCTGAACTTCCATCATGGCTATTTTTAAGTAGTAAATATGAATCAATATTATCGCCATTATCTAGTTCTATGGATTCATTAAATTTAGCTAATAACCAAATTTTCTTACCACCATTCAATGTACCAACCGTATCGTACCTTGCATCACCATTGCCAACTACAGCATCAAAGAAATCAAAAGTATCTTTGTTTTGGACTGGAGTGTAAGATTTACCAACCACCCCTAATACTTCTCCTGTGTCTTTCCTGTAGGTTGCTCTTTTGTTTGGGATTTCTACAGTATTGCCATTGATAGTGGTAGTAATTTCTGTAGTGTCTACTTCCCAATTCATGTTTGCAGATTCAATAGCTTCTGATGCAGTCATAGCGTCACCTTCAATTTTAACGCCTAGAGTATGCCAAGGGGCTTTCCCTGTATAAGCCATTCCATCTGTCTTTGTTATTCCTGCGGGCATATTATTTATCTCCTTTACTTGTTTATTAATAACCCTATAGTTATACTATACTAACTATTTACATCTGTCAACAGATTAATTAACTCCAAATAATAAGTTTTATATTTCCTATTTTTGTAATGTAAATCAACTTGTACCTCCGTGTTTATAAAGGCTTTTTATTTATGAACATATCTTTTTGTACTGCAATGATGCTATCTATTTGTTGTTCGCTAAAACCTAAATTTTGTAACCTAGCTTTTAGTACAACATCTACATCACAGCTATCGCAACATCTTCCATTTTCGCTTACTGGAAAAGGATTATTCCCCCCTGTCCAACCATTAATGTTTGGTTCAATGGGTTCCTCGCAAATTACACATTTTAAAAACGATTCTGTAGTCAAGATAATCTCCTCCTTCTTAGGTCTAAAATCCCAAGAATAAACTTTGTTGTTTGGTAATTCAATAATCGGTTCAATTCCTATGTGATGCTTACTCATTTTCACACTCCTCTTCTGTATTGTTTTTTATATTTTTAAGTTGTTGAAAAATCTTATATGCTTCATATTCAGTTATATTCTCTAATATTTGATTTCCGTTTTCATCTTCTGTAGTGATTAGGTCACCTTCAATCACATCAACTGTATCCCTTAAAATATCAAATAGGACATCAAATTGTTTATCGGATAGTCGTAACTCA
>VTLG01009732.1_pt1 | contig 20560 bp, 28 predicted proteins | sample 4694571 | NCBI WGS metagenome assembly VTLG01 (sample SAMN12604809, study PRJNA352737) | marine metagenome | biome: ENVO:00000447; feature: ENVO:00000209|ENVO:00000569|ENVO:01000036; material: ENVO:00002151; isolation source: viral sequences binned using virsorter ... | reverse complement strand
AACCATTTTAATAGCTTTTTCCAGTATTTTCGCATGTTTCCTTAAATGGGACCTTAGCACTACGAATGAGTGCTAAAGTCCACCGAGATGAAATGAAGTTGAGAACTTTATAAGTACATTATCCACAAGATATATGCAAGAAAAAAATGCTTGACACGATTTTCAAGGTTTTAGAGTTAAATAAATGTTCCTATTGACAACATTTGTCCTTGTTTTGTTCATAATGATATGGTATAATACGTGTAAATGAGGATGGTGCAACATTCTCCGAGTATGGCTGAACAACAGTCTCCAGGTTGTAAGGCACGGCTCTCACAAGGTATGGTCGAATGACTGAGGGTGTGAGGGTTGGTACTGAAGTACTTGTTAGCATAGGAAATGTTGACTGGACGGGAAAAGGTTGGGGGTAGTCAAAGAATCCCCCTACTCACTTAATGAGATTGAGATGATAGAGAAATTATTAAATATGTTAAGTATTAAAAGATTTGAAGAGTGGATTAATAAATCCAAGAAAGGTGATAAGGTTACTTATTACCGTGGATACATTATGGCACCACATTTACAGAAATTTTCACCTACAACAGATGATAGACGAGTTAATAGTTTAAAAAATTATGCACAACGCGCTTATAATCATAATCTTATTACACTTGTACAAAAAAGACATGGTGATCTTGATTATGAATATATAGCGGTGAAAATATGATTTGGAGTTTATTTTGGTTATTAATAATACCTATTAAAGTATGGATTGCGTTTCATATTTTAATTTGGGTATATAAAATATGGTTAGGGATGTTATGAGTAAAATAGGTAATTGGTTATTAGAGATGACAGAATATGCAAATGAATCTACGAAAGAAGAGTTTGTTAAGAAGTATGGTGAAGCTAATGTAGATATATGGGAGCAACAAGCAAAGGAAAGAGAAAATGGTTAAAACACCGGAGGAAAAGAAATACATAGCCGAGCGTGATGAAATAATAAAAAATGAACCACGTAAATGGGACCACATACAAAAAGAGCGTGATAAAATACGTGAGAAAAAAGCTGCCCAGGCGTTGGCTGATGCAGAAGCAATAAAAGATTTAGAATATACTCCACCAACAGTAACATTTGAACAACCACCTGAGGGCACAGAAATTGGTGGTATGAAATCATTTCATGTTGAGAAAGGTGAAGAGAAAAATACGTATGAAATTACAACTAAGCGTGAAATAACATTTCAATATATGATTCGTGCTAAGAATGAAGAAGACGCAATGATTCGCACACTTGGATTTGTTAGTAAAGATGGTAGTGGTCAACGTGAGGATGTTAAACGCCCAATGTATTCAAGCAAACCTTTTATTCGTGAATGGATAGATAAAATAAAGAAGGTTGGATGAACAAGAATATAGAATTAAAATACGATATATATCAACCATTTGGACCAAGTATCTTAAAAATTAAGATGCCACAGCAATTTGTTAATTCATTAAATACTGAAGCTGATCGAATACTAAATGATGAGAAATTAAGTAAAGATCATGACTGGTCACACAATCTTGCAGGCAATGTTAAGAAAGAAGTTATGGTCGATGTCAACAAAATTCCTAGCATTAGAGAATTTCTTGGATCAATGGCGCAAGCATATTATAGACATACTATTAAGCAAGAGCCAGCTCCTGGTAGCAAGGTTGCATTTAGATCTTGGATTGTATCACAGTACGCAGGTGACTTTAATCCGATGCATATTCATGATGCTAATTTATCTGGTGTTGCATTTTTAAAAATACCACCAGGATTTGATAAAGAATATGAAAAAGAGGACCACCATCCAACAGCTGGGTGCTTAGAGTTTCTTGGATCAATGCCAAATCATTTTGCTAATCATAGTTATTTAGCTAAACCTGAAGTTGGAGATTTTTATTTATTTCCTTCATGGCTTACACATCAAGTGTATCCATTTAGGTCAGAAGGTGAGCGACGTTCGTTTGCTTTCAATGTACACTTTACATTGGATAAGCCAGTTAAAGGTGTAAACGTTTAGGAGAAATAGAATGAAAGAATTAATGGAGGCAGCAAGGAAAATGAATGCTATTCTTCACAAGTGTGAAGAAGAAGGTGATAACATGGATGTAACGTTGAATAAACTTAACACTGTTAGAGTACATGGTGTTACATTTCCTACGCTTATGTTATTAGAGATTATAGATAAGTTTGCTGAAGGATATAAAGAAAGACAGAAAAAAATTGATATTCCAGCTACTGAGGATGATATAAGAAAGATGTATGAAAAAGCATCATCTAATTGGAATAGTAAACTTAACTAATGGAAAAGAAAATAAAAATTGGCTACCAGGATGTAGTCATAGAGCGAGAAACATCTACGTTTCAGAAACAATCTGATTGTTATGGTGAGTATGATCATCGTAAGAATATTATTACGATACAGAATGGACTACCTCCACTTGATGAAGCGAATACATTGCTCCATGAGATATTACATGGTATAGCATATATAAATTCATTAACGCAAAGTGGGCAGCCATTAGATAGCGAAAATAAAGAGGAAGTGGTTATTAATACGATGACCAATGCCCTTGCCCAGGTGTTTAGGGATAACAAGTGGTTACTTCCATATTTTAAGGATAAATTTAAATAATGCAGACATATGAAATTAACTTATGGCTTGATAAGAAAGTTATTGAGAAAATCGTCAAGCAGTTTGAGAAGGATGAAGATGTGATGGATTATATTAAAGATAATTTTGATACTGATCCAGATCCAGAGTTTCCTGCATTAGATCCAACACGTGGATATGTTAGACCTAAAGCTTCTAAATATATTATTACGTGGGCTAAAGTTCATACATATGTAAGAAAGAAGGGACCTACGAGGATCGAGTTAACTGAAGATGAAAAAGAAATACAGAAGACACTAGAAGCATCAATTACGAAGGAAGCAATTGATGAGTGGGGTAATAACGAAATGATGCGTCAAGTACGCAAAGATTATTGGAGCCATCCGGATGCCAAAGGTCTCAAAGACATTAGATAGACAAGGACTCACACCTCGTCAGATGGAGGTGTATAATCTCATCAAGGATTATATTAGCGCGAATGGATTTGCCCCGTCGTATGAAGAAATAAAACAGCTTATGGGCTCGAGGTCCAAGGCCCACGTGCATGCATTTGTGCATCAATTAATCAGAAGAGGATGGATAGGAAGAGGAAATGGCAGAAATCGGTCAATTTTTATTTTGTAATGTGGCACTACTAGTGGTATATTTGCTAAAAAGTTTTTTTTATTTTGTTACCGGGGACCAAACTGGTGCCACAGTGACACAATTGGTGATTAAACTATATAATTCAATGACTTATGTTGTGGCACCTATGTGTCACTACTCTAGACGACGCAAGGCACTTTTTTGTTTTTTAGAAACTAAAATGAGTAAAAACTCAACTATACTGCGGGGTTGTGAATGGTAGATGAAAGATTAAGAGGTGCCACAAGTGGTGCCACAAATATGTCAAAAAAGTATCCAATCAGAGCTGATGGATTGACTGATAAACAACGTGTGTTTGTTAAGATATATTCTGAGAATGAGGGTAGATTGACTCCAACAGAATGTGCAAGACAGGCTGGGTATAATGAAGATAGTGCTAACGTGAGAGCATCAGAATTATTAAATGGTAAAAGATATCCAAAGGTTGTAGATGCTATTATTCAACGAAGAGCTGAGATTGAAAAGACACACGAGGTTAAATTAAATAAACATGTACAAGAGTTGGCAAGGTTGCGTGAGAAGTCTCTTTCTGAGAAGTCTTATTCTGCTGCTGTTAATGCTGAGCGCTTGCGTGGACAAGCGGCCGGATTGTACATTGACCGTAAAGAAATCAGAACCGGAAGCATCGATTCTATGTCGCGTGAAGACGTTCTGAAACAATTAAAAGAGTTAGGATTAACAGGTGAATTTAAAAAAGAAGGAAATAAAACTGTCATTCAGGTCGAAGAGAAATCCAATAGCGAAGGACCTAAAGACATCACGCCAGTGGAGTCAAAAGATAGTGAAGGACAAGAAAAAGTATGAGCGTAAAACCAGAAACGACTTTCTGGAAGAGTGTAAAGACATTATTAGACGGTGGTAATTATATTGTTTCACGCCTTGAAAGTTACGTTACTCCAGGATTCCCAGATTGCTTAGTATTTCATAAAGATATAGGTTTCTTTACACTTGAGTTAAAAGTGCTGGGAAGTAATAATAAGGTTACTCTATCTCCGTTCCAAATTGCCTGGAATATGCGTCATGCTTTAGCAGGAGCGCCTTCTTATATCTTAGTTAAGCTCCCTGTCACGGGGGAGGTCAAATTGTTTCACGGCTGTAAAACCAAGGACCTCGGCGCAAACAACGCGTTTTCTGTGCCCGGGTTGTATGAAGGAAGCCTCGCGGACCTAGATCTAGTGAAACTCCTAAACTCCCAAACTCCAAACTCCCCACACTCCACACCTAGCTAAGGATTCTGGACCAGGGCCCTGGGCGCCCGGCGCGCGCCCGCGTTTTCGGATTCATACCATACTGGTAGCTGTCCAAGTTCCGTGAAGCTCGGAAAGTTATCCACAATTAATTGGAAAGAGCTGTTGAATTTGTCGATTGAAAATGTTATATTATATATATTGATTAGTTAATAGTTAGATACCTAATCAACAACCGAGGACACAACTAACGAACTGTCCTCATTAGAAATAGAATAGGAGTTATTATGGATAAAGACTTAATACATGTATTAGAGAAGATTGCTAATACATTAGAAGAAAACAATGATGTTTTAAATAGAATTGCGAATCATTATGATGGGATTGTACCTGTTATGAAGCGAAATCAAGTACGAGTTGAAGAAGCACATAACGAATCACAATCAAGTTTGTTTGGTAATATATTTGGAGAGCCAAAAGGACAAGAAAACTAGAGACAAACTCCAAACTCCAGCGACAAATTGTCGCTGGGGATAACCTGTGGATAACTTTTCCCCGGGCGCGCTGCGCGCGAACCAAAACTCCCCAAACTCCGAAGTAAAAACCTTGGAAAATAAGGGTTTTATGTTCCAGCTTCTGGACGCACCGGGCGCGCCCGCGTTTCCCGATCAGAGTTCGGTATAAAAAGTAGGAAAACTGGGAAATTATTTAGCCCGGGGCATTGACAAACGCATCCTGGAAGGTTATATTAGATCCTAAACCAAGAGATAGAGAGAAAGAATGAAGAGAAATGCTAGGTTTTTTACTAAGTTTATTGATACCCATCAAGATTGCAGCTGCTGCAGTCCTGATTTACCTGTTTTTGAAGCTCGCCGTAGCTGCAGAAACTCCAAACTCCCAAACTACGAACCTCAACCAACAGGTGTTATGGTCTAGGAGCTCTGACGCACCGGGCGCGCCCGGCGTCTTCAGGGTTTGACATGAATTTGGATTCGTGATATAGATGTCATTAGAAAGAGAAAGGATTACTATGATTCGTTGGAATAAATGGACTAGAGATTATACATATACTTATGAATGGCATGATGGGATTTGGAAACTTATCCACAAGAAAAGAAATAAACCCATTGTGTCATGGTTTGGAAAGATGTATAGTATGTTTAGTTAAACACAATGATGTACTTAACATATGACGAAAAGTTTAGCTAGACAGTTAAAGCATGATGATATAACTTCTTAGTTTAAAGAGCTTTAACTAATGAGGCAAGATAAACGGAGTTATTCGGCTCTTGCCTCAAAAACTCCAAACTCCCTTGTGGAAAAACTTGGGGATAACCTGTGGATAACTCGCGCCCGGGCGCGCCCGCTGCTTCCAAACTCCAAACTCCTATCAATAGAACTCCAACCAATTAACCACAAATCAGTATGATTAGTTCCCGGGCCGGTACTTCCGAGCAGGGTAAGATGCTGATGATTAGGCGTAAAAAAAGGGCGACTATCGGAAGATTATCGCCCTTTAATAACTATGTGGATAGGTTTACATAGTTAAACCCATTCGCTTTAAGATGTATCCAACATCTCCTTGCAGTCTTTTAATCAAGTCAAGTCTAGCCTCCTTGTCTTCTGCAACCCACTCAACGAGTGAATTCATTAGTACACCACTAATTAGTTTCCAGTCCATGCTGTCTTTTGCAGGAACTTTACTAATCAGTTGTTCTAAATCACCAACACTTGCTTGGTCTTTAGAGTATTCTATTACTTCCTTCATTACAGGAGTAATATCAACATTGTTGATTGATTGTGTCTTTATTAAATCGTTTGGCATAATTACCTATCCTTTCTATTTCTAATTCATAGTGTCATAGATCTTTAACCATTGATATAGTTAAATGCAATTAGTTGTGGATAACCTGTGGATAACTTGCCCGGGCATTATGTCACATGCGACAATATGCCGCGGCGCGCCCGGGTGTTATACCCCTTTTGCGGCTCACTTCGTTCGCCGCCCGGTCCAAAGTCTCGACCCCCAACCCCCCCTTTTTGAGTAGGATCCCTATGAGCGAAATCTTGGCAAGTTTGAGAGTGACAATCATGGGTAAAAACGTTATATTGGAGTCCCAAAAAAATTTTTAAAAAATGGAAACTATTTCTAAACTAGATTCCTTAGATACGAATACACTGAAGTTGATTCTTAAGAATGCTTTGGAAGAAAAGAGAGAAAAGGCACAAGGGGATTTTTTAACTTTTGTTAAAACCGTTTGGCCTGAATTCGTAGAAGGAAAACACCATAAAATATATGCTGAAAAGCTGAATCGTATCGCAAGTGGCGAGCTTAAAAGACTTATTGTCAATATGCCACCAAGACATACAAAATCAGAATTTGCATCAAATTTATTTCCGGCGTTCTTCATGGGTAGACACCCAAAAGCAAAACTGATACAGACGACTCACACAGGGGAACTTGCTATTCGATTTGGTCGTAAAGCAAAGAACCTTATTGAATCAGAGGAGTACAATTCTGTTTTTCCACATGTTACATTGGCAGCCGATTCAAAAGCTGCTGGTCGTTGGGAGTCTAATCATAAAGGTGAGTACTTTGCTGCTGGTGTGGGTGGTGCTATTACTGGTCGTGGTGCTGATTTACTTATCATTGATGATCCACACTCTGAGCAAGATGCTCTTTCGCCAAGTGTCTTAGAATCACATTACGAGTGGTACACTTCCGGTCCACGTCAGCGTTTACAACCTGGCGGTGCTATTGTTGTTGTAATGACAAGATGGAGTGTTAAAGATCTAACTGGTAAACTGCTCGAGGCCCAGGGCAAAGACGAGATGACAGACAAATGGGAAGTTGTAGAATTTCCTGCCATCATAAATGATAAACCTATGTGGGGTAATTTTTGGTCCATGAAAGGTTTACTTGGTGTCAAGGCGTCTATTCCACTAACCAAGTGGCAAGCACAATGGATGCAACAACCTACGTCCGAGGAAGGTGCACTTATAAAACGTGAGTGGTGGCAAACGTGGGAACCAGACAAAATTCCAGAATTAGAGTTTATTATTCAGTCTTATGATACTGCATTTAGTAAAAAAGAGACAGCTGACTTTAGTGCCATTACAACGTGGGGCATATTTGACCCTGATAATGGTAAAGGAAAAGCGCTTATTTTACTTGATGCAAAACGTGATCGTTGGAACTTTCCAGAGCTAAAAAAGAAGGCAATGGAGGAATATAAATACTGGGAACCAGAAATGGTATTAATAGAAGCAAAGGCGAGTGGACTACCTTTAACTCATGAGTTGCAAAAGATGGGAATCCCTGTTATAAACTTTACACCCTCTAAAGGAAATGATAAACATACGAGGGTAAACAGCGTAGCGCCACTATTTGAAGCTGGTGCAATATGGGCGCCTAAAAAAAGTTTCGCCGAAGAGGTGATAGAAGAATGCGCAGCATTCCCTTTCGGTGACAATGATGATTACGTGGATTCTACCACGCAAGCCTTAATGAGATATAGACAAGGCTACCATGTTACGTTAAAAGATGATTTTGAAGATGAACCAAAAGATAAAACCGCGGGGAGGGTTTATTACTAATGGCTAAAGAATTTAATTGGGGTTTTGATGGAGAGATAGAAGAAGATCAATCCGGTAATAAATGGCTCGATGGACAAGTTATTTCATCCGATGAAAGTACTACAACTACTGAAGGTAGTGTAATAGATGATTACGTAAACGATATGGATTTATCCCAAGATAACGTAGTAGAAGAACTTAAACCCTGGGAAAAACTTGAAGACGAAGTAGAAGAAGAAGTAATAGATGGAAACTGGATGCAACAAAATGCTCCAGAATGGTTTTCCGATTGGTTATATGAAGGACAACGTCCTTCTGCAGGTGATCTAGAACTTTATTCTGATTTTGGTGAAATAAGTGAAGACGATATAACAGAAGTAGGAACAGATTCAAAACTTGATCGTTTATCCGATGTAGCACGTCAAGCAATTCAATCAGGAGCATATATGGCTGATTTTTGGAAAGATCTTGCTTATGTACCTTATAATTTATACCAAGGTGAAAATTTAAAAGATCAATGGGACCGTATAAATGAACTTCCTGAATGGGCAGAAGATATAGGGTATGTAAGTGAAAGAGGAAAAGATTGGTTTGATCATCCAACTTACCGTGCATTTCAAGAAAATATTTTACCTTTTGCTGGTGCCGGAGTAGTTGGTGCTGCAATGAAAGTTCCTAAAGCAGGAAAATTATTACAATATATGTTCCCAACAACCAATATGATGAACAAAATGACTAAAGGAAATATTTTACAAAATATTGGAAACTGGGCATATGGAAAACCTTGGGGACCAATGCTACCAAGACCAGGAAGCATGGCATTTAACATAGGTATTCCTTGGGCTATTGGCCAAGGAACACGAAAGGCGAAAGGTGAACCAAATGTATTTGATATGGCCGGCGCAGTTGACTTTAGTCCAGTTTCTTCAGCATATGCTGGTATTCCAAGTGGCGCAAATTATGCAGCAGGACAATGGTCACAACCAACTCAACCAAGCGTTAGATCAAGACACCCACGCGCGATGATGGAACAAGGTTATAATATTGGTTCAGGTCCTGGTACATCAAGTCAATCAGATTACGAGGCACTTCAAGAAAGAAATATAGCTGAAGGTAAGCCAAGGTATCTGGCATATGGTTTATAGAAATAATTATCAAGGACTGTAATGGCGACTGCTGCAGCCACTAAATTAGCTTTAAAAGGTATTTTATCTTTAGGTAAAAAAATTCGTAAACAAGCATTAGATGCTCCACTTACAAAAGATTATCAATATAGAAGAGGACCTCAAAGATTTGGAAAAGAAATCACTGGAAGAAAACTAGGTCAATATAAACACGCAGTAGGTGAAAAGACATATAATAAATACTTAAAAGATTTTTCTAAATTATATAAAACACTTGATCGTGAAAATTTTCAAAAGTTTAGAAAACAAATGCAAGGTATTTCCCCTGACTTTTGGTTACGTTCACAAATAAATGCTTTAAACAAAGGTTTTATTAATCGTGCCGATACTAAAAAAGTTGCTCTGCGTGCAGGAAGTGAATTATCTACAAAAGTTCCAAGCCCTTTCGTTCAAAAACAAATTGATCTTAAACGTGATAGAAGAGATGCTATATCCAAAGTTTATAAACAGATAGCAGATGAAGCACCTACAAATAAAGCAGGGTTACCTGTTCTTGCAAAAAATGCGTTTGGGACTAAAGCACTTTTTCCTAGATTAAAACAACAGTTTCCTGAATTATTTAAAGGAGTAGATGATACTAAAACAGGAAGAAGAACATTACGTAGAATAGTAGATAAATCAGCAGGAAAAACTGAACTTGCACCTTTTCCAACAAAGTTAGAAAAACCTCCATATGTATCATTAGGAGACACTTCTAATCCCACAGAAGTTTATTTTAAAAACCAATTAAGAAGATATACAGGTAAAGAAGTAGGCAGAGAAGGAGACCAATACTTTGTTGATCAATGGAGATCACGTGGTCCTGAATTTAGAACTGGAAACAACACACTTGATGTTAAAAAATTTTTAGAGTTTGAACGTAGCATGGGAACGTTAGATCCAGGTAATCCATATTACTATAAAAACAACCCAGAGTTTAAAGTTTATGAAGCAATGAGAAAAATACAAAAACCAGGCATGGAGCTTGCTCATGATAGACCAACTTTAAATCCTTTAGCTCTAAAATCTGGAAAAAATATTCCAACCGAAACAGTGCCAGGTTCTGGTTCTGATGTAGGGTTTACACATTTTTTAGAAAGAGATGTAAACAGAAGATGGCAACCATTTTATGAAAATGAATATTATAAAGCAATGCTTAATAATCGTTATGATAAGCTTGCGAACATTGAGGCTGAAATGATTAAAAGAAATATTAGAACGAGGATTATTGATCCCAATACAGGAGAAGAAAAAATAATAGGTGGCTGGAAAGAATTAGGTTTTGCAGCTGGTGGTATTGCTAATATTGGTGCAAAGATTCTTCCTAAACTTGCTAAAAAATTATCAGAAAAAGAATTAAAATTAGTTATGGAGACATTATTTAAAGGGACTAACCCTTCAAAATCACTTGCTAAAAAACGTGAAGCCAATTTAATAAAAAAATTAGGTGCCGATAAATACAGGTGGCGTAATGTGAAGTCCGAGGTCCCAGGACCTCAAGCGTCTAACGTAGTTAAATTTCCTTCAGCAGGAGCCTTGGAAGATATTTATCGTTCTGGGCGTTTAGCAGATCGTAAATGGGAGCAAGAAATGTTAAAAAAATTAAAACTTGCTGAAAACACAGAATTAAAGTATCCTTTTTTAAACCCTGAAAATAATGCTTTTATTGTTACAGGACCACGAACATCATTAGGGCGTTATCAAATGAGTGGTATAATGGACACAGAAGCTGCTAGCCCTGTCAGTAAATATGCTGTATATGATTGGTGGGATGATATACTAAAACAAATGCGTAAAAAACCAAAATTTAAATATGTTAAAGATGATAAAGGAAATACTATCATGAAGAAGGTAAAATGAAAGATATAAAGTATAATCATATGGTGGATATTGTACCGCCGCTCGAGGCCCAGGAATACGCAGCTGGCGGTGTGGTTAAAGGTGTATTAAAAGCACTTCCTAAAATTTTAGGTAAGGGAAAACCTTACATGGAAAAATTAGCAGCACCAAAGAAAACAGGAGAGAAGGTATTAGATCTTTCTAAAGCAAAACCTTCTTATACAGTATACGATGAAGCTGGATTACCAATAAAAGATTTTAAAACAGAAAAAGCCGCTAGAGATTTTTTACGAGATGATGCAAGAGCTGGTGGTCCAGCAAATATGTACACGGTGGGGAAAACAGGAGCGAAGGTTAAAGAAGAAACACCAGCAATGTTCTGGCGCTCACGTGAAGAAATTTATAATGCACCGCAAGAAATGATGCCGGCACAAAACTGGCTTGGTTATTTAAAAGCACGTGGCATTCGTGCAAATGAACTAGATGATTCATCATTAGAGCCTTTCCTTAAAAGTTTAGGAAATAAAAAACTATCTAAAAAAGAATTATTAAAAGAATTTGATGAAATTGCACCAACATTGGAAGTTGTTCCACTTGGAAAAGGAACATCAGAGCAAACACTAACAAATATATATAAAGGTATGAAAGACCTTGATCCAGCTGCTTATGATCCAAAAGTAGGTGGAATGATTAAATATTTAAAAGGATCCATGCCTGGATTAGTTGAAAATAATAAAATTAATGTAAAAGCAGCGGAGACAATTGCGGCGAATGTTGATGATTATATGCTGAAGAATTTTGGTATAAAAAATGCTTTAGAAGAAGGCATTGGGTCAGGAAGTGGTGTACCATTTATATTAAAACGTCCACTTGTTAATTTAGCAAGTGCTTTTAATAAACGTGGTATATCGTATGGTCCAAAAGCATATGCAAGACAACCTAATTATGGTGGACAACAAACACTAGGTGGTGGCGATAATACACAGGAATTTTTATTTAGATATAAACCTGGAAAACTACGTACGAGTGAACCAAAGTATGAATATGCACATGATTTTGGTGTATCACCTGCAAAACGTGAAAATGCGTTTGTGCATGTAAGAACATCGGATCGTACAGATGAATTTGGAAGAAGAATGTTATTTGTAGAAGAAATACAATCTGATATGCATCAACCAATACAACGTGCACTGCGTGCAGGTGAAAAAGGTGCTGGGTATGCAACACGTGCGGATAAAGTTGTTATTGATGATAATATGAAACATCTTGCAGCAATAACTGCGCGTATAGAAGAAATTCTCGCTGTTAATCCAAAATCACCCGCGTTAAAGAAGTTATATCAAGAACGTGAAAAGGTAAGAAAGATTGTAGAAGAAAATATTGGAAAAGGTGGTGGTAGTGTACCACAAGGGCCATTCCAACGCTCACAAGACTATATGGAATTTGTTTCTAAGTATTTAACACGTATGGCAAAAGATGGTAACTATGACGGCGTTGGTTTTTCATCAGCAGCTATTAAAAATAGATCATTACAACCTAATAATAGAAATTATATTGGAAATCTAGCGGCATATGGTCCTATTTTGAAAAAAGCGTTAGAAAACATACAAAAGAAAAGTAATGCAAAATTAATGGAATCTGTTATAATAGATGACAAACAAAGGGCGTGGAGAATACCATTTTTATCAATTAAAAATCCTGTTGCGCAAGAAACAATTGCCAAGGGATTACCATTGTATAAAAAAGGTGGTATAGCTAAAAAGGGGAGATAATGGCAAAGAATCCAAAGAATAATATTGATAAAGCAATGGAAGCATTGCAAGGCGCATTGGATATTGAACCAGTTGGCCAAGAAGTACAATTACCAGAACAAACTGTAGAATTTGAAGGCGATGTAGAATTGCTGGAAACACCAGATGGTGGCGCAGAAGTTAATTTTGAACCAAACGCACCCATCGATAAATCAAAAGTACCATTCGATGCAAACTTAGCAGATTATCTTGATGATATTCAGCTAGGAAAATTAGCAAGTGACTTTTTAGGAGCTTTCGAAGCGGATAAGGACTCGCGAAAAGACTGGCATGATACTTACATAAAAGGTTTGGACATGTTGGGCTTCAAATATGAAGATCGCACCCAACCGTTCGAAGGTGCGTCAGGGGTCGTACATCCCTTATTAGCTGAATCTGTTACACAGTTTCAGGCTCAAGCTTACAAGGAACTTCTCCCCCCAAGCGGCCCCGTACGCACACAAATAGTTGGATTATCTACTCCAGATGTTGAACAACAGGCAGATCGTGTAAAAGAATACATGAACTATCAAATTACACATGAGATGAAAGAATATGATCCAGAAATGGACCAATTATTATTTTATTTACCACTTGCCGGTTCAGCCTTTAAGAAAGTATATTTTGATCCAATTCAAAAACGTGCTGTAGCTAAATTTGTTGCTGCTGAAGATTTAATTATTAACTATATGGCGAATGATTTAGATCAAGCAGACAGAGTTACACATATAATAAAAATGAACAATAATGATGTTCGTAAATTACAGATTAGTGGATTTTACCGTGATGTTGAACTATCAAGTGGTCAAGTTGACCCTACTGATGTTAGAGATAAGGTAGATGAATTACAAGGATTAGAAAAAAATTATGCATCAGATGATGATGAACATGAAATTTTGGAAATGCATATTAATGCAGATATACCAGGTTTTGAAAATGAAAATGGTATAAAACTTCCATATATAGTTACAATAGATCAGTTTTCACGAACAATATTATCTATTCGTAGAAACTGGAATCAAGATGCGCAAGAGCCATCGAAGATTTCTTATTTTGTACACTTTAAATTCCTCCCAGGCCTAGGCTTTTACGGCTTTGGTCTAATACATATGCTAGGTGGATTGTCAAGAACTGCAACAAGTGTTTTGCGGCAGTTAATTGATGCAGGTACTCTTGCCAATCTTCCAGCAGGTTTTAAAGCTCGTGGTATGCGTATACGTGATCATGATGAACCTTTACAACCAGGAGAGTTTAGAGATGTCGATGTTACAGGACAATCAATAAAAGAATCATTATTACCTCTTCCATATAAAGAACCATCACAAGTATTATTTAGTTTATTAGGTTTTTCTGTTGATGCAGGTAAATCATTTGCAGCAATTGCAGATATGAAAATGGGTGAAGGTAATGAACAAAATCCAGTTGGAACAACACTTGCATTAATAGAGCGTGGCACAAAAGTGATGAGTGCAATACATAAACGATTGCATTGTGCACAACGTATGGAATTTAACATACTAGCACGTATATTTAAATTATATTTACCACCAGAATATCCTTACCAAGTTGTTGGTGGCAATAGAATGATTAAACAAGCTGATTTTGATGATCGTGTGGATATACTTCCAGTATCTGATCCAAATATATTTTCAATGGCACAACGTGTGACATTGGCACAACAACAATTACAATTAGCAACAGCTGCACCACAATTACATAATTTGCGTGAAGCATATAGAAGAATGTATGCAGCAATGGGTGTTGATAACGTAGATGCTATATTAAAGCCAGATCCTGATATGCCGGAACCAATTAGTCCAGCAATGGAAAATTCTGCTGCGATGAAAGGACAAAATCCAAAAGCGTTTCCCATGCAAGATCACATGGCGCATATGCAAGCACACGCTGAATTTATGTTTACAAGAATGGTTCAAATTAATCCGCAGTTATATGCTATGTTGCAATCACATGTATCAGAACATATTTCTTTGACAGCGAGTGAACAAATACAAAAAGAATTTCAACCAAAGTTTCAACAATTACAACAACAAATGCAACAGGCACAACAAAACCCTCAAGCACAACAGCAAATGCAACAGCAAATGGATCAATTAACAAATGAAGCTGCTGCAAAGCAGGCACAGATGGAAGCACAACTGACACAGCAATTAGCACAAGATGAGGAAGCACGTATGAAACGTGAAGCTCAAGATCCACTTGTAAGATTAAAACAACAAGAAATTGACTTGAAAGCTGCTGAGTTACAAGCTAATCTACAGAAGGATATGTTAACAGATGCAGAAAAAATGGATCTGGAACGTGACAAACTGGAGGCGCAAACAAGTATTGACTTAATGAAAGTAGCGGCAGATACAGATAAGCAACAAAATGCTGATGCTCTTAGTATGTTAAAAGAAAATATTGTTTCATCGCGTGAGGCAATGAAACAGCAATCAACCGAGAGAATTGCGAGGGAGAATGCCAAAACAAAAGCCAAAACCAATGGACGAGCAACTAGTAAAAATAAGTAGTGTTATGCAGAAGGTTGAACAGTTAGTTTATGATGAAACTAAGGACGATCCTGATGATTTTATGCTTGCTTGTTCAGCGCTAATGGCTGTAACTCGCAATATGTATATACAATCACTTGGTGTTGAAGATACCGCAAAAATGTTCAATGCTGTAGCTGATAGTGTTAATTTTACAGAAGGTTTATTAAATTCTATAAGAGATCAACATAAACCAACAATACATTAAGGAGGACTAATGCCAAAAGTAGGAGCAGCTAACTTTCCATATACATCTAAAGGAGTACGTGATGCACAGATTCATGCAAAAAGTACTGGACAAAAAGTTCAGATGATGAAAAAAGGTGGCAAAGTAAAGAAGATGAAACGAGGCGGAGTTAAAAAAGGAAAATAGGAGGTACAAATGAAATTATTGAAAGACATTTGGGCACATCTAAAAGAATGGAATGATTGGGGAATGCGTGACTGGATAAAGGCCGGTATCGTAGCCATCATAGTTCTTATAGTGCTTAAAGCAGTAATTCTACCAGGTGCATAGTGGTTAATTATACTAATTATCAACAACGAGCACTTTACGGAGCAGGACAAGCTGCTTCACGTGCAGGGCAACGTTTCCATATGGAACGTGATGCTTTACAACGTGGAGATAAGGCTGCTGCAAAATATCACCGTTCACGCGCCAATGCCTTAAACAGGCAAGGCGCGTATGCGGCTGTGCGTGGTATGGGTGGTAATGAAGGAGCCAATCGATATTTTCCTGTCACGTCTAGTGGACAACCTATTACAGGTAAAGACGGCGGAATAGGACTAACACTATCTACTGCTGGACGTGATATTTTTGATAAATTTAGACAACAAGGTTTTGTAAAGCCTATTAGAGAAAAGAAAAGATATGCACCTAATACAGAACCTAGAGGATTAGGTTGGCTTCTAGATCAGGGTATGAAAAACACTATGTTTGCTAAAATGGTTTCATCTATGGCCCCAAAAAAGGCTCCGAAACCAGATGATGCTTATTATAAAAGTTTATGGGGTAAAGGTTTAAATGAAATGTATTCACCATCCGGTATTTTTTCTTCAGGTGATTTTTTAGGAGAAGCGGACATAGATCCTTATTATAGAAAACGCTCTTTACCAAAAGGATTAGGTTTTTTAAAACCTTTTATTAGACCACGTAGTGATGCTTTTGGTGTAGTAAGAGATAGCAATATTCCTGAAGATTGGGAATTCATGCAAGAAACACCTATAGATTATAGTGGTTTTATGGAACCTGAATTAAACTTATCAGGTAGTGGTGATGAAATGACTGAAGATGATTATACTTATAAAGGAGAATTTCCTGGTGATACACAAGGTAATGTAGATTCAGGTTATTATAATATTGGACCTTCTTCATATATGGATGATCTTACAGAAAAAATAGTTGAAGAGGGCGTAAACGAAGATACAATAGAAAAAACATTTAGTACTCCTGAACTTCAAGAAGCTAAATTTGATTGGGGTAATCTTGGAACTGATGAATATAGCCCGTGGATGGATTTAAATATAACCCAGATACAAAACCCTGCAAAACGAGACGCAGCTAAGAATGCAGCAATAAGATTTAATATGGCATGGAAACAAGGTAATACTGAAGATTATGAATTAGAAGAGCTTTATCAAGATTATCTTGATGCTGTTGAAGCAGGAAAAAGAAATAGGATTGATCAATAATGTACCCAGGAAATCATACTGAAAGTGATATGCTCTATGTACCACGCAACTTAAAAACGCGTCCAGGTGCACCAGAAACGCATTTAGCTTATATTACAGATGATGAAGCAGAAATGCTTCAACAATACAAACCAGGAACACCACATGAAGGGCCACATAATATTCCTAATTTTGATACATGGGGATATGATCCAAATAGTGGAGCTGGTGTCACTGGAGGCAGTACTGCAGATGGTGGTGGAGTATGGTCCGGAGATCCAGGTGGTAATCAACCTCCTCCAGGTGGATACACAGGTTCTGGTGAACATACTGTAGATCAAGGACATCCAGGAGGAGTAACTTCTTCGAATGAATGGATTGATACTTCAAATTTGTATGAGGAACCTTATACGCCCCCTAAAGAAATTTACGGTGATATAGCAGGAGCAACAACTTTAGCAGATCAAATACATCAATCTGGAATTAGTGCTAGTCAATTAGCATGGGCTCAAAAACACGGAAGTTTACCACCACAATTAGCGGAAGCAATGGGCATTGCATTTCAAAAAGATGGTCTATGGTATAATAAAAAAACTGGAGAAAGATATATTCCTAAAGACCACGGTCTTTCTAATGATCAATGGGGTTCTTTAAGTAACTTTATGACTATGCGTGAAGAAGGAACGTATGGTGGTGTTAGTGGTGCAGAAGCAGCGACGAATGAAATGAAAAACAATCTTCTACAAGCACAAGAAGCCATGAATAATGCTACAAATGAACAAGAATGGAATCTTTATAAACAACAATATGATGAAGCACTTTCTAGTTTAAATAATTTAGAGATTGGACATTTATTTAATCAAGGATATAACAAAGACACAAATAAATGGACAGGTCAATTTCAAGAAGGATTTGGTCCAGATCAATTTACTGGTTCTTTTGTTGAAGATACTTTTAGTGAAATAGAAAATGATCCACAAAAATATGAAAAATTTCTTAATATTGGTAATCTTCCTTTTGATGACCCTTTATCAGGTATAATTGATCCAATAATGCCTAGACATTTTTCAGATGGATCTGGAAGTGGCTTTAGTTGGGGACCAAGATATGGAGGATATGGTGGTAATCGTTATATAAATCAAATACCATTACTACAAGCACAATTAAGTGATCCATATTCAGAAGCAAGATATGGAACAGATCCAATGCAAAGATGGATGGTTGAATCACATTCACCAATGTATGCCGCACGTGGCGGTATAATGAATTTAAGGAGATAATATGTTAAACTTACTAATTAAACCATTATTAGGGGTTGCAGGACAAGCAGTTTCTGGATTTGTAGAGACAAAGAAAGCGAAAGCCCAATTGAAACTCACAGAAGTTCAAGCAGCAACTAAATTGAAACAAGATCAAATAGCCGGAAAAGTGAATTGGGAGGCATCAGCCGTTGACCAAATGAAAGGGTCGTGGAAAGATGAGCTAATTTTAATTTGCCTTTTGGGGCCTGCAGTTTTAGTATTTTTTCCAGGCATGACAGAGCATGTTGAAAGAGGGTTTGTTGCATTGCAGCAACTTCCGGATTATTATAAACATTTATTATATATCGCCTGCTCAGCTAGCTTTGGAATTAAGGCTGGAAAAGGTGCAATGGGATTAATCAAGAAAAAATGATTACACCACAAAGATTAACAGCATGGAGAATATTTCCACGTCTATTAATTACACTTTACGGATTTTCTTTTTATAGAACAACAGAATGGTTTATGAATTTACCTGATCCAACAAATGCACAATCTGCTTTTGTTTCAGTGATTGTAGGTGCTGGAGCCGCGTGGTTTGGACTATACGTAGGTGGAACAAGACAACCAAAACCAGAAAGCAAGGAATAACTTGCTAAAAAATGAAATTTAATGTATAATTTACATGAATGAATGATGAGACCGCTATTTACCTAATCTTGAAAAAGATTAGAGCGCGAAAAGAAGAGTTAAAAGAAATCATAGCAGCTGGATTACCTGGTTGGGATGAGTATAACAAAACCGTAGGTGAGTATAAAGCCTATGCAATAATGGAACAGGAAATACAAGACCTGCAGAAAGAAGAAGATGGAGATACCTAAAAGAAAGTTTGCTTTAGAAGAAAAAGACTTAGCAAAAGAAGCTGATGAAAATCATAAGATAGCGGAAGAAAAAGAAAACCGTTTTCTTAAAAAAATACAAGAAGATGCTACAAGTAGTATAGAACATTTACCCACTGATAAAGTATTAGAACGTTTACCAGATCCAACAGGTTGGAGAATATTAGTTCTTCCATATAAAGGACAAGGTAAAACTAAAGGTGGTATTATATTAGCAGATGAAACAATCGAAGAAAGAAGCTATACAACAGTTACAGGTTTGGTTTTAAAAGTTGGACCAGATGCCTATAGAGACAAAGAGAGATACCCAAATGGACCTTGGTGTAAGAAGAATGACTGGATTATATTTGGTCGTTATGCCGGATCACGTTTTGGGATAGAAGGTGGTGAAGTGAGAATACTTAATGAGGACGAGATAATTGCTGTGGTAAAAGACCCAGAGGATATCTTGCAATATAAATAAACAGGAGTAAAATATGCCTGCAGAAGAAGCTACTAAAGTAGAGACACAAGCAGAAGCTGATGCCAAGATGGTAGATATACCAGATACTGGTCCAGCTGTTGATGTGGAACTTCCCACTAAAACAGAAAAAACTATTAATCCAGATCCTGAAACAGAAGCAGTTGCCACAGAAGTTAAAACTGATGAAACTGCATCTAGTGAGGAAATGGATGACTACGGGAAAAAAGTTCAATCCCGTATTGATAAATTAACAAAAAGATTACGTGAAACAGAAAGACGCGAGCAAGCGGCAATTCAATATGCACAAGGTGTACAAGCTGATGCTGAACAAATTAGAAGCAAGGCAAGAACACTTGATGCTGGATATGTTGGTGAGTTTGCTAGTCGTGTTGAAGCGGAAACAGTTGATGCTAAAAAAGCTTTAAAGACTGCTATTGAAGTTGGTGATTCGGATGCGCAAGCAGAAGCACAACAAAAATTAGCACGTCTTGCAATTGAAAATGAACGTGTAAAATCAACACAAGCACAACGTGAAAGATTGAAAAAAGAGATGGCGGCACGTGGAGTTGATCCAAATCAACCAAGAATGCCACAACCTCAACAATATCAACAACCAGCACCACCTCCACCTCCAGATCCAAAGGCAGAGTCCTGGGCTGAAAAGAATGAGTGGTTTGGTGAAGATGAACCTATGACCTTGACATCTTTCTCAATTCATCGTAAACTAATGGAAGAAGGATTTGACCCAACGTCCGATTCGTACTATAGTGAAATAGACAAAAGGATGAAGGAGACTTTCCCTCATAAGTTTGATAAACAAGTTTCGACTCCAGCACAAACTGTTGCCTCTGTAAATAGAGGAGGACAAGTTGGAGCGCGCAAAGGTACTGTGAGACTCACACCATCACAAGTA